>OBLT010002570.1_pt1 | contig 11231 bp, 13 predicted proteins | sample 1518721 | NCBI WGS metagenome assembly OBLT01 (sample SAMEA3539307, study PRJEB22396) | soil metagenome | biome: tundra; feature: field; material: soil | place: USA | collected 2010-05 | depth 0.15 m | reverse complement strand
CCCGACCTGCCAGCCCGATGTCAGCTTAATCAGAAACCTGGTGCCGCACCCATCATGGGGTCTCTTCCGCCGCTGCCGTAGTGATTCCGCTCACTTCTGTCGTCTTCTTGGCGATGCGGTAAGCCCATCGCCCATAGCTACCTTCCGCATTTACAGCCGAGACCCACCGTTCCGCAGCAGCCCGCTTTACGTCCTCAAGTGGATCGTATCCTTTGGTTTCCAAAATCATGTAACGGGGCGAGTCGCCTTTCAATCGGATGATGAAGTCCGGCATGTAGTCATGCATCTGCCCGTTGTGCAGGTACGGAATTGCGAATCCCAGCCCCGCGTTCTTCACGAACGAGTGAACTGCTGGATGCTTGTCTACGTAATACGCTGCGGACTGCTCCCACCTCTTCGTATCGGGTACCACGTAATTCACGTGACTGCGCAGAACTTCGACAGCCTCACGGCTCGTCCAGTAGTCCACATCAGCGGTTGAGCCGGGTCCGCGAGTGGTTTCATAGCGGGGGAGGGGGACCTCGGGCGCTTCACCTTCCGAAGTATCAGGCCGCAATGCCTCCAGGAGTATTTCCACGATCCACCCATAATACGGAGCGAGGAATAAGTCTTTCAGGTCAGCGGGCGGGCGCACGTCCACCTTTTCCTTCAGATAGCGCCAGACAATCTGCACAAGCTGCGGAAAGAGCACATGGCTTGGCACTGTGCATTGCGGCTGCGCTAAACTCTCGCGTGTCAAAGCCTCCGCCAAGTCGAACACAAGCTCTTGTATGCGGCGTCTTTCTCGAAATTCCTTCAGCGAGACATCCACAATGTATCCCGGCCCGCTCAGCGACAAACGGCCCATCGTGTTTATGTTTAGTCCCTTCGTCTGTACTTCCGGCGGGATGCGGTCAGGCTGTAGCACCAACGATGGCACATTCGGCCAGTCCACCGTGACCGCCCGGCGCCGGACTGGCTGGTTGCTGGCCGTATACTCCGTCGCGAGCCATTCCGTCGACTGGACTCCACTGGCTTCGGAATCGTGGGTGCGAGAGATTAGTGGATCACGACCGCTGGTTGAATTCCCGTGCCCCAACTGTCTGCCGGTGGGGTTATCGTGGATGGCAAGGCTCCGCCCTGAGACGAGCCAGCCGAGGCGTTAATAGCGAAGCTTATGTTGGTATTCGCAGCTGCCACTTTCGCGCAAACGCTCGAGCAATTCGTCGTAAAGGCAAGATAGTATCGGCCCGCCCCGAGGCTGGTGGAACCTTGAGTCCACGCCAGACTTCGGAATCCTTGCGACGGTGCGAACATCGTTCCTGGAGTGGGCCCAATATCCACGACGAGAGCCCCCGCGTTAGTGAAGATGCCAATGTCGTAGTCATTGGCAGTATTGTCTGCGATCGTTATGTCGTAAGTTATCTCCGTAGTGGTGACGTTGTACGGCAAGAGGAATCCCCAGAGTTTAGTAACATTTTGGACCGCAGCCTGGGAAGCTCCCGTACGCGCGTCGCCCGTGACAAAGAATGGCAACGTCCCGCCCCCTCCGCCACCCGAGGCAGAGATTGTGACCGACCCTGGGCCGTTGGTGATGCTGACGTTCTGACCCGCCGTCAGTGTACTGAGTACCGGCGCGCTGCCCGCCGAGCCAATCAGGATTTGCCCGTTCGTGGGGGCCGGCGTCGAGATCACATTCGCCGGATTCGAGAAGTAGGCGATTCCATTCGTTGTGCCCGACAAATTTGCGGCCAGCGTGACCGTGCCGCCCAATGCCACGGTTCCGCCCCCCGACAAGCCCGATCCAGCCTGCACCGTGATCGAATTGTTGGCCAGCATACTGTTCGTCACCCCGGCGGAAGGAATGCTGATCGTGCCGCTCTTGGTGATCGGTCCCCCCGTCAGACCCGCGCCCGTACCCACGCTGGTCACCGTCCCACTGCCCGTGCCGGGAAAGGTCTGCCCCGAGGCAAAACTAATCAGTCCGTTGTTCGCAATCGACAGCCCCGTCTCTGTTGGCGTGCTTCCGTTCGACCCGAACAGCAGGTTTAATGTGCCCGAGGGAGACGAGGTGTCATTCCCCGTCGGCTCCGCCTGCCAGCGGAAGTCCTCAGTTACCGCTGACGAGGTGCTGCTGCTGAACGATGACGCTTGCCAATCCTGCGGGTTGGAGTTGTAGCCCTTGCTGGCCGTCGCCGTGCCTGTACTCGGCAACAAGGCCCCGGCGGCTGTCACCGTGCTGCTAAATGTCCCCGTCGTCGCCCCCAGTCCACCGCTGAAGGTGCCAGTGGTCCCCTTCAGCGCCCCAGTCAGCGTGCCCCCCGTCAGCTGCAAATAACGTCCATCGGTGTAGCTGGTATCCAGACTGAGCGTCCCACTGGTCGTGATCGGTCCTCCCGTCAGCCCCGTTCCGCTCCCTACGCTCGTGACCGTTCCCCCTAGACCAGGAGACGCATTGGTCAGCGTGACCGTGCCGCCCAACGATACCTTTCCGCCCCCCGACAAGCCCGATCCAGCCTGCACCGTAATCGAATTATTGGCCAGCATGCTGTTCGTCACCCCGGCGGAAGGAATGCTGATCGTGCCGCTCTTGGTGATCGGTCCCCCCGTCAGACCCGCGCCCGTACCCACGCTGGTCACCGTCCCACTGCCCGTGCCGGGAAAGGTCTGCCCCGAGGCAAAACTGAGAATCCCGTTCTTGTTGACGGATATTCCAGTTTCGCTTATGGATCCGGTGACACCGTATAGCAGGTTCAGCGTTGCACTTGTACTCGAAGTGTCATTTCCCACCGGCTCAGCCTGCCAGCGGAAGATGTAATTCGCCGCCCTCCCTAAAGTCGTGTTGAACAATGAAGCTTCGATATCTAGGGGGTTTGAAATGTAGCCCTGCGAAGCTGTCGCTGCACCAGTCGGGGTCATAACGGCGCCCCCCAAGGCGGACAGCGAACCCCGAATGAAAGCCGTTCCCGATACGTCCAGTCTGCCGGCAGGGCTGGTATTGCCAATCCCGACGTTTCCACCAGATTCGAAAATGGCCGAATTCTCAATGTTGCAGGCGCTCGTGAACTTGGCAATCTGGTTGCCTGTGGCGTTTCCATCACTGGTGATGGACGAACAAGAGGCTTGCGGCGACACGAGCAACGGGGGTGCCCCCGAACCGGGAACCAGAACCTGTGGGCGGCTCTGCGAACTTCCCGAACCTATCCCGGCTTCGGACGCAGGCTGAGCTGACGAGTTCTGACCGTCTGCGAGGACAAAAGCAGAAGCTGGTTTGCCCCCCAACAGATCAGTGTCCGCTGCCTTCAACGCGTAAGCCACGCTCAAGAACAGAGTTCGTGGCTGCTCCGATTGTCCTTCAGGGCGGACTCCCAACCAGCGCGCTTGGCCGGCCGAAAAAATCTCCAGTGGCAGACCTGCGTCATTCGTCGCTCCGAGCAGCGCGCTGTAACGCCCCCCAGAGTCCAGTTGTACGTTCTGGTTTTCCTGCCAGACCGCAACCTGATCATTCTCGTCTCCATACAAGCTAAACGTGATCCCAATATTCCCGTTGAGCGGCTTCCCAGTTTCATCGCGCACGGCTCCCCGTATCCGAATCAAGCGAGGCACAGTGGCTGCGGAAGCAGGCGCGGGCGAAAGCGGAACTACCTGAGCCGACCCAAATGAATTGAGAATTAGACACGCCGTCAAGATGCACACTGCAACGCGACTAGAGCGCACACACACCTCCTGCTGGTTCGGGGGAGTTGGATCAACGGCTGCCGGGCGCAAGCGAAGTGTTGCCCCACCCAGTCAACCAAGGCCCCACACCCGAAGCACGCTGCGCTTGCGGAGCCAGCTTGACCATCTTCGAGCGGTAACAGGGCCGACCGACCATGCCACGTCTGGGGCCGGGCATGGAGTCCTCCTTTGGTTACGTCTTAATGCAGTTCCTTACAATTACCCAATTGGATTAAGCGAGTGAGTTAGGCTTTCAGGTTATGCAACTTTGGATCGCCCGGACCTCCTAGCCAAATGGAGGATACCTAGCCAAATGGAGGATTGACACACCGCTGCCCCTGATTTTAGATGGCGGACGGGGAAGCCGGTGCCTATCCCTTCGTGCCGACTTCCTGACTCCGGTGCTGGCCTTCTCGGCTCCAGCCCGACCATGGAACTGGATATGACGCCTATGAGAAACCTTATCCTTATGATGTGTGTGACGGGGCTCGCATCTTTCGCTCTTTCTCAGGACACCACGCCACGGCGCATAACCGCTGCCGATGCCAAGAACCGTATCGGCGAGACCGCAATCGTGTGCGGAAAAGTGGTAGGCACCAGCCTTCCCAAGTATGGAATCGCTGGCCGCGGGAAACCCGTATCCTTCTATCTTGATCAGCCCCAAGCGAATCCAGTGTTCTACTTTATAGCGTTCGGGGCGGAACCGGGCGGACCCGCGGAGGTCATTGCCGCGTACCAGGACAAGCGCGTGTGCGTCACAGGCAAAATCGATACCGTGCCATCCGGCGGACCCCCATTCATCATGGCGGCTGATCGTTCCCAGATTAAGACTGAAGCGGCCGGCAAGTAGCGAAGACTGCCACGTGACAAGTATGAAAACGGTGATCGTTGTGATTTGTATGGCGGGCCTGTTGCCGCTAGCTCATGCCGGGGACACGGCTCTGCCGCGCGTGGACCCAGCCTGACACCAGGAACCACGTTGGCGAGACCGCAATTGTTTGCGGGAAAGTCGTAGGCGCCGATGTCCTCAAGAATACAATTAGAGGACACGGGTTTCCCGTATCCTTCGATCTCGATCAGCCGGAACCGAATCCAGTGTTCTATTTCGTAGCCTTCGGAGCGCAACCCGACGAAGCCGTCGCCGCCTACCAGGGCAAGCGCGGAGGGACTTGGCCTACTGAAGCGAACTTGCCACATTAGAGAAGACGTTGTTGGCGTTGGAGCCGATGAGTCGAATTGTTCCGATCACGACTACTAAGATGACAGCCAGCATCACGGCATATTCGGCAATATCCTGCGCCTCTTGTTCAGTCCAAAGTCTGTGTAGTAGCGCTGTCATAAAATGGCTCCTATCAAGTTAGCCACTCATGTACGCCACTCGGAGTTAACGGGCTGAGCAGTCCGATTGGGGGAGGGTCTGGCGACCGCATGTCTCAAGTAGACTGCCCAGCGCCGCTATCGTACCCCGAGAAGCCGCCCCTCCGGCAAACCCTCTGTAGGGGAGACAATTCCGAATTGGGCATTACTTATTTGCTTGCATCTTTCGGGGGCACCAGTGTGACACTCTGCTTCTTTGCCGTGGTCACGGCGCCCAACTCTTGCATCACCGTGTCTCGCAATTTCATGTATCCGATGGCGCCGCTCATGAAATGGCCATTGATGAAGAAGCTCGGTGTGCCCTGTAATCCGAGCCGCTGGCCTTCTTTGGAATCCTTCTTCACCGCGGCCGCCTGTTCTCCGCTGTCGAGGCATTGATCGAAGCGAGCGGTGTCGAGTTTCAGCTTGCCAGCTTGCTCTTTCAAATCGGAGACTTGAAGCCGTTTCGTCTCAAACAAGGAATCATGGAACTCCCAGAATTTACCTTGCGCGCCGGCACAACGCGCGGCCTCGGCGGCCCGCGCTGCCAGCGGATGCATGGGAAGAGGAAAGTCTTTGTAAGTCACGGACACGCTATTACCAAATTGTTCGCGCAACCGGGTGAGATCCGCATTTACCTGTTGGCAGTAGGGGCACTCATAGTCGGCGAATTCGATGATCTGCACCGGAGCACTTTCGGAACCAAGCCTGGGAGCATCCCCCACCTCGACGTGAGCGCTCGGCTGATTCAGTTCAACCACGACGGCATATTCGCCTCGCAGTTCAGCGATGTATGCGTCCCGCGCTTTCTTCGTACGAAGCTGGTGTACCGTATCGACGATGTGGGGCCGCGCCGCCTCATAAGGCTCGTCCGTTTGTACACCCTCGTAGTAGAAGCGAAGTTGGTCTTCTGTCGGCTCGGGTACATTGGCCGAGATGTGACGCTTGAATAACTCATCAAGAGTCACACCTTCCTTCTTCGCTTGCATTTCCAATAGCTGATCGTCGATATATTGATCGAGGGCGTCCCGCTCGGCGAGGTAGTACTTGTACTTGGCTTGAAGCAGTTTGCCGGCTTCCTTTTCCTCCAGCTCATCTGCACTCACCTTGTGACCGGCGATCTCGGCTACTACGCTGGAGCCATTCTGGCCAACAGCCGGGATCGAAAAGACGCCTAGAGCGATTCCCAATCCAAACGCGATCGGAGCGTATTTGGTTAACATTGTGGAAATTTCCTCTCTCCAAGAAACAACAGATGTGGTGGCTCAAGAGGGGGAGGAGCCTAGACGCCGAGTCTAAGACCCGGCGTCCGGGACATTTGAAATTGCCTACAGTTGCATTGCGACTAAGGACTAAAAGTTATTGCCCTCAATCGTGCAAGAGCAGGGTGTTCCGCTCAGCAGCGAATCATAGTAGCACAGGTTCTGCAACAACGCTTGTTCACCCGCGGACAGGTTCGAGTCGGCTAACCTGGTTTCGGTACCCCAGTAAGCGCTATTCTTCTGCATGTGGGTCGCCCAGCCGCGCAGCCCAGTCGTCGGCTTGAGAACGGTCGGATCGTAACTCGCAGACGAAACGACCTTGATAACGCCAGCTTTGGGCACATGGCTGGTGATCGGGTTGGCTGTGAGATTTTTCTGCACGGACTCCGAGAGCAATCCGTCTGGCGTGATGACGCAGGCGCAGCATTCAGTCAGTTCCTGTTTGTCGTCGAACACGTAGAAGGCTGCCCACAGGTTTCCGCCGGTGTCGCCATCGTTGATGATACGCACCGTCTCATCGGGGGCGGCAGCGACATTATTGGAAAAGTAGGTAACAAAGTAGACGCTGTTGTCACCAACGTTTTGAGCCATCGCACTTCCCACCATCAGCGTGATGGCCAGCACGGTAAACAGCACTCCAAGCTTTTTCATGGTTTTGATCCTCCGTTTTTGTCACGCCGGACACTGGGGGGAGTTCAGCTCTGTGGCGCTGGCGAACACTGTAGACTCTCGTGAACCTTTTACAAGTACCCACGTGGCCTAACCCAGAACATTAGCGTCCGCGAGCTACTACTTATGGAGTAGTTCCCGAACTTGGAACCCGCTGCAAGCGCGAATTCTTGCGGAAGTGCACTCAGTTGCCAGCATCCATGGGAAAAAGACATGGGCTGGCTCGTTGGTGCCCCGGTTATCGTGCGGCATTTCCGTCATTGTGGTGGATATTGCTGCCGGTTTTTCTCCTGCAGTTCGTGAGCCTTCTCCCTCATCAGCTCCCCGCGAGCCTCCGGCGGTACTGGTTCCTTCGGAGGCGTTAAACTCTCGTCGTACTGCGGGGGCAGAACAAGAACAGACGTGTCTTCCGGAGGGGTCCACAGAACGTCTTTCGGAGGGGTCCACAGAACGGAAGAGGTCGATGCCTGCGGAGGGGCAGGAGCCGGGCTAGGAATGCCGGTATCCGCTCCTTGCAGAGATAGCAAGACCTGCGCCGGATCCTGGGGACGTTGCGGCGACCTGACGATAATGAAATTGAAGCGCGAACCGTTGAGTAGATGTTTCAGTACATCCTTGGCCGGTCCTGGCCCCGCGTGCTCAACCATGGGTTCGAGACCGCTACCGGGCGGAACATCGATCGTAGCCCCGGTCGCCTCGGCAACCAATTTCAGCACTTCCGCCAGGGTTGAGTTCTGCGCATCAATCGTGAGTTGGCCATCCCGATAAGTGACCACGGGAGCAGGTTGCGTAGTGGCAGCCGTTTCCGCTAGCGCTGCACCGGCCTCATCCGGCAACGGTAATAACACGGCGTTGCCAGCAGTGTTCTGTCGTCCAGTCGGTGGTGCAGCAATCTGTTGTCGCTTCCCCGAAGAAGCACTGGGTTGGGCAACTGCAGGCGGCGAGGCCCCGAGTGCTTCCGCTCCAAAGCAGGCCAGCAACCCGGCTGCCACTGCGATGCGAGTGCCGCTTCGAATGCAGGCACGCAAATCGAAAATAGACCCGCTGCGTGAGCCATGTATCGCGCGATCGCACTTTGCTGGAGTATCCGTATGCATCACCGACTCACTGTGGCGCGCAGCCATCAACCGGTGTGTCAATTGCTCGCGAACGGATGACGTCTGAACAGACTGATCTCTGCAGCCATTGGCAATTAACCATGGAAATCTTCTTGGGGGCAATTCCACGATTGGATTAGCCCATCTGTCTAAAGACGGGAACGGCTTTCGTTCGTTTTGCGGCCAGAACAAACTCGGGTTCCGCGAGCTGCATTGGCTTCGAGAGCGCTCAATGAGGGAAGAGGCGCTCCACAACCAAGGGGACATTTCTAATGTGGTATGACAGAAACGAAAGACTCCTCTTGACAAAACGCGCCTTGCGTAAGATACTGTAGCAGCAGATTTTTGGGGCCCTGCATTATTCTGGCTTTCGCGCCACTTCCCCCCCCCTTGAGAGCCGGAATCCGAGTACGACGTTTTCGCGCAGTTTTGATCGTGATCGCGGTCGCGCGGACTGCGCCAAGCACTGAGAACGACTCAAGTCGAGCCACTTTCGAGAGGATCTCCGTGTCAATGGTTCCGAGCGCCAACGGCTTTCTACTGTTGGATACTAGATTGAAACTGGTGGCAGCGAACTATCCCGCCCTTCAAATCCTCTGCTACCCCAGCCCAGCGGACCGGATCAAGCAACCCAGCGTCTTTATCGCGGATCGGGTGCGCACCGCCCTCGTCGACCATCAACATCCGGGCGGAATCGCTTTCGTCAAAGAGGTTAAATCGGGGAAGCGGCACTACATGTGCAAGAGCTTTCAAGTCGACTGCCATGATAACTCTTCCCTGCAACTCGCTTTCGCTCTGCTGCTGGACCGGAACTCAGCGAGTATGGAAGGAGCATCCGCTGAGTTTGATCTGACTAAGCGAGAACGCGAAACCGTCGAGTTTCTTCTGCAAGGGTTCACCAGCAAAGAGATCGCAAGCCGCATGAACATCAGTCCTAACACCGTAAAAGCGTTTCTTCGATTGGTAATGGTCAAAATGAAAGTTTCGACACGTTCTGGCATTGCTGGAAAAGTTTCAAGACTTGTTGAGAGTCGCAAATCCTAGCGACGGTTCGGAGCGGAAAGACGCTGGATGCGGCGAAGAGATTATGCCTCCGAGCGCCCGACTACTCTAGTGCAATCGGGCTTAGTTACGAACTAGTCCAATTGAGGAATTTACGGGTTTCGTAATTCTGGGCATCATGTGACGCAGTGATGCGTCCGTCGGATCGAGAACGACGCCAGCATGAGCGTTTCCCGCAGGTGTTTGAAGTCCGGGCGCGAAGCTGGTTATCGGGCCAGGCGTCAGATTCCCTGCCGAGGGAATTCCACGGTCGCGTCCAGAATCTCAGCAACGGCGGCGCCTGCATCCTCTCTTCGTCTCCTCTCAAGGCTTCCTTGCTCGTGTGTTGCACTTTCCCCGCTCCCGATGTCCCCGTTTCGATTCCCGCACTCATGCAAGTGCGATGGACGGCCAAGCAAGGGAAAAAGACCCCGAGCTACATCAGTGGCCTTCAGTTCGTCGTCTAAGTCGAGCAAAAAGCGGGCTCTTGACTTGCGTGTTTGACCTCTGCCAATGTGCTACTCCCAATGGGTTAGTACCATCTGAGGATTGCGCGGATTAACCCGTCAGATATAGTTCCTATTCGTTAGTCTACGCTCTCCCCTCTCCCGTACTGCCACGAGGGCACGACCATGAGACCTCGGTCAGGCGCGCAAACAATTTGTGTTCTTACCCTGCTCCTATGCTTTGGAGCGTTCTTGAACTGCGGCGGAGGCAGCACTGCCCAGGTAGGAGGCGGCAGCGTCACACTCACAACCATCACAATTGCTCCTTCTTCTCCGACTATTTCGAAGGGAACGAGTGTGCAACTCAGCGCTACCGGAAATTACAGTAATGGAACTCAGAAACCCTTAACCGCGTCGGCGGCGTGGCAGACAAGCCAGCCAGCCATTGCCACGGTCAGCAATCAAGGCAATGTAACTGGCGTGAGCGGAGGCGCTGCCCAAATGTCTGCGTCCTACGAAGGAGTGACCGGGAGCACGTCGGTAACAGTTGGGCCAGCCGCGTTGCTCGGGATCGCGGTGAGTCCGAACCCGTCGTCTTTGCCTGTCGGGGAATCCGAACCACTCACCGCAACCGGGAGCTTTTCCGATGGAACGGTGCAGAATCTGACGCAGTCTGTGACGTGGAGTTCATCAGCGTCAGCGGTCGCCAGTGTGAGTCCCGCCGGTTCGGTTCTTGCCAACGCCGCCGGCACGGCGACGATCGGCGCAACGAGCGGTTTGATGTCCGGCTCCGCGAGCCTGACGGTGACCCCCGCCGTCGTCGTTGCTCTGAATATCGTCCCCACACCACTATCGATAGTCTTGGAGAGTAGTCGTCAGCTTCAAGCAATTGCGACTTGGAGCGATGGAACAACCCAGGACGTGACCAATGTCGCAGCCTGGAGTACGACACCGGAAGGCATTGCCATCGTGAGTAGCGGCGGACTGGCGACTGCCCAGCAAGTGGGCTCGACGACGATCCTCGCCACTGACGGTGGTGTCAGTGCGTCGGCAAATCTCACTGTTGTGCCACTCGTCTTCATAAACTACTACGATCGGGGCGCGGCGAAGACGTCGGGTATGGATGGCACTGTTAATCTCACCAATCCGGGCCTCACAAACGGAAGTCTTTGTGCCATGGTTTACGTGTTCGATCAAAATCAGGAATTGACCGAGTGTTGCGGATGTTCGGTGTCAGACAGTGGACTGCGTACCTTGTCTTTGCTCAACGACCTCACCGCAAATCCTCTAACCGGAACAAAGAGTACCGCCGGAACCGTCATGGTCATACCCTCCGATATCGGCCAGAATCCGCAGTGCGATCCCGGTTCATTAACTCCGACAGGCGTCATTCTTGGATGGGAAACCAACGATCAAGCTCTCCCGGACGGCACTTTCCAGGTCACGGAAACTAGCTTTGCGTCGGCTCCTCTGAACAGTGGAACTGCGACGAACCTGGCAAATTTGTGCACCTTCATCGAAAACGAAGGCGGCGGCCAAGGCATTTGCACGTGCGGAACCGGCAACTAGCGGCGCTTGCTATTTCGATTTTGCAAAATAAAGCCGACGAATCCATTTGCGAGTGGAAAACAACACCACCGCTCTGGCCTTTTAGAACAATCATG
>OBLT010002569.1_pt1 | contig 11232 bp, 10 predicted proteins | sample 1518721 | NCBI WGS metagenome assembly OBLT01 (sample SAMEA3539307, study PRJEB22396) | soil metagenome | biome: tundra; feature: field; material: soil | place: USA | collected 2010-05 | depth 0.15 m | reverse complement strand
CGTTGGCGGCGGAAGACTTGATGGAGAAGGTCGAGATCGGCCTCCTGCACTACGCGCATTTCCGCCCGCATCAGGGAATCGGTGGTGCGACACCGGCAGAGGTGTACTTCGGCAGAACGCCATCCCACCTTTCCGCGATCCCTCCCCCGCGCGGCAGGTCGGGCGAAGCCCCGTCGGATCTCCCGTTTCGTGTCGCGTATCTCGACGCGGAGCTGCTGCTGCCCGCGCTCGTTCGGAAAGCAGCCTGAAAGGGCCGTCAGGAAGGTCAGCGAAGGGGTCTGGAGAGGATCGAGGAGTGCGCTCCTGGCAGGCGTACGACGACGACACCGCTGGTCTGGGCTCGCCAACGGGCACCGCAATTCCCATTGCGCCCCTACAGTCTCGAACAGACACTCGCTAAGTGCTTGACCGACGTGACTTTCAGCGGATGATGCGAACGTTTCATTGCACCGGGTTCCAGCTTACCCGATCCTTACTGTAGGAGAGCGTCGTGAGGCCGCTAAAGAGGACCGCTGAGCGCTACGAGATGGTCAACGTGCGGCCGGGCTACCTGATGATCGAGCTGGAGAACCACACCCTCGCCCGGCGCTGCTACTTCGTGGCAGAGCGGACCCCGCCTTTGGAGGAGTACCGCGAGGGCAATCAGTTCTGGAAACCCCAGGAGGCGGCCCAGACCTTCCAGTTCGACGTCCGCGACACCCAGACCGGCGAGGTGGTGCCCTTCGGCGAACTGGCGGGGCTTCTGTACTACGCCTGCTGCGCCAAGGACAGCACCGTCTACCAGATGGGCGACCTGGCCCACGACCAGCGCATCTCGCTCTACGTGGCGATCACGACCGAGGGCGAGGAGGGCCATGCGCCCATGCCCCTCGAGAAGGTCCGGGTCCTCAACACGCTCTTCAACGAGCGCTTGACCAGCCCCGGGAAGAAGGTGCTGATCCTGCCCGACCTCTTCGGTCTCCACAGGAAGATCACCTACGAGCAGATCGCGGTCGACTTCGGCCTCACGTCCATGGAATGAGGAGCACAGGATGAAGATTAAGGAACTCGCGGAGCGGCTCGAGCTCAAAGCCGCCACCAAAGTCTTCGATCGGGACGTGACGGGCGTCTACATATCGGACATGGTCAGCGACGTGATCGCGAACGCCAAGGCGGGCGACCTGCTGGTCACCGCGCAGGCGCACGCCAACGTGATCGCCGCCGCCAACCTGGTCGACACCTGCGCCGTCGTCATCACCCAGGGCAAGGCCCTCGCCGACGACGTGGTGAAGATGGCGGAGAAGGCCGAGATCGCGGTGTTCACCACGGCCCTGAATCGCTGGCAAATGGCCACGAAGCTGTATGAGGCCGGGATTCGCTAGACGGCCGCCCGAGGGCGGCCCCGAGGTGAGGGCATGCTTCTCGCGGAGATCGTCACGCTTCTCGGCTGCAAGGAGCTGCTGGCCCTCGACCAGGCCGGCAGCCGGGAGATCGCTGGCTGCTTCGCCGCCGACCTCATGAGCGAGGTGCTGGCCTTCTGCGGTCACGGGCCCCTGCTCGTCACCGGGTTGACCAACTTGCAGTCGGTGCACACCGCCGAGGTGGTCGACGCGCAGGCCATCCTCTACGTCAACGGCAAGCGGCCTGACGCCCAGGTGCTGGCCGTGGCCCGCGCGCGCGGCCTGCCCCTGCTGTCCACTACCCTGACCATGTACGAGGCCTGCGGCCGCCTGCACCGGGGCGGCCTGCCCGCCTCCACCAAGCAAGAGGGGATCGCGCCCTGAGCGAGGTGCTCTATGCCGAGACCTTTCCCATCCGCGGGGGCGACTTCGAGCACGGGGGAGAGGTGGCCACCCGAATCAAGTCCATCTGCAAGGAGCTGGGAATCCGGCCCGACCTCATCCGCCGGCTCTCCATCGCCAACTTCGAGGCGGAGATGAACGTCATCATGCACGCCGACCAGGCGGACCTGAGCTTCCTGGTCCTGCCCGAGGCGGTGCGGGTGGTGGTGGCGGACCGCGGCCAGGGGATCCCCGACATCGAGCTGGCCATGACCCCGGGCTGGTCCACTGCTACACCCGAGATGCGCTCTCGCGGCTTCGGCGCGGGGCTGGGTCTGCCCAACATCAAGAACAGCGCGGACGAGTTCCAGCTGGAGTCGACCCCCGGGGTCGGCACCACACTCACCTATACGGTGCGACTTGCCTGACGCGCAGGAAGGCGACCGCCCCCGAAGCAAGCACTCGATCGTCTTCGACCCGCAGCGCTGCGTGGGCTGCGTCGACTGCTGCAAGGCCTGCCCGACCGGGGCCATCCGCGTGCGGGGCGGATGCGCGGTGGTCGACCCCGAGCTGTGCATCGACTGCGGCGAGTGCATCCGCTGGTGCCAGCACGGGGCGATGCACGCGGCCACCGCCACCTCCGCGGACCTCAGGCGCTTCAAGTACACGGTGGCCTTGCCCTCGCTGACCCTGTACTCTCAGTTCGGCAAGGAGGTGGAGCCTGGCCAGGTGCTGCAGGCCCTCCGCAGCCTGGGCTTCGACGACGTCTACGATCTGTCGGCCATGTGCGACATGCACGCCAGCGCCACCGACGCCTACCTCTCGGAGTGCCGCGGTCCCTGGCCCAAGATCTCGGTGACCTGCCCCGCCATCATCCACCTGATTCAGCTCCGCTACCCGGACATGATCGACAACCTGCTGCCCATCGAGACCGCGCGGGAGCTGGCCGCCAAGCTGCTGCGCCGGCGGCTGGTGGCGGAAAAGGGGCTCGCTCCCGGCGACATCGGCATCTTCTTCATCACACCCTGTAGCGCCATGCTGCAATCCATCCACCACCCGGAGGCCCTGGAGGCGTCGTACCTGGACGGGGCCTTCTCCATCGCCGAGTTTTACGGTCCGCTGCTCAGGGCCATCAAGGCCAACGGGCGGGTGGAGAACTCCCCGCCCGTCAGCGAGCGCGGGCTGCTCTGGGCGATGGCGGGCGGGGAGATCGCGGGCCTGCGCAATGCCAACACCATCACCGTGGCCGGAGCGCGCGACGTACTGCGGGTCTTCGACCACATCGAGGAGGGCAAGCTCCAGGCCGTCGACTTCATCGAGGCCTACATCTGCCCGGACGGCTGCATTAGCGGGCAGCTCACGGTGGAGAACCGTTACGCCGCCCGGCGCACGGTGCAGCAGGTCGTGCGCCGGCACGGCCGGCGGGCGGGCGAAGGGGCGGCCGTGCCCGAGGAGAAGGTGCGCGCGATGCTGCGGGAGCACTTCTTCGACCTGGAGGAGCACCTGCAGGCCCGTCCGGTGCGCCCGCTGGGACGCAACTTGCGCGAGGCGGCGGCGCGCAAACGAGAGGAGGAGCGGGTGCTGGGGGAACTGCCGGCCAAGGACTGCGCGGCGTGCGGCGCCCCGAGCTGTGCCGCCCACGCGGAGGACGTGGTGCGCGGCCAGGCCGCGATGGACGACTGCGTGTTCGTCCGCATCGAACGCCTGAAGGAGGCGGTGGCCTCTACGAAGGAACCCGTTCATGACTAGGCAAATGCTCGTGCTGGAGCTGTGTTGCCCCCAGTGCGGCGCGGCGCTCACCGAGGGCACGTGGGTGCATCTCGACGGCCACTTGCGCCGCACCCACCAGCAGGGAGAGGTCTCCCTGAGCGCCGTCTTCGGCGACTACAGCATGGAGGCTGACCTCACTCTCGAGGACGGCGACGCCGTCGATTTCAGCTGCCCCAAGTGCGAGGCCAGCCTGATGCTGCCGCTGGCGTGCAAGCTCTGCGGCGCAAACATGGCGTCGCTCAACATTGTCAAGGGCGGCTACCTCGAGTTCTGCTCACGGCGCGGGTGCAAGGCGCACGCCCTCGGGGGCACCGGCAACATCGACGACATGATGAGCCTCATGAACCGCATGTTCGAGACGCCCTATGACTAGCGCGGCGCCGGGAGCCCACGATATGGAAGCGCCTCGCGCGTACGACTTCAAGAACCTCCACTACAAGGGCGAGGGCGGGGTCCTGATCCCGCTCTTGCAGAAGTTTCAGACCGAGGACGGCTACATCTCCCGCGAGCGGATCGCGGAGATCCACAGGAAGACGGGGGTGCCCCTCTCGCAGATCTTCGGGGTGGCCACCTTCTACGCGCAGTTCCGGCTGCACCCCGTGGGCCGCAACATCATCAAGGTCTGCCACGGCACGGCCTGCCACGTGGCGAGGGCCAACGGGATCTCCAGGACTCTGAGAGACCAGCTGCAGATCGGGGAGGGGGAAACCACCAAGGACCGCGAGTTCACCCTGGAGACGGTGTCCTGTCTGGGCTGCTGCAGCCTTGCCCCGGTGATCATGATCAACAAGGACACCCACGGCAACCTCGAACCCACCGACCTCAAGAAGGTGCTCAAGCCTTACCGGGAGCGGAAGACGAAGGCGGGCTCGTGAGGATTTTAGTGGGGCTGGGCACGTGCGGGGCAGCGGCGGGCGCCGGGGCGACCTACGCCGCCATTCTGGCCAGGACGGGGAAGCTCAACGGTAGCTGCAAGGTGGGGAAGACCGGCTGCTTGGGCATGTGCTACCGCGAGCCGCTGGTGGAGGTGCGCGAGGACGGCGGAACGCGCTGGCTGTATGGGCAGATGACGCCGGACAGGGTCGACCGACTGCTCGAGGAGCACGTCGGGAAGGGCGAGCCCATCGAGGAGTGGCTGGTGTGGACCAGCGATGGCAAGGGCGAGGAGAAGGTCTTTCTCGACCGCCAGCAGCGCATCGTGCTGCGCAACTGCGGGGTGATCGACCCGGAGAAGATCGAACAGTACCTGGAAGTGGGCGGGTACCAGGCGCTTCAAAGCGTCCTCGGCCGGAAGGACCCCGACGGCCTCATCAACGTGATTATCGAGTCCGGGCTGCGAGGGCGCGGGGGGGCGGGCTTCCTCACCGGGATGAAGTGGCGCTTCACCCGGTTGGCCTCGGGCAAGCAGAAGTACGTGATCTGTAATGCCGACGAGGGCGACCCCGGGGCCTTCATGGATCGCTCGGTCCTGGAGAGCGACCCCCACTCGGTGTTGGAGGGCATGGCCATCGCCGGCCACGCCATCGGCTCCACCCGGGGCTACATCTACGTGCGCGCCGAGTACCCCATGGCCGTCGAGCGGCTGAACATCGCCGTCGCCCAGGCCGAGGCGCACGGCCTGCTGGGTGACGACGTCTTCGGCACCGGATTCGAGTTCCACGTCGAGCTGAAGGAGGGGGCGGGGGCTTTCGTGTGCGGCGAGGAGACAGCCCTCATCGCCTCGATCGAGGGCCGCCGCGGCATGCCGAGGGTTCGCCCGCCCTTCCCCGCGGTCAAGGGCCTGTGGGAGTGCCCCACCAACATCAACAACGTGGAGACCTTTGCCAACGTGCCCTGGATCGTACTCAACGGGGCGCATGCCTTCAACCGCCTGGGCACCGCCAACAGCAAGGGCACCAAGGTCTTCGCCATGGCCGGCAAGATCCGGCGGGGCGGGTTGGTGGAGGTCCCCATGGGGATCTCCATCCGGGAGATCGTCAACGACGTCTGCGGAGGTATCAAGGAGAACCGCAAGTTCAAGGCCGTGCAGATGGGCGGCCCCTCCGGGGGCTGCATCCCCGCGGAGCTCGAAGACACCGTCATCGACTACGAGTCCATCAACAAGACGGGCGCCATCATGGGTTCGGGCGGGCTGGTCGTGCTCGACGAGACCACCTGCATGGTGGACGTGGCCCGTTTCTTCCTGGACTTCACCCAGCGCGAGTCCTGCGGGAAGTGCACGTTCTGCCGGGTGGGCACGAAGCGCATGCTGGAGATCCTCACCCGCATCACCGAAGGCGAGGGCAAGGAGGGGGATATAGAGAGGCTGGAGAACCTGGCCTCCCTGGTGAGGAACAACTCGCTGTGCGGCCTGGGCCAGACCGCCCCAAACCCCGTGCTCACCACTCTCAAATACTTCCGTGCGGAGTACGAGGCGCACATCTCCAACCGCAAGTGCCCCGCCCATCAGTGCCAGGCCCTGCTCACCTACACCATCAACGAGAAGTGCAACGGTTGCGGAGTGTGCGGTCGGGCCTGCTCGGCCAAGGCCATCACCGGCGAGAAGCGCAAGCCGCACGTCATCGACCACAGCCTCTGCATCCGCTGCGACGAGTGCTACCGGACCTGCCGCTTCGAGGCGGTCACGAGGGTATAGGGGCATGGAACTCGTCAAGCTTCACATCGACGGCAAGCGGGTCATCGCCGACAACCGCATGACCATCCTGGAGGTGGCCCGCGAGAACGGGATCGCCACCATCCCGACCCTCTGCCATGACGGACGCCTCGAGCCCTTCGCCTCCTGCTTCCTGTGCGTGGTGAAGGTGCAGGGGGCGCGCACCCTGGCGCCGGCTTGCTCCACCAGAGTGGCGGCGGGAATGGTGGTGGAGACCTCCAACCCGGAGATCCGGCGCTCGCGCAAAGCGGCCTTGGAGCTGATGCTCTCCAACCATTACGCGGACTGCATCGGTCCCTGCCAGCTGGCCTGCCCGGCGGGGGTGGACATCCAGGGCTACATCGCCCTTGCCGCCCTGAACAAGCACCGCGACGCCATCGCACTCATCAAGGACCGCAACCCCCTGCCCGCGGTGTGTGGGCGTGTGTGCACCCGCCCCTGCGAGGTCAAGGGCTGCCGGCGCACCCTGCTTGACGAGGCTGTGGGCGTCGACTACATCAAGCGCTACCTTTCTGACCTCGACCTCGGCGACAAGGACCCCTGGCGCCCGACCCTGGCTCCTTCCAACGGAAAGAAGGTGGCGGTGGTGGGGGCGGGCCCGGCAGGGCTGTCCTGCGCCTACTACCTCGCCCTCAACGGCTACGAGGTTTCGATGTTCGAGGCCCAGCCCGAGGCGGGGGGCATGCTGCGCTACGGCATCCCCGAGTACCGACTGCCCAAGGACGTGCTCGACCTGGAAATCAACCAGATCCTCGACCTCGGCGTCCAGCTCTCCACCAACGTCCAACTCGGGCGCGACTTCACGGTGGCCAGCCTGAAGCAGGGCGGCTATGACGCCATCTTCCTGGGGCTGGGGGCGTGGGACAGCTCCAAGATGCGCGTAGAGGACGAGGACTCTCCGGGGGTCCTGGCCGGCATCGATTTCCTCAAGCAGTTCGGTCTCAAGCGCAGGATCGACATCCACGGCAGGGTGCTGGTGGTGGGCGGCGGAAACACCGCCGTCGACTGCGCGCGCACCGCCCTGCGCCTGGGCGTCGCCGAAGTGCGCATCCTCTACCGGCGCACGCGCAAGGAGATGCCCGCGAACGAGATGGAGATCGTGGAGGCGGAGCACGAGGGCGTGAAGATGGACTTCCTGGCCGCACCGGTGCGGGTGCTGCGCGGGGAGAACGGCCGCGTGGCGGGGGTGGAGTGCATCCGCATGGAGCTGGGCGAGCCCGACCAGAGCGGCCGCCGCAGCCCCAGGCCCATTCGCGGCTCCGAGTTCCGCATCGACTGCGAGTTCGTGCTCGCCGCCATCGGCCAGAGCACGCGCGTGCAGGAGCTGGTGGACGGGCGGGTGCCCAACTTCCTGCCCCTTGGCGAGTCGCTGAGCCTCACCCGCTGGCAGACCGTGGAGGTCAACGAGCGCACCTTCGAGACCACCGTGGACGGAGTGTTCTCGGGGGGCGACGTGGTCACGGGTGCAGCCACGGCCATCGAGGCCATCGCCGCCGGGCGGAAGGCCGCCTACGCAATCGACCGCTACGTGACCACCGGCCGGGCCGAGCCCGAGCCGGTGGAGGTATACAGCCGCAAGGACGCTTATCACACGGTCAAGGTCGAGGACCTGCCCCCCGGCTCCGCCGACGGGCGGCGGAGAATGCCTGTCCTCCCCCCCGCCGAGCGCGCGCTCAGCTTCGCCGAAGTGGAGACCGGCTACAGTCGCGAGGACCTGCGCCGGGAGGCGGCGCGCTGCCTGGAATGCGGCTGCACCGCCCTCTTTACCTGCGATCTCAGGCGCCACGCCACCGAGTACGGGGCCGATCTCTCGACGTTCATGGGCAAGGCCGTCGAGCACCTCGTCGACCGGCGCCACCCGCTGATGGTGCTCGACCCCAACAAGTGCGTGCTGTGCGGCCGCTGCGTGCGCATCTGCAGCGAGCTCGTGGGGGTGGCTGCTTACGGCTACGTCAACCGCGGCTTCGACACCGTGGTCAAGCCCGCCCTGGGCGACTCCCTGCTCGACACCGAGTGCGTGAGCTGCGGGCTGTGCATCGGCACCTGCCCCACCGGAGCCATCGCCGAGAAGCTGCCCCTGGTCAAGCCCGGCCCCTGGAAGACCACGCGGGTGGAGTCGGTATGCCACTACTGCAGCGCAGGCTGCCGGCTGGGCTACGAGGTCTCCGGCACCACCCTGGTGCAGGTCTCGCGCGCGACCGACATGGTCGGGGGCTCCGCTGACGCTGCGCCCCCGCGCCCCGCCGGCGACGCGGGCACGGGCGGCAACCACTGTAAGAAGGGCCGCTTCGGCTACGGCCACGTACAGTCGAAAGAGCGCCTGCGCTGGCCCCTGCTGCGCGTGGGGCGCGAGCTGCAAGAGACGAGCCTTGACGAAGCCCTGCGCTATTCGAGCATGCGGCTCAAGGAGCTCACCCGCCGCTACAGCGGCGACCAGGTGGCGGTGTTCGTCTCTCCCCGCCTGAGCAACGAGGAGATCTACCTCGCCCAGAAGGTGGCCCGGCTGGCCCTTCACACTCACAACGTGACCTCGTTCGGCCACCTCGTCAACCGCGAGCTGCAGGACCCCGACGTGGTGTCCACGGCCTCCTACGCGGACATCGGTGACGCCCAGGCCCTGCTGGTCGTCAACACGGCCCTCGACGAGGAGAGCTTCGCGGTGGACATCGCCTGCAAGCAGGCAATTCGGAAGGGCGCCCGCCTCGTCTACGTTGGCCCCGAGGACAACCGCACCTCGCGCTTTGCCGAGCTGCACTTGCGCTGCCTGCCCGGCGGGCAGGCCTTTGCCGTCCTCGGCGTGCTGAAGGACTACGCCGGCCTGCGGCCGGGTGCCCTCGACGACCGGCCGGAGCTGGCCCAGGCGGTGGCCGATCTCTCCGACGAGCGCCTGGAGGAGCTCTCCGGGGTGGCGCGCGCCGCCTCGCGCGAGGCGGCCGCCATCCTGGCCAAGACCATTCTCAAAGTGGTGCTGTTCAACAAGGACTACCGCGGCTCGCGGCTGGCCCACGACGAGCGGCTCTTCGCCGAGGCGGCTGCAACCATGGGCTGCTCGCTCCTCGCCCTGCGCGAGAAGGCGAACACTCAGGGGTTGCTCGACATGGGCGCCGACCCGGGCTGGCTGCCGGGCTACGTCGACCCCGCCAACGGCGAAGCCCTCGAGCGAATGGAAAAGGAACTTGGCGTGGTCCTGCGCGACCTCTCCCCGCCCAGCCTGGACGTGGCCCAGCTCCTGCGCGAAAAGAAGATCAAGGTCGCCATCGTGCTCGGCGAGGACCCGGTGGGCGCCCCCGGATTCCCGCAGGACCTCGTTGACGGCCTGCTCGCCGCCGACTTCCTGCTCGTGGGCGACCTCTTCCTCACGGCCACCGCCGCCGCCGCCACCGTGGCCCTGCCACTGTCGAGCACGGCGGAGACGAGCGGCACCATGACCAACGCCGAGCGCCGAGTGCAGCGATTCCAGCGCGCGGTGCCCGCCGCGGGCGGGATGGAGACCTGGGAGATCCTCAGCCAGCTTGCCGGCCTGCTCGGCTACCGGTTCAAGATGAAGTACGCGTCCGCCCAGGACGTGACCGCGGAGATCCGGCGGGTGGTGCCGATCTGGGCGGGGCTCGACCTTGGCTCCGCGGGTGCGGTCTGGGACGCGGACGGCGTCAAGCTGCCCAGGGTCCCGTTCACCGGGCTGGGGAGGCCGCTTGCCCCCGTGCCCACCCTCGGGCTCGACACCCTGGAAGTCCGCTTCGCGGCCTGGTTCGACAAGATCTTCGAGAAGGCCCGCCAGGAGCTGCCCGTCGTCTAGCCGGCAAAGAAGCGGGGATTTCCGATCTCATAGGAGCGGCTCGTGTGCGCCTACGCACCCTTACGGCCGCCTTGGCCTGTGGCTTCTGCGGCGCAGGCTTGTCCGTTTCCCTTAGCTGGCTCAGGAACGCGGGCCGAGCGTGAGGAGGTACGCGGCATAGGCGTGGGTGCAGTCGCAGCCGTGGACGGCGCGACCCGCCGAGAGAAGGACGTGACTCTTCTCGCCGAGGTCGAGGATCAACCCGGCGTTGAAGTGGACCTCCGGGCCCCCGAGCTCGGTCGACGGTGACTGGTAATAGACCTCGACGCCAGGCGAGAGGGAGCGTGTGGCGTGGACCTGGACCTGCCAGCCCGCGAACCAGTAGTCGCGGTTCCCTGCGCCCGGGTTGATCCAGTAGCCGCCGCCGCCGTACGTGGTCCACGCCCCGAAGCTCTTCTGGGCCCACACGGGCAGGAAGGCCCGCACGTGGCCGCTCCCGATCCCGCGGCTCGCGTCGCCGGACGGGAGCTCGACGAGCGGAAACGTGCCGATCTGCGGGCGCCCCTCGGCCTCCTCCACGAACCTGTACTTGGCGCCCAGCTCCACGTCGCCGAGGCCCCACGTCGTCGTACCGTTTTCTGGATTTGCGTAGCCGAGCGGGACGATGAGGTGCAGTTGAAGGCCCGGGGCCGCGCCGTAGTTGCTCTCGAAGTGCGGCGCGTCACCGGAGCGATCGCCGCCTTCGGTCGTGCGGGTGCCCGAAAGGTAGAGCTCCCAGTGGTGGAGCGGGACCGGCTCAGGGTCGTCCGTCGTATAGGGCGGGCCGGCCCTCGCAGCGAGCGCGAGGAGGAGGGAGGCGAGGGAAAGGACCGCCGGCCGCGCACGGAACGTCATCGGGTCACCATCCCTTCCCCCGGGGATGACGAGGCCGAATGGATCGCGGCGTGGCGAGGGGCGTACGTGCGACGAACGTGACAAGAATCACAGAACGAACTCCCATGTAATCGCTAGGCGTTGGACAGCGTCTGTAAGGAACAGAGAGTAAACGAAGAGGAGAAGACATGGAACGATCCGCGTCATCCATTTCGCTTGCCGGTCGAGCGCGGACTTCTAAAAGTAGGACGGCGATTCACATCGGTTGGGCCGCCGTTTTCTGTCTGGCCGCCGGACCAGCGCCTTCGCAGCCTTACAAAAGCGTCGACGGCTTGCCGTTCTACCACGTCCAGCCTCTCTATTCGGCGCGTGCGGACGTGAACCGGTTCCTGGAGCAGGCG
>OBLT010002567.1_pt1 | contig 11236 bp, 4 predicted proteins | sample 1518721 | NCBI WGS metagenome assembly OBLT01 (sample SAMEA3539307, study PRJEB22396) | soil metagenome | biome: tundra; feature: field; material: soil | place: USA | collected 2010-05 | depth 0.15 m | reverse complement strand
CCGAACTCTTCCGGCGTGAAGTGGCGTGCGGACATCAGCGCGATGGCCAGGGCGTGACCCAGGGCCAGCGCCGTCACCGCGCTGGCGGTGGGCGCCAGGTTGTGCGGGTCCGCTTCGCGCTCCACCGACGCGTCCAGCAGCACGTCCAATTGCCCCGCGAGCGGGGAGGTGATCGAGCCCAGGATTCCGATCAGCGGCGACTGAAACTCGCGCAGCATGGGCACCAGCGCCAACAGTTCGGCGGAAGTGCCGTTTTTGGAGATCAGCACCGTTGGGTCGCCCGGCGTGTAGATCCCCAGGTCGCCATGCACCGCTTCGGCCGGATGGAGGAACACGGAGGCGGTGCCGGTGCTGCACAGCGTGGCCACGATTTTGCGCGCGATGTGGCCGGATTTCCCGATCCCCGTCAGCACCACTTTACCGGGATGCGCCAGGATCAGGTCCACCGCGCGGATCAGCTCGCCATTCAGCCGGCAGGCCGCGCGCGAGAGGGAGGCGGCCTCGATTTCCACGGCGGTCCGCGCGGCGGCGAGCCACTCCTGTTTAGCGGCAGTCATTGGATTCTTCCATCATCGCACTGGTGGGGGAGACCATTGTTTGGCGGTCTGGCGGTCCGGCCCGCAGGGCACTGCGTGAACGCCAGTCATTGTCAGGCGGAGTCAGTGAACGTGGGGCGGACCCCCTGATCCGCAGCCGGCGCCCTCGTCGGCGTTTTGGCATCGGGCCGAACGTTGATTCCATTGCCGAAGGCGGGTCTGGGGGGACCCGTGCGGACCTGGGGCTCCGCCCCCCAATGAATGCGGAATCGCAAAGTAAGTGGCTTGTGAATTCCATCCTGCGGGTCGATTTTCAATCGGCCCGGACCGGCTGCGGCGGGTCCGGTGCATCGGCATCTGAAATGCAATAAAGCTGCGTCGCAGTGGCAACATAGATGCGCCCAAATCGATCCATTGCCGGCGCGGTCGAAACCGGACCCCCGAGCTTGTACTGCCAGAGTTTCTGGCCCGAGCTGGACACAGCGTAGAAATCGCTGCCCTTGCCAAAGTAAATCGTTCCCGTCTGGTCGTGGATCGGAGGGAAAGCGATTCCGTCTCCGTCCCCCTGGAATTTCCACTTCAACCGACCCTCGTGCACCGAGAACAAGCTCTGTCCAACGGCCGCCAGAATATCCCGGGCGCGGGTGACGGCGAGGCCTTTGGTGGCGCCCGCGCCAGTAGGGAAACTCCAGAGGATGGTGGCAGCATCGCTGATCGCGTAAATCGTCCCCTTGGCCGTGCCGACGTACAGCACGCCGTTTTCGTCGATGACCGGCTGGCTGGCCAAACCATCCACCTCCACGCGCCAGGACTGATCGTCGGAGCGAAAGAAAACCCACCGGGTCGACGTACTGCCCGCGGGTGCGATCCCAATGCTTTTGTAGGAATGGCCCCGCCAGACATAGAGGCCCAGCCAACGGATGTCCGAGGGCACCTGCCGGATCGAGATGCCGTCACCGTTCAGCGTTTGGGTTCTGCCTGGAATGGAACTGAGCTGCACCGATCCGTCCGGCCCAAAGCCGACCTGGTCGTCCAGGGGCAAACGAACACCGAACTCTTCCGGCGTGAAGTGGCGTGCGGACATCAGCGCGATGGCCAGGGCGTGACCCAGGGCCAGCGCCGTCACCGCGCTGGCGGTGGGCGCCAGGTTGTGCGGGTCCGCTTCGCGCTCCACCGACGCGTCCAGCAGCACGTCCAATTGCCCCGCGAGCGGGGAGGTGATCGAGCCCAGGATTCCGATCAGCGGCGACTGAAACTCGCGCAGCATGGGCACCAGCGCCAACAGTTCGGCGGAAGTGCCGTTTTTGGAGATCAGCACCGTTGGGTCGCCCGGCGTGTAGATCCCCAGGTCGCCATGCACCGCTTCGGCCGGATGGAGGAACACGGAGGCGGTGCCGGTGCTGCACAGCGTGGCCACGATTTTGCGCGCGATGTGGCCGGATTTCCCGATCCCCGTCAGCACCACTTTACCGGGATGCGCCAGGATCAGGTCCACCGCGCGGATCAGCTCGCCATTCAGCCGGCAGGCCGCGCGCGAGAGGGAGGCGGCCTCGATTTCCACGGCGGTCCGCGCGGCGGCGAGCCACTCCTGTTTAGCGGCAGTCATTGGATTCTTCCATCATCGCACTGGTGGGGGAGACCATTGTTTGGCGGTCTGGCGGTCCGGCCCGCAGGGCACTGCGTGAACGCCAGTCATTGTCAGGCGGAGTCAGTGAACGTGGGGCGGACCCCCTGATCCGCAGCCGGCGCCCTCGTCGGCGTTTTGGCATCGGGCCGAACGTTGATTCCATTGCCGAAGGCGGGTCTGGGGGGACCCGTGCGGACCTGGGGCTCCGCCCCCCAATGAATGCGGAATCGCAAAGTAAGTGGCTTGTGAATTCCATCCTGCGGGTCGATTTTCAATCGGCCCGGACCGGCTGCGGCGGGTCCGGTGCATCGGCATCTGAAATGCAATAAAGCTGCGTCGCAGTGGCAACATAGATGCGCCCAAATCGATCCATTGCCGGCGCGGTCGAAACCGGACCCCCGAGCTTGTACTGCCAGAGTTTCTGGCCCGAGCTGGACACAGCGTAGAAATCGCTGCCCTTGCCAAAGTAAATCGTTCCCGTCTGGTCGTGGATCGGAGGGAAAGCGATTCCGTCTCCGTCCCCCTGGAATTTCCACTTCAACCGACCCTCGTGCACCGAGAACAAGCTCTGTCCAACGGCCGCCAGAATATCCCGGGCGCGGGTGACGGCGAGGCCTTTGGTGGCGCCCGCGCCAGTAGGGAAACTCCAGAGGATGGTGGCAGCATCGCTGATCGCGTAAATCGTCCCCTTGGCCGTGCCGACGTACAGCACGCCGTTTTCGTCGATGACCGGCTGGCTGGCCAAACCATCCACCTCCACGCGCCAGGACTGATCGTCGGAGCGAAAGAAAACCCACCGGGTCGACGTACTGCCCGCGGGTGCGATCCCAATGCTTTTGTAGGAATGGCCCCGCCAGACATAGAGGCCCAGCCAACGGATGTCCGAGGGCACCTGCCGGATCGAGATGCCGTCACCGTTCAGCGTTTGGGTTCTGCCTGGAATGGAACTGAGCTGCACCGATCCGTCCGGCCCAAAGCCGACCTGGTCGTCCAGGGGCAAACGAACACTCCAGACGATGCGTCCATTCTCGACGCAGCGGAGCACGTGTTCACGGCCGTTCCGCACATAGACCCTTCCGTCGGGGCCAACCAGCGGACTGTTCGGCTCGGTGGTACCAGTTTCCACGGACCAGGCAATCCGCGGTTTTCGCGGTCCGCGGTACGGAGCGTATCCAGTCCTCCGCAGGTCGCCGCCATCCATCGGCCACATCGGTGCCGTCGAGGCTGCCCCGGCGTTGGGGTTCGCCGGGATCGCAACCGCCCCGCTGGCAGGTACTTTGGAGCCGCTTTTCGGACGTCCCGGTACCGTCCCGGCTGCTCCGGAGTTGGGGTTCGTTGGGATCGCCACGGCCCCGCCGGCAGGTACTTTGGAGCCGCCTTTCGTGCCTTCTCCGGGTCCGCCGTTTCCTTCCAGGGGCGGAGCCCCGGGGGCCTTGGTTCCGGGGTTCTCCCGCTCCGGCGCTTTGGTTACGTCAGGCGGCTCGACCACCTCTACGGTTATGGCGCGTTCGGCATTGTGCCCCGCGCTGTCCGTGGTCCGCACCAGGAAAATGTAAATGCCGCTGGCGACAGACGCGCCTGCGATGCGGCCCGTCGCCCGATCCAGCGACAGACCCGGAGGCAGAGATCCTTCCCGGATTTCCCAGGAAAGCGGGAGCGAACCGCCCGACGCCCCGAGCTCCAGCGAGAAATCCTTGCCACGCGGCACCGTCCTGGATCCGGCCGGCTCGTCAATGCTCAGTTTGTTCCCCCCCGATGGAGCGGGACGATTCTCCGGTGTGAAGAAACTGAAGTGCGGCCGCACCACCAGGAGCAGGATGACGACGGAGGCCGTGATGGCACACACCATGATCCAGATTCGAGCGCGCTTCCACCATGGGCGGGGAGGCGCCTCGCGATCTTTCTGGATCTGAGCGAGCAGATCGGCGATCGCCGGGACGCCAGGATGCAGGCTTTCGCAAGAATCCAGCACTCGCACCGCTTCCTCCAATCGGCCTCGCTTCCGTAATGACCGCGCTTCCTTGCAAGCCTGGTCGACAGCTTCCGCGCGCTGTTGCTGGACGAGACTTTCAGACAGGCGCTGCTGCGCCCCGAGCAGCCTCGCGTCCGGTCCCTGTTCCCGCAAGCCTTCGTCCAGCAGCCGGGCCGCTTCGGCGTATCGGGCGCCAACCTCCAGAGACTGGACCTTGGTCAGAATCTCTCCGATTGCCCGCTCCCGCTGCTCGGAGGCGCGAGAAGCCGGCGGCAATTCGCGTTCCGTGACAAAAGGCAAATCGCGTTCCGTAGCAAAAGGCGGCTCCGGAGCGGGCCCGAATGCCCCATCCAACTTGCCGATGGCTTCCCGCCACTGGTTTACCGCTGTCGGTCCCTGGTCATCTTCCGGGGCGCCTTCGGCCTGCGCGGAACGCCCGCGCTCAGTCTCCGTCTGCTCCCACGCGGCATTCGCCGCCACGGCCGCCTGCAGGAGGAGGCGCGTCAGATCAAAGTCGTCACCCAGTTCCGCAATAGCGGTCTCAAGCAGGTGAATGGCCTTGTCGAACTCGTGGCGTGCAATCGACGTTTCGGCTTCGGATATCACCTTTGCGATCTGCTCCAGCCGGCTCTCGGCGGCTGGACCCTCCAATGCCTGTGTGCGTAGAGCCTGGAGTGCCTGATTTTCCGGTGAATCGCCGTCCGGGAAATCGATCGCGATCTGGTCAATTCTCGCAAGAGCCATGTCGAACAGCCCGTTCTTCAGGAGCTCGTTTACCTCGGCCGTTCCTTCTGTAAGGCGCCGCGCGCGCTCCTCCCGAGCCTTCTGAGCCTCCGCCCGGGCGAGCAGGATGCCTGCCTCCGCAAACTCCGGATGGCGCCTTTCCATCTCGGCGAGCCGAAAGATCGCTTGATCCGTCTCCCCGTTCCGGAGCAAGTCCTCCGCGCGGGCGGCCTCTTCTTGAAGGCGCCGCCTGGTTTCGCCGGGAGCCATCTGGTTCCGAATTTCCTGCAGGAGGTCTTTCCCGGAGCTGTTTCCCGGATCGGAGGCCAGTACTTCGGACACCGCATGAAAAGCTGCTGTGAGATTCTGGTTCTGTAAGTCCCGTTGCGCTACGGTGAGAAGCGTTTCGCGGTGCCTGGCCCGCTCAACTTGGGCTGCCGCCCAGTCCAAACGGCCCTGCAGTTTTGGATTGATGACACCCAAGTCGCGGATGGCGTCCAGAATGCCGCCGGCTTCTTCGTACTGCTGATCTTCCACAGCCTTTTCGGCCTGGTCTATGAGGGATTCCGCGCGCACCCCCGCATCCCGCTGGCGCAGCGTCTCCTCGATCTCGGATCTGAGTTTCCGGGCGTCCTCTTGCGCGGGGTCGAGTTCGAGAGCTTTCCGCACGTCCCCTTTGGCTGCGTCCAACTGGCCGGCAGCGAAGAACCGCTTGGCTTCCGTGTACAACCTGAGGGCTTCATCGCGGCGCAGGTCCAACAGAATGCCGCGGGTATCGGCCAGAACGTCCGACAAGCTGCTGTAGCGGGCTTGGCGATCGCGCGCCAGCGTGCGGGATAGGATGCGAGCCAGCGCGGCGGGGCATTCCGGCGCCAATGAGCGAACCGGAGGAGGATCGGTGTTCGCGATTCTGAAAATGATTACCGCCGGTTCCGGGGCGGCAAAAGGGTTCTTCCCCGTCAGCAACTCGTAGAAGGTAACGCCATAGCTAAAAACATCGGTCAAGGCGTCCACGGTGCCGTTGAATTGCTCGGGGGCCATGTACATGATGCTTCCCACCAGAAGCCCACTCTGCGTAGGACGCGCAGCATTCTGCGCCGTCAATCGCGCGATGCCGAAATCCATGATCTTCACCGAGCCGTCGGTGAGCCGCATGATGTTCGCCGGCTTGACGTCGCGGTGTGTGATCCCCTGTTCGTGCGCGTAGTGCAGGCCTTCGGCCACTTCCGACATGATTTCCAGCTTCTCGAGAAGCGACAGCGAGCGCTGGGCGATCAGATCGAGGAGCGTTGTGCCATTCAGGTACTCCATGACGAGGTAAGGAATGCCGTCTTCCTCGCCGTATTCATGTACCGTAACGATGTTCTTGTGGTGAAGATTGGCGACGGTCTTAGCTTCGGTTCGAAAGCGCTTTACCAGGTTGGAGTCCCCGGGGGCGTTCAACACCTTGATCGCGACTACCCGGCCAACGGTTGCGTCCAGTGCGCTGTAGACATGTCCGCTGCCGCCGCTGCCGATGCTCCCGGTAATTTCATATTTCCCGATGCGTTTAAAGGGGGGTGGCGAAGGTGGGCCTTCGCCATCGGCTTCGTCAGGCTGCCGACATTCCGACAACGCCGATTTCACTTCTTGGAGCAACTGCTTATCGCCACCGCATTGCCGTTCGACAAAACCATCCCGCTGCTCGGGACGCAGTTGCGCGGCAAGCTTCGAGACATCGGTGATGAGTTGGCGCCGCTCGGTTGGTGTCACTGTGCTTGGTAGATTCCCCATCCAGACAGCTTCTTCGCGAAGCGCCGAACCGCCATCTGGCCGGCGCAAGGCCTTGCCGTCACAGCCCTCCTTTAAATTCTACGCTTTACGCACCCGCCGTTTCAATCCACCCCAGTACCTGCTGCTACCCGCCGAAGGGCGGGGCGGACCCCGCCGGCCTCGCCCGCTTGCGGGCGATTCTTTCACAGCTCCCAGAGCCCCCGGGTGTCCTGCCTCTGAAGTTTCGGTGAGGAAGTTCGCATGATCGGGTGGGCACCCAGTCCAGCGCCCAACGCGTGGTAGACCGTGTTGGCGTTCGAGAGGCTCAGCGAAGAGCCGAACCTGGTGGTGCGACGTGGGTAGGGGCGCCCGCCCCTGGCAGGACTTCGGCTGAATCGATCCGGCCCTGCATGGAGGTTGGCGCTGGCCCCGCCGCCCGCCACGATGACTGGGCGCACGGCCTCCCGATCGCGACGCACGACGCCGGAAAGGGTCGGGTCCTGCGAACCGCTCCAGGGCATCTTGCAGCCACCAGCGTTCTCAACCGCCCGGCCCCTCGCCTGCGCCGGTCTTCATTTTGCAACCTCGACTCGTTGGGAACACATCCCCTCGATAACGGCGAACAGGGCTGCGGCTTTGACTGGCTTTGCCAGATAACCATCCATGCCGGCTTGGAGGCAGCGCTCCTGGTAGCCTTTGATGGCGTGTGCCGTCATCGCAATGATGGGAACATGCCGGCGGGTCCCCTTCTCCCGGGCGCGAAGAGCCGCGGTGGCCTCGAACCCGTCCATCTCCGGCATCTGCACGTCCATCAGCACAAGATCGAAGACTTGCTGGCCGTGGAGGACTACCGCTTCGCGACCGTTGCAGGCCACCGTGATCGAGTGGCCACGGCTCTCCAAGAGCTTTCGGGCAAGGTGCTGATTGACGACATTGTCTTCCGCCACCAGAATCCGGAGCGGCCGAGAGTCCTCCGGTCTGTCAGTTAGGGGACTGACGATCGGGGACGAACCGGCAGACGGCAATAACCCGGCCGGGTGGAGCGCCCGCAGCAGGGCGTGCCTCAACTCCGCCCGTCGTACTGGCTTAGTCAGGTATGAGGCTAACTCGTCCTTTCGCCAGCGCGTGATATCGCATCCCGTAACGGACGGCGTCATCATCATGATGATGGAGGGCGCCGGAGAGGAGGACCGCTTGATTTCTGTTGCCAGGGCGAAGCCATCCATCTCCGCCATCTGTTCATCGGTCAGGACCAGCTCGAATGGCTCGCCGGCCTGTGCCGCCTGCTCGATCACAGCGAGCGCGGCCGCTCCGTTCGCTGCCAGACTGACCCGCATGCCCCAACCCGACAAAGTGCGCCCCACGAGGTGCCGGTTCGCGTCGCTGTCATCGACGACCAGTACGGAAATCCCTTGCAGAGGATCGATCTCGATGGAGGAAGGGCCAGGCTCCCGGGCTGCGGCTTTGACTCTAACCGTGAAATGAAAACGGCTTCCGCGCCCCGGTTCACTCTCCACCCAGATCTCTCCGTGCATCATTTTCACCAGGCGGGACGAGATCGTGAGACCCAAACCAGTTCCTCCGTATCTGCGCGCCGTGGAACCGTCCCCCTGCGAGAACGCTTCGAAGATGAATTTCTGCTGTTCAGCCGGGATGCCAATTCCCGTATCGCTGACAATGAAATGCACGGTCACGTCATCGCCCGACCTGTCTACGGTCTTTAGCTGGACGGAGACTTCTCCTCTTTCACTGAATTTTAGGGCGTTGCCGAGTAGATTCGTGACCACCTGGCGCAGGCGGGTGGTGTCGGCGCGGACCATCGCGGGAACGTCGGAACCGACTTCGCAAGTGAGTTCAATTCGCTTTTCCGAAGCGCGTAGCGCAAACGCTTTGACGACCTCCTCCAGCCAATCGTTCAGGTCGAAATCCGTTTCGTCCAACTCCAGCTTGCCGGCTTCGATTTTCGAAAAGTCGAGGATGTCATTAATGACTGTGAGAAGGGCATCCGCCGATGTCCGGGCCATCAACAGGCATTCCGCCTGTTCGGGCGATGGCTGGGCGTCGAGCGCCAGGCCGATCATGCCCATTACCCCGCTCATGGGGGTGCGGATCTCATGACTCATATTGGCCAGAAACTCGCTTTTGGCCCGGCTGGCAGTCTCGGCTGTCTCTTTGAGCGCTGCTGCCTGTTGCAGTTGATTCCGGATCACCTCGGTCTGCTGTGTCACGCGCTGCCTCAGCACCACCACCCAGCAAAGTACGGTTAACATGATCGCCACCACAAGCCCGAGCAACATGAGGGCCCGGCCGGCGGTCAACCAGGAAGGCTCTTGGAGTACAACCACATCCTGAGGCGACCGCAGGAGAACTCGAAACGACTTGAGTTGTGCGGCGCCCGCTTGCATAGCCGTGCTCTGCCCGTCGATCTGCGCGGAACAGATTCCAGTGATCCGAAGCTTGCTGCCTTCCTTCCAGGCGGGCGTCGGTTGCCTCCCCGAGTCGTTCGGGAGAATCGCGGCAAAAAGGAGCTTCCCGGCAGACAACACCAGGCTCCGGTCGTTGGCTGCCCGGTCCTGGCCGATCAACTGGCCTTCAATCTGAACCAGCTCGGCGTCGTGAACCCCCCGAAAAGCCTCCTCGGCGGTGACCGGTGTGGCCGAAACGGGTTGCCTGCTGCCCGCCGGACGGAACGTGGCATCCGTCAGCGTGGGCATGTAATTCCCTACGGTCGGAAAACCGGCCACGTCCACCAGGTCTCCCGGATCCACGTGGGTGGATTGCGCCGTTTGCACACAGAGCCCCTGAGTAGCGTCCTGAATGCAGAGCGATCTGCCGGGCCATTGCAGGGTGACCCGCCCGCGAACCCGGACCCGATGGTAAAACGTAATGCCCGGTTCGAACCGCAGCAAGCTATTGATAGGCCGTGACGCCAATGCGAACGGATCGGCTCCGGGCTCCTCGATTCTCACCTCGGCCAGAGTCGGGAAGAACATGCGCGCGCCGGTCATCTGACGATTCTTGGTAAACAGAGGCGCCGCATTGGCGTGAATCCGCACGACTGCGTCAATCAGGCGCGTATAATCCGCGCCCTCCTCCTTCACCGTAGTGGCGGTTACCGTACCATCACTCACCGCCACGACCATCGTCACAATCTCGCCAGACAAGCGAACCGAATGTACCAGGCCCTCGATCTCCACCCACTGGCCGTCTTCCGTCCCCGTCAGCAACTGCGTCAGGCTGACGCGCGGAGCCTCGGCCGGCACATGAGACGCGGCGATCACCCGTATCTGAGGGTGATCCACAATCGCAGCGAAGTCTCCCGGCCCCGTCACGCCTGACAGGTCGATTTCCGTGCCTGCCCGAAGCGGAAGGATAGGCCGAGCCGGGACCGCCACAAAAATGCCGCCGGTCGGGTCGTGAACGAACATCGCGCCGTGCCTCGGATCGATGTAGGGATCGTAGTAGGTCACCACGGCGCGCAGGTGGACCGGGAAGCCGCGCGCCGCTTCCTCTGTCGTGAGGTCGTGGGCCGCTCGCGCGGTTGTCAGGGTGCGCAAGCCGTTCCGTGGGTCTCCCGAGGACTGGGCCCCGAAACCCACACCTGCCCGTACCGAAAAGAATATGGCTATTAGAAGCGCCTTGCTTCGGGTCGCTTGCCATCCTGAAACCCTTATCTTCATGTCGAGTCCGATTATGGACGTTCGCGGACCGCCGTACCACAAATGTTGGTGCACACCGAGTGGGGTGTGAACCACCGGGGGCCACAGGTTTCATATCGGCTGATCCTCAGCATGGCTTTAGAGATTGGCTGTGGCCTTTGGGGTTTCCGCCACCAAATCTCTACAGGAACACGCCTCCAGCAGAAACTTCTGGACGTCGCGACTTGCCCGGTCTGAGCCCCGGAAAGCGCTCCGACTCCCGGGCAGCCCCGACCTTGGCCCCTGCTCTGCCCCTAACCCATTCCTGATGCTTTCTTTACGACTTCCTTACCCTTACGCCCTAGTCCTTAGGCTGGAGTCATGGATGTTCGTGGTGCATTGCGCATTGACCCCGGGTCCCTCGACACCAACGGCGTCGGAGAGGACCTGGAGATTGTAGTGCCCTACACGGAATTGTCTCTGACGGAGGCTGTTCTGAAGCGCGCCGCCGGATTGACGGTCGGATTGAACGCCAAAGTGATGTTGGTGGCCATTCACACGGTACCGTATCCCGCCCAATTCGAGTGCCAGGCCGCGGTCCATGCCTACCTCGTGGAGCAACTCGTGGATCTCGCTAGCCGCTGCCCCCTCGCCGTCGAGCCGCAGGTAGTATTGGCGCGAAGCCGCTTGGACGGCTTTCGCCACGTCCTGAGCGACCGCTCCACGGTGTTGGTGGGCACGCGGAAGCGTTGGTGGCGCACTCACGAGGAATCCCTGGCGCGCTCCTTGGCGCAAGACGGTTATAACGTTGCGTTGTTACATATCGATTAGGTGACTCATGTTGGATTTGACGTTTGTGTCGATCACGATCCTCTTTTTCCTCGCGGGCTGGGCATTCGTGAAAGGATGCGACCGGCTGTAGCGCATCGTCCGGGAGACTACCTATGGAATACTTGCTGGCATTGATCGTTGCGGTGGGAGTGGGCGT
>OBLT010002566.1_pt1 | contig 11238 bp, 4 predicted proteins | sample 1518721 | NCBI WGS metagenome assembly OBLT01 (sample SAMEA3539307, study PRJEB22396) | soil metagenome | biome: tundra; feature: field; material: soil | place: USA | collected 2010-05 | depth 0.15 m | reverse complement strand
TTTTTTCAAGCAGAAGACGGCATACGAGATTACAAGGTGACTGGAGTTCAGACGTTTGCTCTTCCGATCTGGGGTGATTTGCATGCTGGTGTTATCGGTCTGCTTCTGCCAACGGATCCAGCGTTCCGGCGGAAATGCGACCGGCTCAGTGGAGTCTTCCACGATTTGTAAGGAGGCCTTGCCAGTCACATCAAAGACCGGGCGGAGGGGGTGGCGGAGCGAGGAATCGGCTACTGCCTCGATCATGGCAACCGTGTAAGGGCGGCCGCTCCGCTGAAAACGGTCGACCTCGTCTACCTCGGGCTTCATCCCCTGTGCGCGCCAGCAGTCCCGAAGAACGCCGCTGGCCGTTTCCGGCGCGCGCTCGCTGCTGGAGGAAACCACCACCAGGGCGCCAGTTTCGAGCTTGATATTGCACCCATACTGGGGAAACGCGGTCCCCAACCGGCGGGACTCCGCCATATAAGTATTGTTCAACCCAAAGTAGTCGGGGCTGTCGGGATCGCTCTGGTTGAACCAAAACCACACGGCGCCGCCATGGCGAACGCTGTCGACTCGCTCCCTGGCTTGCATGACGCGTTCGTATTCCGCGCGCGTCCCATGCAGACGAACCGCTTCGGTGACGACCCCCGCCGTGAGAAGCCCGAAACCTGCCATAGCCAGCCACACCCCCGTCTGGCGCCGGCGCAACACCAGGGCCAGTGCCAAAGCGCCGGCGGCTGCCAAGGCGGTTTCCCGTGCGGGAAGCCGCCATTGCTCCGCGCGATACCAGATCGCTGCGAAAACCACGGCGGTGGCGCAGCACGTCAGTAGGAACGCTCGGGGGGACATGGCCTCGGCTGCCGGCCAGAATGAGGTGCCAATCACGAGAAATACGAAAGGAAGCAAATGGCTGGCGTAGAAGTACTGGCCAAGCACCGCGATGCCTCGGTACTGCATGTATGCCATGAACGCCGTCGTCAGAAAGAGCAGGGCTGAGAACAACAAGCCGGCTGCGTTCTGCCGTGCCGCCCCCTTCCGCACCCGGAACGGAAGCAGAAGAACAGCCGCGATTCCCGCCACCACGCCGAACCACAGCCACGGCCCTAACCCCCCGTTCTCCCATACGCTCGCGGGCCAGCGCCAATCGGCCGCATAAGCACGCGCGGTCTCGATCGCGGGGCGTAGAAACCAGAAACTGCCATCCAGCAGGTAGTTGACCCCGCAGAAGGCCACCGTTATCATTCCGAATCCAGCACCCAGCCAAAGACATACCGCCAGCAGTGAGCGGATCATCGGTGTCCGGTGCCACGCCCAGACCAACACGATGTAATAAAGAGGCGGCAGCGGCGCAACCGTAATCCAGGAGAGATTCGAATACAGCATCCCTGCCAGCGCCATGCCCGCCAAGAGCAGACTTGCCCTTCGAACCGGCTGGTGCGCGGACCGGGTCAGCAGCGCCAGAGCCAGCAGGCAATACGCGATGCCTGGCCCGTCCACATAATCCCACCCGGTCGCAGCCCACAGCCAAGGGTGCAGCGAAAAGACCATCGCCGTCAGGAAGGCCCCGCGCACGCCGCTGGTGACCCGGAGAATCGAAAACAGGGACAGCACGGCAATCGAGTGAACCGTCAGATGCAGGATGAAGTTGGCGGTGACGGGGGAGAACAGCGAGTGAACCAGGTAACCCGGCAGGGTCCAGGAGTACCGGCTCCCAAAGTGGGCGCCGGGAAACAGGTCGCGTTTGAAGTCCGCCAGGTCCTTAAAATACCCCAAATAGAACCAGGCATCGGTATGCCACGGCGGCGAATAGAGGACATTGTCCCGGTGCCAGAGGACCAGCAACGGAAGCAGAAGGACGGCAACCACGTACAGGCCGTTCCGAAGCGAGGCAGTCCGGGTCGCGGTCTTCGGAGAGATCACCGTCTCATTTTATATCACTCTAATATCACTGACAGGTTTCGCCGCACAACGCCGGATCTTACTGAAGCCGGTGAAGGCGCCGATCATACCGACGAGTGCTGGCCCGGTACCGCATCCGCTTCCGCGAGTGCCTGGATTACTCTACGGAACTGCCCCTGCTGTTCATGGGCAGCGACCCGATTGTGGACCCGTGTGTGCACGGAATTCAACTTTCGCGCCTTGAGCCAAAGGACCCCGATCGAAGAACCGGCGTGGAGGCATTGAAGGCCCATCCGCAACGGCCGCTGTCGCTCGACGTGGCGCGGATGGTACGCAATCGGCCTGGCTTGTCTTCGGTGATGTTATCATTGGCTTCTGAATCCACCGGCCGGTTCAAGAAAGTACTGCACATGAAGATAGCGTTTCTGAACCCCTGGAAACATGCTGCTGAGAACCAGATATTCTCTTCTCTCCGCATTGCCGCTGCGCGAATCGGGCACGACATGGTTCACTGCGTCAATAGCTCGGATGTGGAGAACTGCTCGCCGGACTTTGTTCTCGCTATGGCCTCGACTCAGCCTAAGCTCAACGACGTACCTTACTACGGCATCATCCACGAGCCCCGCGACAGGTTTCTCGGCCACCGAGAGTACTTCGATAACCTACTCACTTACGATGGCTATCTCACAATCTCCGACACCCTGGAAAGATTTCTGCGCGATGTAAGCTATGGCGCTGGCCGTCCACGGCCGAGCGGGTATTTTTATACCACCTGCCAGCGTCAGGATAGGGCTGCAGATCTCCGTTCGCTCATCGATCGCCGGGCGCTCCAGATTACATATTTCGGGACCAACTGGGATAAGCGCCGTCAAGGCTTTTTTCGGATCCTCAGCGAGGCTGAGGGCGTTCAGATCTGCGGCCCTAAGCATTCCTGGCCGGACATCAACCCAAAGAGTTACGGAGGCGGGGTTGACTTTGACGGCGCTAGCGTACAGGAGAAATACGCGGCCAATGGAATTGGTTTGTGTATGCTGTCCAATCTACATCTTCGGGACAATATTGTATCCAACCGCATTTTCGAGATCGCGTCGGTAGGAGCCATTGCGCTGTGCTGCGATATTCCGTGGATTCGCGATCAGTTTGGGGATAGTGTTTACTATTTCGATCAAACTCTGCGCGACAGGGCTCTCAGCGGCGCTGTCTTGAAGCTTCGGGAACTCATCTATAGTAACCCAGGCGCGGCGATCGAGAAGGCGCATCGCGCAAGAGAGATTTTCGAAACAAAATTTGCCGCTGAAATCATGATCGAGAACGCGGTGAAGTATCACCAGATGGTGTCCGCGAATCGCGCGCGCATTCTGCAAAGCGCCGGACAGGCGTACTCGCCGTTTATCTCGGTCGTGCTTCGGTGTGGTTCGCGGGCGATTGAGTACGTGGAACGGGCTGTGCGGTCGATCTCGCGGCAGACGTTCGGGGAGTTTGAAGTGGTTCTCGTCCGGCATAAAGAAATCGATCTGTCTGCGGTGGCCGGCGCCCAGTTCCCGCGAATCCGTTCCTTCAAGGTGGTGGATTGCCCGGGGGGCAACCGCAGCGCCAGTCTCTGGGCTGGACTCGAAGGCCTTACCGGCGAATACTTCTCGGTTCTGGATGACGACGATTGGTGGTTTTCGGATCACTTCGAACAACTGTTTCAGCCGCTTCCGAAGGCTCGCCTTCAGAAGTTCGTTGCGTATTCGGGCAGCATTGTCCAGCATCGGGCTCCCGATGGCACCGACGGCGGAGGGCACGACCCGCGTGAGTTGCACAGGTTCGGAATCCGCTCTTTCGAGTCGGTGTTTACGGTGGGCGACGCGTTCACCATTAATTGCTTCGTCGCGTCCAGCGACCTGCTGCATGCGGGACTGCTGCTCTGCCCGGGGATGGAGACGGCGGAAGACAGTTATCTGATTCTGTCGCTGTTGGCGCAATCGCAAGCGCGATTCTCGTATTCCGCCACGAGCGTCTACGACGTTTCCTTGCCGGGTCAATCCAGTTTTGCGACGCATCCGAAGCGCTTTGAAGACGAGCTCACTTATCAGGTGAGACTCTTTGGCCGCCACCGGCCCCCGTTTCTGCCGGCGGACGGCTGGACCTCCCTGGCGGAGTTCTGGAAGAAGCAGCGGCCCTCCGAGATCCCGGAGGCCGGCATCGCCACTCTCGAGGGCTGGGAAACTGTGGCCGCGGGCTACGATCGGATCCGAAGCAAGATACACCGGGGATCCCATTTCGTGGATCCAGGCGCAGGATCAGCCGTCATTCGGCCTCCAGCTCAGCCTTGGGCGTACGGCGCCGAGCTCTTCATGAACCGGCCATTGAAAGCGGTGGGGGAATACGTGTTGGTGGCAGAACTGATGGTGGATAAAGGCACCGTCGGCGTCGGCTTTCTGAATGTCGCCGAAGACGATTTCCTTGGCCGGCAGGTGTTAGCTGCAAGCTCCAACCCTCAGACGATCGAGATTCCGATATGGAACCTCGCTCACACGGGGCGATTCGTAGTCCAGAACTGGGAGATGCACGGCAAGTCGTCGGTTCGGTTGCTTTCTATGCGGCTTCTCGCCGAAGCGGTTTGACTGGCGGCAACTCAACCCTTGGCCTGAACCGTCGTCTCCGGAAGCGTCATACCGTCGAGGCCCCAATCGCTCAGAGTGAAGATCATCGGCATGTCGAAGCGACGCATCCGATCGATCCACTCCATCACGGTGTCGAATTGGATTTCCGTTACACCTTTGGCTTCGATGCGGGCAACGCGCTCCTGCTCGCCTTCCGGAGTCCAGCCGGCAGCCGACAGGTGTTCTGTATGGTAGATGCGCATCGGTTCGCGCAAGACCACCTCGCCGATTCCAGCATGGTGGGCCGCGTAGCAGAGTAGCGCGTCGATGTGCATGGGCCAGATCGGGAATTCGGCGTAGGCGCGAAGCGCGAACCAATCGTCGCGTGAAAGCAGGGTGAAGTCGCCGCAGGCGCACACGTGCAGAAATGCCGCGTTGGCAATGCGATCGGCTCCCGAGGTGGGCGCTTGCGGGTAATAGGTCCAGTCGACAGGCGGTTGCCTGTCCAGTACTTCCATGAGCCAATCTTCCGGGCCCGAAGCGCACTCTCCACCAACGGAGCCGTCCGGCAGTTGGAAACCCAAGTCGAGCGAGAGGAGGTATTCGGCCTCGGCCCGATCTCCGGACACCGCGGGGAGGCGATCCCCTGCCCGGAACACGACATTTCCGGCCGGATCGGTCAGCTTGACTTCGAGAGTCTCCAGACTTGAGTCCGCTCCCGGCCGGATCGCGACTTGAAGCGTGCGCGGCTCGGCGGAACGCACTCCGACAACAGGTTCCGGCACGGACTGAGTTGTCCGTACGAACGATACTCCCGCCAGCCACTTTGGCAGAACCTCCCATTTCAGTCCGAATACACGGAGCATCAAAAACCGTGGAGTTCGGGCCAACGCAAGTCTGCGGCCCTGAAGCCGCAGACGAAGTGTGCCGGAAGAGAAGCGATCCGGAATGTGCAGCCGCAATTTGCACGTTCCGTCGACTCTCGCGGACGTCAACACACGGCCAGCCGGGGAAACCACCTCGACCACGAGCGGGCGGCCTCCGGCACTGGGGCCCGCCTCCGCGTCAATCAGCAACCGCGGTGCGGCTTCGGGCGGGCGCTGAAATACGAGCTCCGCCTCGGGCTCCATCCAACGGTAACGCCGCCCCTCGGGTTCCTCGATCGAGCACCAGCCGGTTCCGAGCCAAATACCATCCCCAGGCTCGACTATATCTTCGTCTTCGAGAACACGCCGGCCATCGCTCGATAGGTCAATCCCTCCCTCGCGGGTAAAGATCCGAAGCCTGTGACTTTCACAGAAGGCGAGCAGTTGATCGACTGTTGCGCCGGCGGGGATATGACTGGCGACGTCGGTCCGATCCATCCGATACATCTTCCGGCGCTCCAGGCGGCGCTCCCCCAGGTACTTCACCAGTTCGGCGGAGAATATGATGTCGAGATTGGTGGCCAGGACAAATTGGCCTCGCGCACGGCGGATGCCCACGTTCTTGGCGATCATCTGGTGCAATGGTATGGCAGCCGAATTCGGCAGGCGATCGTGAACTTCGCGCGAGACCTCGATGAAGCGAACCTCGCACGGGCCCATGTCGGGCGGCCACCGGAGTTCGTCTATCAGCCTGGCGCGGTCCGCCGGCGGGTTCCACTCCACCACGACGATCTCGGATGAAAGATTGTACCGGCTGGCCTGGACGATCCAGGAATCGATAAATGCCTGCATCCGCCCGATCATGTTCCCGCCATGATTGTCGTTTCTGGCGGCGACTACTACCGAGATGTACGGCGCGGAGCTATCCGGGTGCATTGACATGATTCGGATTCCTTCCCACCGGCGCAGCTTCCGGCAAAGTCAGCGCGGCCAGACCCCAGTCGTCCATATTGAAAATCACGGGAGCGTGAAGGCTTCGCATCTGCGCAATCGACGCCACCAAGTCTTGATCGGACACGGACTTTTCGGGTGTCTGCCCAGACGCTGCCCCCTGCCCGAGGCGATAGATGCGCATGGGTTCCGGCAGGACTTGCTCCCGCGCCCCAGCGTGGTGCGCGGCATAACACAGGATGGAATCGAGATGCCTGGGGGACTGGTTCAGTTCCGGGTAGCCTCGAACGTCGAACCAATGCCGGCGAGCCATCAGGGTGAAATCGCCGCAAGCGTGTATGTGCAGACATACGGGCTTGCCCATGTCGGCAATCATGCGGCGGTATTGCTTCAGCTCGGACGGCCAATCCATCTCCGCTGGTCGTGATTCCACGGTTACGGCGGTCCACGGTATGGCGCGCTCCGGCTCTGCGGCTATACTCGGAGCGTTTCCGGCGGCGCATCCGCACCCGAAAACTCTAAAGTTGAGGATGCGCGGCTCTCCTGCCACAGGCAATCCCCCTTCCTCGGTGGTCAGGAAGAGAGCGGTGACTCTTCCGCGCCCCGCTGGAACGGGGACCTTCACGTAAGTCAGTCCATTCACAAGTGCCCGCGCCAGTACTTCGCCGTTGGAGAGCGCGATCACAAGGTGGAAGGGCCGGTAGCCTACGCCGGGTCCGGGTTCCACCAGCAGAGCCAGGCAGCGCTTCCCGCCGGTTGTCCGCACCACGAGTTCCGCCCCCTGGGATACCCAGCGAAATTTCTCGGCGCCCGCCTGCTCCAGGCAATGCCATCCTTTGCCCCAGAACTCAACTCCCCAGCCAAAGATGTCGTCCCCGCGCTCGCCCAGCAGTCGCGCCGCGGCCCGCACGATGGCGGGCCCCTTGAAAAGCATGGCCGGAACTCCCAGACTTGCGACCAGACGGGCCAGCGTCGGGCGAGCCCGCCGCACCACGGAGGCGAACGGCGCGGGCGCAATCCTTGGCGGCTGCTCGGCCCAGTCGCAGCGGAAGATCCGGAAATTGAGAATGCGCGGATCGTGGACCACGGGCCGGCCACCGTCGGGAACGCGCAGACGAAACGATTGAACGGCGTTGTCCGGAGCCGGCGGCAGCCACAGTTGCAGCCTGGTCCGCCCCGAAACGCTCCATTCCACCACCATCGAACCGTTCGCGTCGAACACCTGCAAGGTTTGCGGGGGCGGACCCACACCCGGTCCCGGCTCGACATCCAGCAATATCGCGGGCCCGGCCGCGGGGACGCGGAGCAGGACCTCGGCGTCGTTCTCTATCCAGCGATATGGCTCCCGCGAATCGCGCCACTCCACCGGAAACCAACCCCTGCCAAAATGGACACCCGATTCCGGCCGGGCGATGTCCTGTTCCGCGTTCCGCCGGAAGCCCTCCCCGGTCAAGGGGTAAATGCCCTCGCGCGCGAATATCCGGATCGCATGGCTGCGACAATACGCGAGTTGTTCGTCGAGCGTACCATCCACCGGGATATCGCTCGCGACATCGTACCGGTCGGTGCGGTACATGCGGCCTTTTTCCAGCCGCCGCGAAGCCAGAAACCGGACCAGTTCGTCGGAAAACAGGATGTCGATATTGGTTGCCAGGATGAACTCGCCCCGCGCCCGGCGGATTCCGACATTCTTGGCAATCATTTGGTACAAGGGCAGAGCCTCCGCGTGCCGGTAGCGGCCATGTACTTCGGGTGGCACTTCGATGATGCGCACCTCGCAGGGGCCCGTGTCGCCTGGCCAGCGAAGCGCCTGCGCCAGCCGGTCGCGCCCGGCCGGAGGATTCCATTCGACGACGATCAGTTCCGAGGAGAGGTTGTGGCGCTTCGCCTGGTTGATCCAGGCATCCACGAAAACCTGCATTCGCCCTAACAGATTGCCGCCATGGTCGTCGTTCCGAGCCGTCACAACGACCGACAAATAGGGCGCCACGCACGCCACCGATGACCCGCCGTCACCCGGACTCTCGTGTGGAGAACTCATAAACTACAGAGTAACGTTACCATTTTCCCAGGCGCCAGTTGGCCAGCCTAGATGGTCCCGCCAGGCGATGTCCCGCCGGCCTGCTGGCGTCGACGGTCCGCAAATGTGTGTTCCATCAGAGTCTCAACCGATTCCGGCCGGGTGGCTTCGATGAGAATCTAGTAGGCGAACAGGCTTTTCCAGTGCCTGGCCAATAGGGCTGAAACGCGGTCGATCAGCCGCAACAACTTTGACTGGCCTGCTACGAGGCCCTCCACGGGACTTGAGGTGCTCCGGCATATCCAGCACGAACACCGTCCGGAAAGGCGTGTCCGACCGCTGTGCCCAATCTCCGTCTAAATCGTGCTGGATAAGGTGTCCTGAGAACCCGCAGCCGCGCGTAGCCCGCGGCCCATTCCACGCCCACCGCCGATTGCCACCCGGTTATCACACAGAGTGCATCAGGCCAGTTCTGTGGTCTCCGCCGAATAGTCGTCGCTCGGCTGCCGGGGCAACGCTCCAGCGCCGCTGCTGTTCCGAGGTGTCACAAGGCGCAGCTTTTGGACCGGCAGTCAAACCGGAACAAGCCTAGTTCATAGAAGCCGCCGCCGAATCGGGCGATGGGCTGAAAGTTCGGGTTCTCGAAGGGGTTGTAAGTCGAGCCAGGATTCCTGCGCTCGAAATCGTCGCGGAAGAATACAATATCGGCGCGTGACATACAGAGAACCCCGGCGTGACCGTCGACAGCAGGGCGGTCCAGCCACCAGATCCGCACATCGCGGTGTCTCTTCACAAATTCCGGGACCCGCACACCGACGGATTCGATCCATGCGCGGAAGCCGTCCTCATTAAGGGCAAAATACGATACCAGAAGATACGTGTCGGCAGACACATTTTTCGATAGCCAGAGGTTCATTTGCGAAATCTGATCTGTGCGCGACCGTGAGATTGTTAGGTACTCGTCCTCGTGTTGCAGCCTGGTCGCACATGCCCAGACCGCGGCAGACGCGCATAAGGCTACAAACACGACCTGAAGCGACCGATGACGGCATCGCCTCCCGAGCCAGGCGGCTGCTACGCCCGCCGGCACAGCCGCTACAAAACAAAGAAAGGGCAACCACGGGACCACGTGGTGGGGCCACAGCTTCATGTGCAAGGGATGCGCGAAGAAGCAGACCGCGGCCCCGCCCAGAAACGCAAGGTGAACGGGCTGACGCCGCCAAAGCACGATCACAACCCCCGCGAGGAAGAGCACCTGCGCCCAGCGCTCCGGAAAGGCCGCGGTGAAGTAGTACGCACTCACGCGCCACCAGCTTGCCAGCAATCCCAGGTGCGAGAGTCCTACGTCGGTCCAATCGGAGTAAAACTGAATGCTTCGGAGTTGGTACTCGCCCCGCCAGAGAAACTCCGGATTTGACGACACAAACCCCGCCATGAACCCGATGGCCGCGAGAAGAGTAAATGGATTGATGGCCGGCAAAACCCAACGTCGCCCCCGCTGGAACCTGTGCGCCAGCAGGATCAAAAACGCCCCGAGTCCGAGCAGCAGCCACAACTCCGCAACAAACGCCTTGGCGCCGGGGTATTCCGCCTGGCCAGCCGGGGTCCTGAGCATCATCGTGTTCGTCAGCAAGTTCGCATTGATTACCTTCGCCTTGAAGGCGACGGCCACTAGTCCTCCGGCGGTCAAAAGAGCGCCGAGCGTCCCTCCTATTTCGTACAAAACGTCGTATCTGGAGACTTCCAGAGAGGACAGTTTCCGCCGGTCGCGCAAGAAGAAAATCAGCAAAATCACCGGAAAGCCAACGAGCGCAAAATGGAATCGGGCCGCCATCGCCACTCCCGCCAGAAAGCCGGCGCAACCGTAGATTCCCGGCGTGCTCCGCCAACGCGAATAGAGAACGATCCAAATCGCAGCGAGGCACAGCATGAGTCCGAGAGACTCGCTGCGCGCAAAGGAGCTGTACTGGACGTGTATGGGCAGCGACGCAAACAGAAGAGCGCCCATGATCGCTGTCAATACGCCGGCGCAACGGCGAAACAGATCGAAGGCAATGGTTACGGCGCCCACGTACATGCCCAGGGTAATGGCCCGCATCAGCGTGAACACGCCTTGAATGTTCGCGAAAGCGAAGTCACCCGGGTTGGCGAATTGCGTCATGCCGGCCAACCGCTCCGCAGCCCACCACAAAACAGTCAGAACGCTGGTGAGGGACATGAAGGGCGTTCCCGGAATATCGAAGAATGTTTGCGAGAGGTCCAGCCGCAGTTGCCGAATCACCTCGTAGTAAAACACGACCTCGTCGGTGTTAAACCACCAGGGTATGAACAACGCCGACCAGACGCGATGGATTATCCAGATCAGCACGAGACTCAGGCATATCCAACCTATAGCGACAACTGCGCCCTGTTGCCACGTCTTGTCCGCCTCCGGAGATTCCTGGTTCAAGATGTTCATAGCTAGGGTGAGTGTAATTCTTCAGCCACCACTCAACGCAGTCCTTTTCTCCATTTGCGTCACAAGTAGCCGGAAGCCTAATGCCGAAACGGCCAGCCGCCAAACGGCTCAAACCGGATGAGGTTCGCGTAGGGGAGGTCGACGACATCGCCGAAACGCGGCCCGTCACGGCGGTTCGAGGCCGCCCATCTTCACACAATCCTCCTTGGAACGTGAAGGCAACATTCTCGCATGGCGTAGTGAGGGTGTCAACGGGACGTAACACGAGACCGGTTGACGTATCAGACTGCTCCGCTTGATCGGCTCGCCACCTTGAAACGAAGGCACAGCAACTGCCAGAAGCATCGCGTGCCGATACGGACCCACCTTTCGATGCCTTTCAAGGACTGCTGGCCGCCGCGGCGGGCCAAGTGGCTGACTTCGACCTCCGCGAAGCGGAAGCCCCACCGGCGCGCAAGAATTGCCAACATTACC
>OBLT010002562.1_pt1 | contig 11248 bp, 11 predicted proteins | sample 1518721 | NCBI WGS metagenome assembly OBLT01 (sample SAMEA3539307, study PRJEB22396) | soil metagenome | biome: tundra; feature: field; material: soil | place: USA | collected 2010-05 | depth 0.15 m | reverse complement strand
CCTTCGTTCGAACTGGTGTGCTGGGTGAACTCGGTGGAGAAGAGCCGCCGCGCGATGACGAAGTTGACGGCGAACAGCAGGAACGCATAGAGGTACGGGAGCCATCGGAGACTGCTGTGGCGCTGGCCGGTTGGCACGCTCTACGTTATAGCATGGGGCTGCGTGCCAGCACTCGCCTCAGCTCCTCTTCCGGCTTGCTGAACAGCCCTCGCAACGGTCCCCATTTCGGAAGGTAGTACACGCAGTCGCCAAACGGCGTGGCGCGATGGAAGCGAATGCGCACCAGCCGCGAACGGTACCACCAGACCGATTCGACCGCCGCCACCTGCTCGAACGGGATCCGCGCCTCGCGCCGGTAGTTGGCGACGATCAGCTCGCGCCCGCAGTAACCCACCAGCTGCAGACGCACAGCCATCCACATCATGAAGACCGTGCCGACGACGACAAACAGGGCAATGAATCCGAAGCCGCTTCTGATGGAAATCCTGCCGTAGGTCACGAATGCCCAGATCACCACCCATGCCAGGACCGTAATCCACAGAGTCGGAAACACGACCTTGTTGAGGAACGTCAGAATCGCCCCGGACAGCCAGACCGGCTGGTCAGGAGCCTGCGCGGGAGACAAGGGGTCGTCCACCACGACATGATACACCATGGCGCCGCGCCAATTCGGATATCGGGAACTCTTCGGCTGGAACCGGACTCTAAGAAATCATCTACCGTAACGGTGCGTTAGCCCGGTGGGATAAGGCTCCGCCTTGTCCATCCGAGCGGAGCTCGGAGGCTCTTGCCTTATTTCGAATCCAGAATGAAGGTCGGCACGATGCCGGCGGCGGAGGAGAAGCCGGTCTTTCCCATGGAAAGCCAGCTGGAGCAGCCTTGCACCTTGCCCAGATAGGCGTGCGGGTGAACGTCCACCTGCATTTCGCGAAACTCCAGGTGGCCGTAGGTCATTAACGGGAAAACCGATCTCACCGGCTCCACCCTCTCCTGCACCACGTAGGGCGAGCGCATCGCCAGTTTGAGCGCGCGGTCCCAGCCGGCGCTGTCCATTTCCCACCCGAAGTACGTGTGCTGGTCGCTGTAGTCGTCGTTGGGCTTCAGAGCCAGGCGTTGGCGATTCTGCGTGATGAACTCGGGCAGATCGATGGGCTTCTCGCCGTAGGTGGTCTTGGCGGCCGATACCAGGCGCGTCCACGGCACGTGGTCGCGGATTGCCTTGCGCTCCACCGTGGGAAACTTGGCCGTCATGGCTTCGTCGGTCAGTAGGCCGAACATCGCCTTCTTGTGCGCCAGTTCGCTGCGGAAGCTGTTCACCACGCACACCGCGCGGTCGCGATAGGCCTGCACCAGCGGATGCGTCAGATCGAAGCGGATCAGGAATTCCTGCACGCCCAACCGGCGGTACACCAGGTCGATTTCGAACGAACCCTTGCGCAGCACACCGTTGCGATACTCCAGTTGCTCGGGGGGCACGATCTCCACCAGGTAGCCTTCGTCGCGGAAGAAATCGCGGAACAGTTCGTACTCGCTCTGGCCGGAGGAGTAGGCGTGCCGGAACTCCACAATCGCGATATTGGGCTTCTTGGCGCCGCCGAACTGCTTATACGATTTCAGAAGCGCCGTCAGGAGGTGCTTGCGGCTGCCCACCCGCGCCAGGCTGTACTTCTTGCGCAATTCCTTGACCGGAGGGATGTCCCAGAATAATTCGGCCAGCGCGTCGGCATAACCCGCGCCGGTCGGCGAATCCGCATTGTATTGCACGAAGTGCAGATGCCCGTTCACCAGGTGGGAATCCAGGCGCGCCGCCACTTCGAGCGCCTGATACCCGGGGTCGATTGCCGCCAGCATCTTCTCCGCCGGCAGCAGTTCCAGGCGCGCCAGCAGCGCCGGACTCGCCAGCACCATCTGCTCCATGCGATCGATGGCCGAGATCAGGGCCTCGCCCGTCTTGACCAGCGAATCGTATTGCCGCCGCGTAATGAAATTGGGACGCAGAAAAGGGCAAATCAGGCGTCCGCCCGCCGAGAGCTTGGTGCTCTCCATGCGTTCGTGCAGAGCCTCCGCCCATGCGAGGTCGCTAAAGGGTCCGGTCTCCAGTAGTTTATTGTATCTTGCTACTGCTTCGTCCAACTGGGACATGCTTGATTGTTAGCCTGTACTCTAAGTGAGTATCCCACACAAGTGCGCAAAACCATAGGATTTGACCCCGATAGCCGACTGTAAGCTATTGAGTTAGTGTGTTTTAACCTAATTGATAAGATTAGTTGCGCGGCTGCGCGGACAGGCAGGATTCAACGGAAACCAACAGAAACCTGGCGAAACCACACCACTGCCTCATGGTGGCGGCTCCGATCCGGGCCGCAACCGGGGTACCCGCCGGGTCCGAGCGGTTGCCGACGAGCCTCCAGTTGCCTACTTCGATTCCTTGGCGAGTTTGACGCGTGCGGCGTCCAGCTTCCGGCTTACTTTCGCAACGTCTTCGGGCTCGCTGTCGAGCCCCGCGGGCGAGTGGAAATCATGCAGCGACGCCTGCCACTGCGTAATCGCTTCCTTGATCTTGCCCAGCTTGAAGTACACATCGCCCAGGTGGTCGTGCACCGTGGGGTCCTCGCCGATGCGATCGAGGGCCCGCGTCAGCAGCCCTTCGGCGTCCTCCAACTTGCCTTGCTGGTAGTAGGCCCAACCCAGACTGTCGAGATAGGCGCCGTTTTCCGGGTCCACCTCCAGAGCCTTCTTGATCATCTGCGTGGCTTCATCCACCCGCATTTTGTGGTCCACCAGCATATAGCCCAGATAGTTCAGGGCGCCGGCGTGTTCCGGATTGGAAGCCAGCACTTTGCGGAATTCGGCCTCCGCCTGCTCCACCTTTTTCTGGCGCTCGAACATCGCGCCGCGCATGAAGACGACGCTTTCCTTCTCTTTTGGGTTGGCCGCCACCTTTTCGGCGTCGTCCAGCACCTTGGCCTCTTCGCCGTAATACTTGCCTTTCTCGTATACCGAAGCCAGCATCAGCAGTGTGGGAACATCGGCCTTTGCCTTAATGTGAGCACGCAGTTCGGCGGCGGCCGCTTCCACTTCCTTGCGTACGCCATCGGCGTTTTTCGCCGACCGGTACGTGTCGATGATCTGTAGCGAGATGGCCGCGCTATTCTCTTTATTCAGCGCGGAGGCCTTGCGGTAGGCATCCACCGATTCGGTATACTGTCCCGCCGTGCGATACAGGCTGGCCAGTTCCTCCAACAGCTGCCCCCGCGCCGCGGCTTCGGCCTCGGAGTACTTCGGGCGGGCCGTTTCATCCACCAGCCCCTTCAGCTGGCCGATCGCCTCCGTGTACTTGCTCTGCGCTTCCAGCAGGCGGACCTCTTCGTAGCGCACTTCCATGTCCTGCGGATTGAGCGCCTTCGCCTTCTTCAATGCCTCCGCCGCTTTGACGTAGTCGTGCTTTACACGGTAAATCTCGGCAATGCGCAGCTTGGGCTGCACGTTGGTGGGGTCTTCGGCGGAGAGCTTCTCGAAGATGCTCAAGGCCTCTTCCACCCGGTCGCTCAACATCAGGTTGTTGGCCAGACCGGCTTGCAGGCGCGTATTGTCGGGCGACATTTCCAGCGCCTGCTTCATCGCGTCGGCGGCGTTCTTGTAGTCGTGCACCTGCTCGTAGGCCGTACCGAGAGCGATCAGCGTGCGCTCGTTGGGGTTCTTTTCGGTAGCCAGTTTGAGCTTCTCGATGGCGCGCTTGTTGTCCCCCAGGTCGGAGTACAACATGGCCAGGCCGGTCAGCGCCTCTTCGTTATCGGCTTCCGCCTCCAACGCCTTGTTGTAGGCCTTCTCCGCTTCCGGGGAATTGTTGGAGACGCGATACAGCCGCCCCAGGGCCACCCAGCTCTCCGCGTCGCCGGGCTCCTTCTCCGTCACCTTCTGCAACTGCTCGATCGCCTTGCGCAGGTAGTCTTCGTTGATGCGATTGTCCTGGGTAGAGATCATCTTCATGTAGATGCGGCCCAACATGCGGCGCGCATCCACGTTGTCCGGATTCAGCTTCAGCATCTCTTCCGCCTGCGTGATGGCATCGCGCAGGTGGTTGGTCTGAATGTACAGATCCGTCAGCTCTTCAAAGACCAGGCTGGCGCCGGGATCCAGCTTGAGGGCTTCCTGATAGTGCTGGATGGCCTTGGTCAGGTAGTCCGGCTTGTTGCCGTACGCCTGAGCCAGTTCCGCGTAGACGCGGCCCATCGCAAAGTTGTAATAGGCGCCGGCTTTGTTGTCCGGCGTCTTCGGGGTTTCAACCGGGGTTTGCCCGAACACCAGGCGGCTCATGAGGGAGCCCAGGGAAACGGCGAGCAGCAGCGCTTTGGCGGAACGAATCATGACCCTACTCTCTTTTCCGGCCGCGCGGCATCCCCGCCGAGGCTCGAAAACCTTCTTTTTATTGTATAACGGGGTTTGACCGCAAATACCCCTCACTCTACACAGGCAGACGCGAGCCAGCAGCCCTTGGTTGCAGTCGTCGGCCCGACCGGTTCCGGAAAGAGCGATTTGGCCCTTCTGCTTGCGGAAAAATTCAACGGAGAAATCATCAACTGCGACTCTCTGCAGGTCTACCGCCACTTCGATATCGGCACTGCCAAGCTTCCCCTGGCCGAGCGTCGCGGCATTCCCCATCACCTGATCGATATCCTGGACCCGGACCAACTCTTCACCGCCGGCGAATACGCCCGGCTGGCGCGCGCCACCATCGCGGAAGTCTCCGCCCGCGGCCGCCTTCCGATTCTCGCCGGAGGCACCGGCTTCTACCTGCGCGCCCTGCTCGAAGGCCTCTTCGAGGGACCGGCCCGCGATCAGCCCCTGCGCGACCGCCTGGCCGCGCGCGAAGCCCGCCGTCCGGCGTCGCTCCACCGCCTTCTCAAGAGGTTCGATTCCGCCGCGGCGGCGAAGATTCACGAAAATGACATCCCCAAGGTCACCCGCGCGCTCGAAATCCGCCTGCTCACACGCCAGCCGGTCAGCCGCCTCTTCCAGCAGGGGCGCGACGCCTTGCGCGGTTACCGCACGCTCAAGCTCGGGCTGCTGCCCGATCGCGAGGCGCTCAATCCCCGGCTGGACGGGCGCTGCGCCTGGATGTTCGAGCATGGACTGGTGGAAGAGGTGCGCCGCATTCTCGCGCTCGGCTTCTCCCCCGCGTGCAAGCCGTTCGAATCCCACGGATATAAACAGGCGATGCAACTCATCCAGGGCGAACTCAGCCCGCGCGACGCGGTTTTCTACGCGCAGCGCAACACGCGGCACTATGCCAAGCGCCAGATCACCTGGTTTCGCCGCGAGCGCGAACTGCAATGGCTGAGGGGCTTCGGTGATACCGCGGACATTCGGCAGGCCGCCGTGACGCTCGTCGCCGGCTTTCTTTACACTTCCGCCAGTTAGCCGGCGGAACGTTTTGCGATCTCGTTCGTATAAGTTCCTGTAAGCAAGATCTTGCCAGCCAGGTAACAACCACTTAGCCAGTTGCCGGCGCGCTTGAGCGCGCGGCATATGGCGCAACGAACAGAGAGGGAAAACAAAATGAGGATGAGGAAAGTTCTGCCTTTTTTCCTGGTGGCCGGTCTGGCCGTAGCCAGTGCGCGCTCCTACACCATTACGCTCTTTGAAACCGCCACGGTGGGTACCACCGTACTGAAGCCCGGCGATTACAAGCTCGAGGTGAACGACCAGACGGCCGTAATCCGCCAGGGCAAAGTGCAAACCGAAAGCCCCGTGAAGGTGGAGGAAGGCGACACCAAATTCGCCGTCACCGCCGTGCGCTACGTCAACGATGCCAACGGCAAGGTGCGCATCCAGGAGATCCGCATCGGCGGCACCAAGACCAGGCTCGTCTTTACCATGTAGGACAGGCCTCCTGGCCTGTTCCCCCCTTGGCAGGCGCTATGCCGCTGTTAAACTGAAGGAACATGCGGCGCATCCTGTCCCTGGCACTACTCTTCGCCGGCGCGCTCCGCGCCGACACGGTCCTGGTGCTTTCCTTCTTCAATCACTCCCAGTCGGCCAATCTCGATTGGGTCGGCGAGAGCATCGCCCAAAGCGTGCGCGATGCGCTGGCCTCGGAAGGCGTCCTGCTGCTGGCCCGCGAAGACCGCCTGGAAGCTTATCGCCGTCTCTCGCTCCGTCCCGGCGCCGAATTGACCCGCGCCTCCATTCTGAAAATCGGTGAATCGCTCGATGCCTCGCAGGTAGTCTACGGTTTCTACGAACTGCTGCCCGCCGACAACCCGCAATCCAAAGGCTCGCTGCGCATCACGGCGCGCATTCTGGATCTCAAACACACCCGCCAGGGGGCGGTCTATAGCGAAGTCGGTGCGCTCGAAGACCTGGGCTCGCTGGCCGTGCACCTCGGCTGGCAGACGCTGCAATGGCTCAACCCCAAGGCCGCTCCCGGCGAACGGGAGTTCATGAAGCAGCGTCCCGCGGTGCGCCTGGATGCCGTCGAAAGCTACGTGCGCGGGCTGCTCTCCACTTCGCCCGAGCAGCGCCACCGGTACTTTACGCAAGCTGCCCGCCTGGACCCGCAATACTCGCAGCCTTGCTTCGAACTGGGCCGGATTTTCTGGGAACAGAAGGACTACAAGGTGGCTGCCGGATGGCTGGCGCGCGTCGCCCGAAGCGACCCGCACTATCTCGAAGCCCAGTTCTTCCTCGGCCTCTGCCGCTTCGCCGACGGCGATTTCAAGGGCGCCGAACTCTCCTTCCAACTGGTGGCTGAAGCCATCCCGCTCAACGAGGTCTTTAACGATCTGGGCGTTGTCCAGGCCCAGCGCCAGGATTACTCCGCCGCGGCCGCCAGCTTTCGCAAGGCGCTGGAGGGCGACGATGCCGACCCGGACTACCACTTCAATCTGGGCGCCGCCCTCTGGCGCGCCGGACAGTACGCCGCCGCCGCCGATAGCTTCCGCGCCGTGCTGACGCGCAACTCCACCGATAGCGAAGCCACCACGATGCTCGGCCGGACCCTGAAAAAAGAAGCTCCGCGCCCCGCCGACACCCAGCCAAACGGCAAACTGCGCCTCAAGACCAATTACGAAGAGGCCGCCTTCCGCCAGTTGCAAGCCGAACTGGGCATCAAGAAATAGCGGGCGTCTATGGAATAGAATGAGGAATTACGGAGAATCAGATGAAACGGCTGACTATTCTGTTATTGACTGCTGTTGGCGCGTTCGCTCAAACCGCCCCTCCCGCCCCTGCCAAGAAGGCGGCCACCGCTCCTGCCAAATCCGCGGCCCCCGCCAAGAAGGCAGAGCCCACGCCCGACCGTCCCCCGGGCCTCTACTGGATCATCAATACGTCGATGGGCACCATCACCGCGCAGTTGTTCGAGAAGGAGGCGCCGGGTACGGTGGCCAATTTCGTCGCCCTGACCCGCGGCACCAAGGCGGCCGCGGATAAGGCCGGCGCCATGGTGAAGCGTCCCTACTTCACCAACCTGACCTTCCATCGCGTGATACCGAACTTCATGATCCAGACCGGCGACGGCCAGCAGGGCGATGGCACCGGCAGTTGCGGTTTTACCATCAAGGATGAAATCGTCCCGACGCTGAAGTACGACAAGCCGGGCATGCTCGGTCTGGCGCGCCTCAGTAACCGCAACACCGGCGCCTGCCAGTTCTTCATCACGGATAAGGCCTACCCTTCGTTGACCGGCGAGTACACCATCTTCGGCCAGGTAGTGGACGGTCAGGACGTAGTTGGCAAGATTGCCAATGTCCCCAAGGACAGCAACGACAAGCCGCGTACGCCGGTGAAGCTGATCAGCGCGACCATCAAGCGCTATGGCCCGCCGCCCGCGCCTGCCGCTCCGGCCAAGAAAGCCCCCGCGCCCGCCAAGTAGGGCAGGCTGGGGTACCCTATGGGTCCGCCTGTCCCTCAACCCTTTACCGGCGCCGGCTTTGCCGCCGCGCCGGCGGCCGCTTGAGGCGTCTGGGCGGTCGGTTTAGCCGTTTCCAGCGCGCGCCGGATCAGGTAAATCAGGTAAATCGCAAAGCCCGCCGCCAGCAGCAGGGCCGTCAGCGTCAGGAACAGACCATCCATCGTGGCCACCTGCCCGGTGGCGGCCAGGTAAGCCACCGCGGCCGCCCCGGCCACAATCATCAAAACGCTGAACAGAAATAAGAATCCGCGATCCGACATCGCTTCCCGCCCCCTCCTGTAGGGCCCAGTGCCCGTCCCGGTTAGAAATTATACCAGCCCCCGCGCGCCGCCCGCGATCTGCCACCATTCATACCTTCGCGCCACCGGCCGATATGGCAATGGAAGCCCATGTACGCTCTCATCGGAATTGCCGCAGTCTTCGCCGCGGTGCTCGGCGGATTTCTGCTCGAAAGCGGGAACCTTTACGTCCTGCTGCAACCCGCGGAGTTGCTGATTGTGGGCGGCGCCGCCGCCGGAATTATCATGGTGGCCAACCCGCCTTCGGTGATGCACAGAATGTGGCGCGGGTGCCTGGCGGCCTTCCGCCCGCCGCCGCGCACCCCCCGGGTGTTCCTGCGCAACCTTCGCATGTTGTACGAAATTTTCTGCTTCATCCAGCGCGCCGGTATCGTGGAATTTGAAAAGGACGTGGAAGACCCGGGCAGCAGCCGCATCTTCTCCAATCATCCGGAGTTTCTGGCAGACCCGCCCACCCGCGACTTCGTCTGCGATTCGCTCCGCATTCTCGTCGTCGGCGTGACCACGCCCTCGGACCTCGACCAGTTGATGGACCTCGACATCGAGGTACAGCGCCGCGGCCGTCTGGAACCGGTAGCCGCCTTGCACGCCGTAGCCGAAGCGCTTCCCGGCCTGGGTATCGTGGCCGCCGTGCTCGGTGTGGTCATCACCATGCAGTCCATTGGCGGCGCTCCCGAGGCCATTGGGCAAAAGGTGGCGGCGGCGCTGGTCGGGACGTTCCTGGGAATCCTGCTCTGCTACGGCGTCGTCGGCCCCGTGGCGGCGCGCCTGGAGAAGCTGGGGGAGACGGAGGTCCACTTGCTCCACGTCCTGCGCATTGCCATCGTGGCATTTGCTCGCGGCGCATCGCCCATCCTGGCGGTGGAGTACGCGCGCCGCTCCGTGCCGGTGGAACTACGCCCGTCGTTCGTCGATATGGAGATCACCATCAAGCGGGACGCCAAAATTCCACCGGTGCCAAGGCCCAATCTTCCGGAGGAGGCCGTTGCCCAGACTCAACCTGCCTGAAGACACCGCTCCCAGGGTGGAAGTGCGTGTTCGCTACTCCACCGACCGGCGCTCCAGCGGGGCGTGGAAGGTGGCGTACGCGGATTTCGTGACCGCGCTGATGGCGCTTTTTATCGTGCTTTGGCTGATGAGCGCCAGCGAAAAGGTGAAATCCTCCATCAGCGGCTACTTCAAGGATCCCCGCGCCTTCGCCCGCGCCGTGGCCTCCGGGACCACTGCCAATCGGGCCGGCGGACTCGCCGTGCATCGCGACAATATGGATGAAATCCGCAAGCAACTCGAACAGGCGCTCACCGCCATGCCGGAATTCGCCCAACTGCGCGACCACGTGAAGTTCAGCGTCACCGGGGAAGGGCTGCGCATCGACTTGCTGGAGAACGACCAGGGCATGTTCTTTGTGAGCGGCAGCCCCGAGCCTACCGCGGCCGGGCAGAACCTGCTGCGCGTGCTGGCCACCGAAACCGCCCAACTGCCCAACTGTCTGGTGATCGAAGGACACACCGACGCCAGGCCGTTCCGCAACGCCGGCCCGGCCACCGGCTACAGCAATTGGGAACTGGCCACCGACCGCGCCAACGCGGCGCGCCGCCTGCTTCACGCCTACGGGATCCGTCCGGAACAGGTTGTCGAGGTAAGGGGCTACGCCGATCAGCAGCCGTTTAATCCCAAGGACTTATATGACGCCAAGAATCGCCGGATCTCGGTGGTGATCCGGTTTACAACTTGAACAATTCCCGCAGCCGCCGCGTCTGTACCCGGCTCACCGGAACTTCGGTGTGCTTCTTGTCGTCCATGCGCAACTGATAGCTCGATTTGAACCACGGCACGACCTCTTTGATCCGGTTGATATTCACCAGGAAAGAGCGATGCACGCGCCAGAACATTTCGCGGTCCAGATTGGCCTGGAGATCCTCGATGGTGCGGTAGTTGGAGTGTCCTTCGATATTAGTGGCGACCAGCGTAATCAGGCCGTCGTCGATGGTGGCGTAGATGACGTCGCCCGCGTCCACAATGAAGTTTCGATTGTTGGCGCGCACTAAGAGCTTGGTTCGCGGCGCCGCTCCGGGAGCATTCTTGGAAACCGGTGGCAGCTCCGGAGCTTTTTTCTCCTGGATGGCGCGCCGCGCCCGCTCCACCGTCTCCGCCAGACGACCCCGATCCACCGGTTTCAGCAGGTAGTCCATCGCCTCCAGCCGGAACGCCTCCACGGCGTACTGGTCGTAGGCCGTCACGAAGATGAATTGCGGCAGTTCCACGTCAATTTCGCGCAGCCGCCGCACCACGCCCATGCCGTCCAACCCCGGCATATTGACATCCAGAAAAACCAGCTCCGGCTCCAGTTTGCGGATCAGCTCCACCGCCTCCAAACCATTGGAAGCCCTTGCGATTACTTCAATTTCGGGGAAATCTCGCAGCAGGTAGGCCAGTTCGTCGCAGGCTAGTGATTCATCATCTACGACAAGCGTAGTGATTGTGGCCGTCGCACGGTCTCGCATGGACTTGGTATTATAACATTTCGTTCTAAAGGAGAAATATTTGGCCAACCAAGATAGCGTCCAGATTGCGCCCGCGGAGGGCAAACTGGGTGTTTTGATACCCGGCATGGGCGCGGTAACCACGACTTTCATCGCCGGGCTCGAAGCCTTCAAGCTTGGTCTGGGGAAGCCGATCGGCTCCCTCACGCAGTTGGGAACGGTCCGTCTGGGCAAGCGGACGGAGGGGCGCAGCCCCGCCATTAAAGACTTTGTTCCGCTGGCCAAAATGTCCGATATCGAGGTGGCTTGCTGGGACATTTTCGAGGATGACGCCTACCAGGCCGCCACCCGGGCCGGCGTGCTCGAAACCGCCCTGCTCGAACAGGTCAAGGCGCCCCTTTCGGCGATCAAGCCCATGAAGGCTGTCTTCGACCGGAACTTCGTCAAGCGCATCAACGGTCCCAACATCAAGGCCGAGGGTTCCAAGATGGACCATGCCGAGATGGTCATGGACGACATCCGCCAGTTCCAGAAGCGCACCGGCGTGGCGC
>OBLT010002560.1_pt1 | contig 11251 bp, 9 predicted proteins | sample 1518721 | NCBI WGS metagenome assembly OBLT01 (sample SAMEA3539307, study PRJEB22396) | soil metagenome | biome: tundra; feature: field; material: soil | place: USA | collected 2010-05 | depth 0.15 m | reverse complement strand
TCGCGGTGACAACCACTTGAGAGAACATTCGCCCTTCGTTTTCTTTGGTTTGCAGCCACTCCACGCCCAGTTGCCCATTCCGCCCCTGCTACTCTGAAATCGAGAGGAGGCTCGCGCCCACCGCGCGGCCCACGACGGCCTTGCTTGCCGGCTGGGCCCCCGCAACGAGATCGCCAACTTGACTCCGACCTTACGACCGAAGCCCGAATTTAGCGGCCCGCGGGCATTGGCTTCGTTTCGCGCAATTCCCCCGGGCTCGGCTTCGTCCCCAGTACCGCCGCCGGTCTTTGCCGGCGGTGCGTTGTCTCTATTCCAAGCGAGCCCCAATTTGGCTTCGTTCCTCCAAGCCGCTTGCGCCCCATTCCTTGCGGACAGGGCGGGCTTCCAGGCAATCCGCGGGACCGATTTTGGGCATTTTGCCCAAGAGTCGCAGACCACGCTGCCTCAGAATCAACATGTTACAGGCGCCAATTTGGGCATTTTGCCCAAATCGCCGCCGGACAGGCCATGCAGAATCACCCGCGGCCTGGTTTGGGTGCGGGAACTGCAGCGCGAAGTAAAGGCTTCGTCACGAAAGTGGCGCCAATCCACGCCGTTTCAGCTATAATTCCTTGAGCGGCTGGGTACCGCTCTCCTTTGATGCTTCCGCTCGTCCTTGCAGTATTGGCAAACGGCGATGGCGATCTGCTGGTTCGCCTCCAGAAGCGGGATACGCATGCGCTGGCGGAGCTTTACGACCGCTACGGTCGGGTGGTCTATGGATTGATTCTGCGGATCGTCAAAGATCGCGGCATCGCCGAGGATCTGGTTCAGGAAACCTTCCTGCGGGTCTGGAATCGGGTGGGCGGTTTCGACTCCGAGCGTGGCGCCGCGGGACCGTGGCTGCTGGCCGTGGCGCGCAACCGCGCCATCGACTATCTGCGCACCCAGGGCCGGCGAGCGCAGAATACGGTGGAATTTTCCGAAACGGAACATCCGGCCCTATTCAGCGGCTGGGAATCCGATGTCTGGCGGCGGGACGTAGTTAAAGACATAAAGAAGGCCATGGAGCGATTGAATCCCAGCCAGCGCGAAGCCGTCGAACTGACGTACTTCGAGGGCATGACGCAAACGGAGATCGCCGAGCGGATGGGCCAGCCGCTGGGGACGGTGAAGACCTGGGTGCGGCGCGCGTTACAGCAGTTGCGCGAAGAGCTGGGAAGGGCCACGCCGGCATGACCTGCGACGAGCTGCGGCCCTACTACATCCTGTTCGCGATGGGCGTGCTGGACGAGCCCGAGAAAGGCGAATTGCGCGCTCATTTGGAACGCGGCTGCGAGACCTGCACCGCCGGGCTGCGAGAAGCCTGCGATCTGGCGTGCGCGCTGGGGGCTTCCGCGGACGGGCCCGAGCCTCCAAGAAGCCTGCGCAGGCGCATTCTGGCCTCGGCCGGGGCGGCGCCGCAACCAGGCTGGCACTGGCGCACGGCCTGGCAGTCGGCCGCGGCGGTGGTGCTGGTTGCCGTCGCCGTGCTGGTTTACGCGGGCCGGCGCAGCGCGGCGGAACTGGCGGCATCGGCCGCGGAGACCGCGTCGTTCCGGGAGGAAGCCGCCCGGCGAGCGGCCGAAGCCGCCGAACTCCGCGACAGCTTGAATTTGCTGCGCGCTCCCGAAACGCGCGAAGTTACGTTCGGCGCGGGCAAGCCGGCGCCCGCGCGCGGCCGCGTGTTCGTCAATCCGTCCGCCGGCGTGCTGCTGATTGCCTCGAATCTGCCCGCGCCTCCAGCCGGAAAAATCTACGAGATGTGGATCATTCCCAAGGGTGGCAAGCCCGCGCCCGCCGGACTGTTCGCGTCCGGCGCGGATGGCTCCGCCGTCTACCTTTACCGCACAACCGTAACCCTGGCCGCAACCGGAGCCATTGCCGTCACGTTGGAAGCCGCGGGCGGAGTGGACGCTCCCACCACCCAGCCGGTCATCGTGGCCGCGCTGTAATCGAAATAATCCGCCCCGGCGAAATCCGAATTGCGCGCCCGTTCCGTAGAGAGAGTGAAAGACACTCAGAGACCCTTACGGGAGACACTCAATGAGATTTACACAGAAGTTACTACGCCACAGCCTCGCCATGACCGTGGGAGCCTTGATGGTTCAAGGATTGCCCGTCTTCGCGGCGAGTCACCGCGAAGCGCCCATTACGGCGCTCGACCAGAAGGCCGACATTACAGACTGGTACACCTTTGTGAGTCCCGAACATCCGGACCGGGTGATCCTGATCCTCAACGTCGACCCCTTCCTGGAGCCATCCAACGGGCCGAACTACTTCCCCTTCGACCCCAACATCCTGTACGAGATGAGAGTCGATAACAGCCGCGGCGCCGGCCCATACCTCTCTTTTCAGTTTCGATTCACAACGGAAATCCGGGCGCCCGGGGTTTTCACGGGATTCGTCGGCAGCCTGGCCGGAATACCGCCGATTACCGCTCTGGACGGGACGGGATCCGATGGCCTGAGCCTGCGGCAGCACTACACCGTAACGATGGTGTCCGGGGGTGTCAGCACGCCCCTCTCCCTCGGCCAGACCCTGTACGCCGTACCGGCCAACGTGGGATCGCGGACCATGCCCAACTATACCCAGCTTCGTCAGCAGGGGATCTTCACCCTGTCCAACGGTATCCGTGTTTTCGCCGGTACGGTGGCGGATCCTTTCTTCATCGATCTGGGGGCCGCGTTCGACTCGCTGAACTTCCGCGCCGCTGCCGGCGGAGGCGTATTGGAACCCTACGTCGACAACACCGACTTCGAGAACTTCGCGCCGAACGCCCTAGCCGGTTTCGATGTCAACTCGATCGTTCTGGAAGTGCCCATCACCATGCTGACCGGCGATGGGAAAACGCACCCCGCCACGGACAAGGCAGCCGTGATCGGTACGTGGGGCGTCACATCGCGCATGCAGACTGCCGCCCAGCCGGGCGCCACGCCACAATGGGCGCAGGTGCAGCGCATGGGCAACCCGCTCATCAACGAGCTGATCATCGGAACCGGGTCGAAGGATACGTTTAGCATGAGCGAACCGAAGAACGACTCGCAGTTCGCCAGTTTCGTGACGAACCCGCTTCTGGCCACCATCTTCGCGTCCATCGGCATCCCGGTACCGCCGGCGCCTCGCCTGGATCTGCTGCCTCTGGTGCAGTACATGGCCCCGATCTGTCCGGTGTGCACGGCGGCGGATGCGGGGCCGATTGCGGACCTGTTGCGGCTCAACACCGGCATTGCGCCTACGCCCGTGAGTCAGCAGAGACGCCTCGGCTTCCTGGTGGGCGACACGGCCGGATTCCCCAACGGGCGGCGGCTGAACGACGACGTGGTGGATATTGCCGCGCGCGTCGTGGCCGGCATCCTGGTGGACGGGACGAAGTACGGCACGCGGATCGGAGACGGGGTGAATGCGCCGGCAGTGCAGCCGCTGGCGGTTTTCCCGTTCGTAGCGCCCGCCTACAGCGGCCGCGACAGCCACCATTCGGATCCAGGCCAGGTGGGCTGCGTGCTGCAGCCCTACGGGATCTGCCCGATCTTTTGACGCAGCGGGGCGCCCATACCGTGGCGCAGGCGGGAATTCCTGCGCCACGGTCCCCAAGAGAGCGGCGATGGCGCTACGAATACGACAATCGCGTTACTATGCCGCGGTGGAGCAATTCATGCGCGGCGCGCGGCGCGTTTTCATCCCGCTTTGCCTCGTGGCGCTGTCTCTAGCGGGGGCGGCGCGGAGCTTTGCGGAGGCTCGGATTGCCGGCCGGGTGTCGGACCCTTCCGGGCAGGCTGTGGCCGGCGCCACGGTGCAACTGAAACCGGGGCCGTCCGGTTCCCAGGTTGCGGAGACACGAACCGACGAACAAGGGCAGTACGCCTTCACGATGGCCCCGGGCGCTTACGAACTGGCCGTCGAGGCGCCGGGTTTCGTTCGAAGCGTGCGGACGATCGGCGTTCGTTTGGACGAAGCGTTGCGCGCCGATTTGAACTTCGACAAAGTCGCTCCGAAGACCGACAACATTGTGGTCACGGCCACGACGACGGAGCCGACTCTGGATCTGCGCAACGCCGAGGTTTTCGACCGCACCTTGTTCACTCGCGCCTGTCGCTCAAGGGCGGGATGACGAAAGTCGGCAATGCGTTCTACCGGGGCGGGGTGACGCGCATCTATGTGGATAGCGCGCCTCACTTCGTATCGAATGCGGCGCGAGACCCAGAACTACTTCGAGTCGCGAGTGAGTCCGACGGCGCCCATCGTCAGCCGCATACACGGCACGCCGGGCTTCCCGCTGACGGCGATTGTTGGAATGACATTTCATCTGCGGGGGAAGTAGGTAGAGGCTTAGAATAGTCTCTTGGCCCGGCGACGGTTCTTTGTGGACGCCATCCATGGCGGCGCGGCGGAGTTGCGCGGCGACGATGCGCGGCATTTGACGCGCGTGCTGCGCGCCGAAGCGGGCCAGCGCTACGAGATTTCCGATAGCCGGCAGGCGTACCTGGCCGAAATTGCGGAGGCGCGTGGCGATCGGGTGGTCTTCCGCGTGGTTGAGCCGGTCGATTCGCCCGCACTGCCCGTGCGCATCACCCTGTGCGCTGCGCTGGTCAAGTTCGACCGCTTCGAGTGGACCATCGAGAAGGCCACGGAACTGGGCGTCGAGCGCATCCTGCCAGTGGAAACGGCGCGCGGCGAAAAAGGGCTGCTCGAAGCTTCCCGCAAGCGCTGCCAGCGGTGGGAGCGCATCGCGCGCGAAAGCAGCCAGCAATCGCGGCGCGTATCCGCCCCGGAGATCCCGCCGGCCGCCGGCTTCAGGCAGTCGCTGGCGCAAGAGGCCGATTACCGGTATTTCCTGGAGGAAACCGTCGCGCCTCCGCTGTTGCGGGTTCTGCCCGCGAACAAGGCCGCCACGGATCGCGTGGCGCTGCTGGCGGGGCCGGAAGGCGGCTGGACCGCGGCGGAGCGCGAAGCCGCCGCGGCCGCCGGTTGGCGCTCCGCGTCGCTTGGCCCGCTGGTGCTCCGCGCGGAAACAGCCGCCATCGCCGCCGTGGCGGTGATCGTGAACGGCTGGATGGCTTAGTTTAGCCTCAATGCTGTCTTGACAGCTTACACTTCCTTACCTGGGCGAGCCGCTTATCTTCCTGTCTTCCGCGTCTCTGAAGGTACCGCTCCCTACGGTTCCGGAGACCGATAGAAGAATCGTTGCAGAATCACGGCTCCGAAAAATCTCAGTAGGTGTATACTGCCTCTGTGAGCCGAGACCGAACGAGAGCTCGGCCGATATTCGCGTCCACCTCAGGAAGGCTGGCCCCCGGCTGTGCTCCTGGTCCGGACGCTCTAAATATAACGATACGCCCGCTAACGGATACCACTCAAAGGAAGATGCGTCTATGACATACATTTTCAAAGGCAGGCTCTGTGGCTACATTTGCCCGGATTGTCCCGAGCCACTCTCCAACGTCACCGTGCGGCTCTATCGCAGCCGTGCTCAAGAAGCCGTCACCGTGCTGGCGGCCGCGTCTGCTAAAGACACGTTCGCCATTCTGTCCGATGCCGACGTTCAGGCGAAAGTTCCTTCCCTGATCGCCGAAACCAGTACTGCCGCCGATGGTTCCTTCACTTTCGAGTTGGGCGAGCGGCAGAAATACAACGGAGAGGCGTTCGAGATCGACGTCTACTGCGCCACGGTTCCCTACCGCAAGCCGGGTCCCAAGCCCCCCCAGCCGCTTCAGTTCTCCATCACCACGCTCCAGCCTGCCTGGCGCAACTCGGATGCCGGCTTGATCGCAGCTTTTGATTATTGCGTCCCCGTGCGCTACTGGTGCGAATTCCGCCGCCGTTTCGGCGCCTGGACCATCTGCGGCATCGTAGTAGACTGCAAGTCCGGCGCGCCCATCGCTGGAGTGAAGGTGCGCGCCTTCGATGTGGATTGGCTGCAGGACGACGATCTCGGCTCCGGAATGACGGATGGCGCCGGCAAATTCCGCATCGACTATCTCCCCATCGACTTCGAGCGGACTCCGCTGTCGCCTCTGATCAACTTCGAACTGTTCGGCGGCCCGGATGTTTACTTCCGCGTGGAGACGCCCACGGGAACCGTTCTGCTCAGCGAACCGCGGTCACAGGGCCGTACGCCGGCGCGCGAGAACATCGGTCCGTGCTTCTGCGTGCGCCTTTGCCTGGAAGGAGTGCCGCCTGGCGATGGGGGCAATCCCATCCCGCTGTTCACCCACGTCGGCCAATATCGCGTGGACCCCATCTACGGCGATTTCACCGCCGACGGGCTGACCACCGCGGGCAACTACGCCTTCACCGATACCATCCCGCTTCGCGGACTGTTGCCCAACGGCAGCGCGCCCGATGCGCTTGAGTATCACTTCCAGTGGGGCGAATACAACGCCTTGGGTACGGTGCTGGGACCTGTGTCCGACGTGGATGTCACCAAGATCGCCGCCACCGTCATCGGGCAACTGGAGTACTTCGATTGGGACACTGTGACTTCCGTATTCGTACTCCGCGCAGACGATTACTGGGTCAATAATCCCGGCGTCGCGGCCACCATCATCCACCGGAATGGCATGCCCGATATTTCCGTCCAGCTCAACCAGACGGTCAAGGCGGGCGGTTGGATCGAGGTGCCGCGGCAGAACAACCTGGTGACCAACGGCAACGGCCTGTTTGTGGGCGGATTCGTCGATATGGTGGATCTGGACACCACCAAACTCACCTTCGAGCAGTACGACATCACCCTACCCGCGCCTCCTCTGGCGGCCGGCGATTCCATGCCCGGGACCAAGAAGTCGCGCATGCACCGGTTCAAGCTTTCCTTTGAAGCGCGCAAGGTGGGAACCGTCCCCATTCTCTCCGCCAACGCCCGGGACAAGATTGTGATGAGCAATACCCAATACATTCAGCAGCACCATCCCAACTGGGCCGGCTACACCGATAACGAGCGATGCGTGGTGTTGATCGATGCCGCCGAACTGGCAGTAGCAGGCGGCGGTTGCGGAAAGATTACCAGCCATGTCCACGCGCTCTTCACCGCGTATCATCCGTTCCTGGGCTCGGTTCAGGTGTACCTGGAAGGTCCCACGCCGCCGCCGTTGCCCGCAGCCGTGAATCCGCCCATCTCGGCGGACGGAGAGGCGGTCTCGCCGGCCTTTGGGCAGGATTTCGACCTGACCGCCAATAAGGACTGCGCTTACATCCTTTGGCTCAAGGTCACGCTGAACCTGACCAAGGGATCTGGGGCGTTCTTGGGGTCCTTCACCGATCACATCGCCTTCTGCAAAGGCACGTAATCGGTGCGCTTGGTGGGGCAGGCGGTTCGCCTGTCCCCGCTCATCGGATGGCCTCCGCCGCACTTCGGAGATTTCCCGAAGTGCGGCGCCCACTTCGACATAGGTCCGAAGGCCGCGCTCGATGACGTCGATGTCTTCGATCTCAATCGCTTTAGCCGTAGCGGGCGGTTAATAGACGCCAAGCAGGACACGCAGCACCACCGGCTCGGAGCGGAAGTTGAGGCCGTAGTCGGTCTCGTCGCCGTTCAAGACGCGAATGAACTTGAAGGCGCCGTTTTCGTAGGTTCCTTCCTCGACGCGAATGAACTGGCGGCGTTGGTCCGTACCGGTGGGCCGGAAATCGACACGGGAGGAAAACCCGGCCACCAGGAACTGGTCGTCTTTGAGCTGGGCAACCAGAGCGCGTCCTATCGGCTCCGGATTCCCCCCGGCCCGGCCGTTTCGGGCGGCTCCGTACGAGACGGCCGCATTCCACTTCCCGAACTGGAGAGTTTGCGTGGGCTTGTCCTTTTCTTCCGCAATGGCCTGAAGCTTGCCTTCGAAATTCAGGCGGGCGACGTCACGCATCATCGGGGCGATCAGGCGGTAGTTTTGCGCCGTCGGGGCGAGGGCCTCTTCTTGCGGCCTGGCGCCGGCGGTTGGAGTGGCGGGGGTGCCCGAGTAGTCCAGGCCGAACGGCGAGTAGCCAATCGCTTGCATTCCGAGGGCGGAGAAGAAGAACCTGGCAACGGCGGCGCCGCCGCTGGTCTCGGGGACGAACAGGGCATTATCGTCCCGGTGATAAAGCTCCAATACCTTCAGGTATTGGGCGGTGTCGTTCAGGTAAATGTCGGGCGTAACGACGTCGACGGCCGGCGCTGCGACTTTCCAGATGGGGATCACGTTGTCGGTAGGGCCGCCGCTTTCGTAGCTGCCGGGAGCCCCGGGCTTGATGGGGTCGCGTAAGGCGGCGTTGGCATAGAGTGGCAGCGGATAGACCGCCTTCCCGGCCGCGGCCACTTGCCCGACGTACTTCGCCACGGACCAGGCGTGGAAACACACTTCCGCTTCGGGGCCGAAGGCGTCCTGCCAATTCGGAGACGGAGTACCGGCCTGCTTGTTCATGGCCTTGAGAACATCGGCCGGAACGGGAGCTTCGAAGAGTTTTTGCGCGGCCGGGGAGTAGTCGCGGAGGGTTCCCCACGTTCCGGCTTCATTCTCCACCTGCACCATGATTACGGTGCGTTGCGGGTCGGCGGCCTTCAGGTGGCGCAGGAACGCGGTGAACGCGCGGGCGTCCGCCTCCAGGGACGCCGTGGCGAACGGCGAGGGCGAGTCCACCGGGCGTCCGTTCTTGTCGACCAGGTGAGAGTAGCGCTCGGGTTCCGCCTTCATCCACTCCGGCATGTAGTGCTGGCTGCCGTTCTTCCAGGTGCCGAACCAGAGCAGAACGAGCCGGACGCGATGTTCGCGCGCTTGTGTGAGGATGGTATCGATCACGGTGTAGTCGAACTGTCCCTGCCGCGGTTCGAACTGCTCCCAGTAGACGGGTATCTCCAGCGTATTGGCGTGGAGGTATTCGATAGCCGGCCATACTTTCGGAAGCATGGCCGGCCAGCCGCTCGAATTATGCGCCTGGGCGCCCAGCATCAGGTAAGGCGCGCCGTCCACCATAAGCGCGTAGCGCCCGTCCTTATGAACCAACTGGGGGATCGGGCGCTCCTTCACCTGCGCCTGCAGCGTGACGGCGCCGCACGCCGTAATCAGAGCCACGCAAGTGGCCGAGCGAAAGACCTTTCCAAGACGTGCAACAGACATGACGAACGGACCTCGTTTCAGTCGGGCGAACAATTCCCGCGCCCGCCTTGATGAAATCATACTAACAACTCTCAAACCGGTCGAGCACGTGGCGCATGGGGCCTTGTCAGCCGGTAGCGCCGGGAAATAACTACGCGGCGCCAACTACAATGGAAGATGGGAAACGGGGCGTGAGAGGGAGCCATCTGATGATCTATGGGGGTTTAGCCGCTCTGCTTATCGCGCAGTGGTGGATTTCGCGGGCGTTATTGCGCCGGGCGGGCCGCCGCTGGCGGGGGTGGAAGCGGTCCGCGGCGCGGGGCGCGGTCTATCTCTTCAGCGGCGCGGTCGTGGTGTGCTACCTCTTCTCGTGCTCGCCGGCGATGGCGTCGCGTCTGGGGATTTCCGGGCCCATCCCCACCGTGCTGGGGGGCGCCGCCGCGGGCTACGCCGCCGGCGCCGCCGTGGCGGTGTGCGTTTGCCTGGCGGTAAAGGCGATTCGCAAACATCTGAACGCGGAAACCGATGCCGGGCGCCGGCGGGCGCTGAACGTGGCCGGGACCCTCGCGATGGCGAGCCCGTTCGCGGTGTTGGGCTACGGAGCGCTGGTGCAGCGCACCGATTTTCGCGTGCGGGAAATCGACGTCCCGCTGCCAGGGCTTCCGGACGATCTCGATGGCATCCGCGTGCTGCAACTCAGCGATATACACCTCAGCGCTTTCCTGAGCGAATCGGAGCTGGCGCGCGTGATCGACGCCGCCATCGAACTGCGGCCTCACCTGGCCGTGATCACGGGCGATTTGATCACGTCCCGGGGCGATCCGCTGGACGCCTGCATCCGCCAGCTTGCGCGCATCAAGGCGGATGCCGGCGTGTTCGGCTGCCTGGGCAACCACGAGCGCTTCGCGAGAGTCGAGAATTATACGACGCGGGCCGCGGCGGCGGTGGGCATTCCCTTTCTGCGCGGCGCGGCGCGGCGGCTTCGTTTCGGAAAGTCCATTTTGAACCTGGCGGGCGTGGACTACCAGACTTTTCCCGAGAAACAGGATTACCTGCGCGGCGCCGGCCGCCTGATCGTCCCCGGCGCCTGCAACGTGCTGCTCTCGCACAATCCCGACGTGTTTCCCGCGGCCGCTCAGCAGGGCTGGAACCTCCAGTTCTCCGGGCACACCCATGGCGGGCAGGTGACCGTGGAAATCTTCGACCAGGCCGTCACCCCGGTGCGTTTTTTCACTCCCTACGTCTACGGCCTGTTCCGCTCCGGAGCGTCGGCTGCGTATGTCACGCGGGGGATTGGAACGCTCGGCATTCCCGCGCGCATCGGGGCGCCCCCGGAAATTGCCGTTTTGCGGCTGAGAAAGGCATAGCCCAGGGGCCCGTGCGCTACCTCATCCTGAGCGATCTGCACGCGAACTGGGAGGCGCTGGAGGCCGTCGCGCGCGCAGCCAAGGGCAGCTACGACCGGGCGCTGTGCTGCGGCGATCTGGTGGGTTACGGCGCCGATCCGAACGTGGTGGTGGATTGGGTGCGGGCCAATTGCGCCGCGGCGATCCGCGGCAACCACGACAGAGCCTGCACGGGGCTGGAGGTTTTGGAGTGGTTCAATCCGGTGGCACGCGCCGCCGTTGCATGGACGCAGCAGGCGCTGACGGAGGAGAACCGCACATACGTCCGCGGCCTGCTCAAGGGTCCGCTGGCGGTAGAGGGATTCGAACTGGCGCACGGATCGACCGCCGATGAGGACGAATACGTGCTCACGGCGGGCGAGGCGCTGAACGCTTTCGCCTACCTCGAAAGCCGGCTCGTTTTCTTCGGCCACACCCACGTGCAAGGTGGCTATGTCTGGAACCGCGCGCGGGTCGAGACCATCCCAATGTCGTTGTCCCGCGTACGGCGGCAGGAGATGCGAATCGAGCCGGAGTGCGCTTACCTCATCAACCCCGGGTCGGTGGGACAGCCGCGCGATGGCGACCCGCGCGCGGCCTTCGCGGTTTACGATTCGGATACTCGCGTAGTGGCCTACCGGCGCATTGCCTACGACGTGGAGGGAGCGCAGCGCAAGATCCGCGACGCCGGCCTGCCCCCGATCCTGGCGGACCGGCTGGGGGTGGGGCATTAAACATGGCGACGTTATTGTTTGCGCCACAACCGCTTGCTTACGCGCGCGGCTCCGT
>OBLT010002555.1_pt1 | contig 11281 bp, 12 predicted proteins | sample 1518721 | NCBI WGS metagenome assembly OBLT01 (sample SAMEA3539307, study PRJEB22396) | soil metagenome | biome: tundra; feature: field; material: soil | place: USA | collected 2010-05 | depth 0.15 m | reverse complement strand
TCGTCCTTGGCCTGGTCCATTTTCCCCGGCTCGACCAGCACGCAGATGAAGTTGTCCTTGGCCTCGGGGTAGGCCTTCTGGAACGAGTGGTAGGGGATGAAGATGGCCTTATCGTTTTGATCGTCGCCCAGGAACGATTTGAATTTGGTGAGGGTGCCGACGATCTCCAGGCTGTGCCCGTCCACCACAATGGTCTTGCCCAGAGCTTCTCCGTTGGTGAAAAACCTCTCGCGAACGCCGTTGCCGATCACGGCAACGTCACGCCGGTGGAGGTCGTCCGCTTCGCTAAAGAAACGGCCTTCGCCGAGCGTGGTATTGAGGAGCTGCAAGTGGTCCGCGGTCACGCCGACGAAAAGGGCGTCGGGCATATCCCGGCCCTTGTACCTGGCGGTGACGGGGGGCAAGCCGAAGTCTCCTATTTCGCGAAACAGCTCCACGGAAACCGTGGTGGTGGAGGCAGACTGCTCCTTGATGGCCATGGCGTCTTCGTAGCTGAGGGGCTTGCGCAGCCGCTCTTCGCGCGTCATGGCGTGGGGAGCGCCCAGTTGCAGCTTGTAAACCCACAGCGTGCGGGTGCCGAATTGCTCGGCCACGTCCACCAGTTGCTTGTCCAGGCCGGCGATGATGGAAGTCACCGCGATCACCGTGGTGGTGCCGATGAGCACGCCGAGGATCGTGAGGAACGAGCGGAATTTGTGCCGGTGAATCGTGTCGAGCGCCAGCAGAAGATTCTCGCGAAATTGGTGGCGGGGCGAGCGCATCATTTTAAGTCTCGTTTCTCAGCGCATCGATGGGCGCGAGGCGTGCCGCTCTGGTAGCGGGGTAGATGCCGAAAAACAGCCCCACGGCGGCGGAAAGCGTGACGCCTACGATTACCGCGCTGAGCGGAACCGAGGCGGTGAACACCATGTTGACCAGCCATGCGATGAAGACCGCCAGCAGCACGCCCGCGATGCCACCCACGCTCGCGATCACGCCGCTCTCAATCACGAACTGCCACAAGATGTCGCGCCGCCTGGCGCCCACCGACTTGCGAATGCCGATCTCCTGCGTGCGCTCGGTGACGCTGGCCAGCATGATGTTCATGATGACGATCCCGCCCACCACCATGAATACCGCTACCAAACCGATGGTCACGGCGAAAATAGTGCCCGTCAGGTCCTTCCAGGCGCTCATCAATGTATCGGAAGCATTGATGCCGAACGTGTCATCCTCTTTGTAGGGCACGTGGCGGCGGGCACGCATCAAAGCCCGGACTTCATCCTGCAGCTCCGACATGTGCGGGCCGTCCGGCGCCTTAATAAAAACCAGGAGCTCCGGGCGGCCCACCCAGATGGTGCGAAAGGTCGACAAGGGAACGATGGCGAAGTTATCCTCGCTTTGTCCGAAGGTGCTGCCGACCTTTTCCGTTACGCCGACCACGCGGAACGGAAGACCCGCCAGCGACACTTCCTTGCCCAGGGGATCGACGTTCGGAAACAGCTTTTCCACCAGGTCCCGGCCGATGACGCAGACCCGCGCGTTGTGCTGGTAGTCGGCATCATTGATGTACCGCCCGCTCTCGACCTTTTCGCGGCCGATGTCGACAAAGCTGGGGGTCATCGCGTTCAGGTTGATCTCGTCGATCAGGTGGCCCTTGTACCGCGCCGGTGGATTGGGGGTGAGTTGGGCCATCGCCCCGATCTGCTGGTACCCCTGGAGGTTCTCCCTGAGAAACTCGTAGTCCTCTATGCGGATGGCCTTGTTACGGCGTCGAGCCTTGAGGAACTCGTCGAAGCCCTGCGCCCATTGGAACTGGTGAAGGACAAACGTGTGGGTGCCCAGGTTGGCAATGTGTTCGGCAATGTAGAGGTTCATGCCGTTCACCACCGACATGACCACGATCAGAGTGGAAGTGGCAACCACTACGCCAAGCAGAGTGAGGAAGGAGCGTAGTTTGTGGCTACGCAACGCCTCGAGCGCAATCCAAAAGGCCTCGCGGGCAGTCACCCATCGGGTGACGCCTTGGCTTTTCGCGAGCGCTCGCTCTTGTGGCGAAGTCTGGGGTGGGCTGAGCACTGTCACTGGTTATCTCCGACCTCTCCGCTAAGCTGCCGGATCATCTCGACTACACGTGCCCACCTTGCTTGAAGTTACCATCCATTCAGGTAGGGCTGCAACGGCAGGAGTTGGGGCCATTCCTCTGCCCTACACCACATGGAAGAGCAGTTTGAACCCGTAGTCCATATGCAACTGCTGGTGACAATGGAACAGGGTCAACCCCTCCATCGTGGGCGTGAAATCGGCCTCGATTTTCTTGAACCCTTTCACCAGCACGACATCCTTCCAGACCCCGGCGGTCGCCTTTCCGTGCACACTCGTGAGCTCAAAACTGTTGCGATGCAGGTGCACGGGATGCGCATCGTCCGTCCGGTTGTCGAAGACCATCCGGTAGCGCCTGCCTTTTTGCAAACGACGGACCTCCGCCTTGTCGTCGTACCCCTTGCCGTTGATGGTCCACCGGTTGAAGCCTCCCGTGCCGCCGTTGATTTTGTCGAATACCAGCGGGATCGTCTCGTCCGCGTTCGGAGCCTGGCGGGTTTCGCCGAAGAGGGTGTAATCCCAGAGGCTTTTCGGGGGCTTGATCCAACGGGGCTTGCCGCTCTGATTGGCGTATTCGACCACGATCCCCATGCCGTTCTGGCGATCGTCATCGTGGGGCGTGCCCAGAATCCACACTCCCGGATTCTTCATTTCGACGACCGCGTCGATACGTTCTGCCGTCCCGAGTTCCAGCACATCCACCGGCTGCGGATGGGGAACCGGGTTGCCGTCGAGGCCCACCACCTGGAACCGGTGGCCCGGCAGCGCCAGTTGAATGATCTCCGTGGCGCTCGCGTTCAGGAAGTGAAATAAGACGCGTTGGCCCTCTTTCACTCGTACCGGCTCGCCGTAACCCAGGCACTTTCCGTTGATCGTGAACCGCTGGTATCCGATCTCCCACCCGTTGGGCTTCTCGTCTTTGGGCTTCGCCGCTTTGGCCGCGATCTGCTGGCTGTCGGGCTCCTCCTCCATCTCCGCGGTAGTGTAGAAAGGTTCCCATTCGTGCGTCGCGAGAAAGATTTCCTGGTCGTACAGTCCGGGTTTGTTTTTCGGCTCGATATAAACGAAGCCGAACTGCCCGGTATAGGTGCCCCGGTTCAGGTCCGACATCGGCATCGCGTGGGTGTGGACAAATCGCGCGCCGGATGGCCCAGGCGTCAAACGGTAGCGTAACTGGCCGTGGGGTGGGACCGCGCGGCTCTTTTCCTCCTCGGCGCCGTCCACCTCGGCGGGAATCGTCTGGCCGTGCCAATGCACGTATTCCGGCGTGTCGGTGTCGTTGAACAGGTCCACTGTCACCGCAACGCCCTCGCGCAACCGGATGAGCGGACCGGGCACGCTGCCGTTGTACCCGATAGTGCTGATGGTGTGGTCCTTGGCGATATCCACGAGCACCGGCCCAATCCGCAGCGTGACGTCGGCGGGTCCCGTCGATGGAGCGGAGTTGGCGGAGTTCGCAGCTTTTTCCGGTTCGGCGCTGCGGCTGCAACCGGCCAGGAGTAGTCCCGAACCCGCTGCGAGATCGGTGAGAAAGCTGCGGCGTGTGTCCATAGGTTTAGCGTGGGGCAGATCCTCGACCTGCCCCGCCAACTCATTATGACGCTTGGCGGCCCGATCGGGTACCTGCACCTCGCGGCCAACGTCCCGCGCCTCCTGCTCGGCCGCGGCTTCCGCAAGGAAGATGAGGCCGCCGATTCCACCTCGATCATTGTCAGTGAAAGGCTGGTGCGGGAACTCTGGAACGGATTGGACCCGTTGAATCGGCGCATCGAGATCGGCAACCGGGTGGCGATGTCCTGGCCGCGGTGCGGCGTGAGATCTCCGCCATGGATGCCAATCTCACGCCGTTCAACGTCCGCGGCATGCCCGAGCAGATCGAACGTTTGATGTACCTGATACGGGTCGCCGTCTGGGTTTACGGTTCCGTGGGACGGTTCGGGTTGATTCTGGCGTCCGTCGGCTTGGCCGGCGTGACGGCCTACTCGGTGTCGCAGCGCGGCCGTGAGATTGGCATTCGCATCGCGCTGGGCGCGCAGAAGGGCGATGTGCTCCGGCTGGTCATGCGGGAGAGTGTGGTGCTGGTGGCGGTGGGCACCGCGCTCGGACTGGCCGGCGCCTGGGGCGCGGCACGCGTCCTGTCCTCGTTTCTGTCGTCGGTAGCTCGTGCGGCCGATGCCAGCACCGCGGACCCGGTACTGCTGGTCGGAGCCCCGCTCCTGTTGGCCAGCCTGGCCCTCCTGGCGTGTTATATTCCGGCGCGTAAGTCGATGCGGATCGATCCGGTTGTGGCCCTCCGCGAGTGACTGTGCGGGTCTCGAGCGATGTCAGTGGGGCAGGTTGTCAACCTGCAGGCCGATTGTCAATCGGCCTTCTTCGCCCGTCTCACACGCTGGTAAGATGGGTCCACAATGCGGCTCCTTCTACCTTTGATCATGGCCTCCGCCCTTTCCGCACAGCAGTACGACCTGGTCCTCGCCAACGGCCACGTCATGGACCCCGCGTCCGGAATCGATGCCGTCCGGCACATTGGGATCCGCGATGGCAAGATCGCCAGGATTTCCGCCAGCCCGCTCCAGGCGAAGCGAGTGGTCGACGTGAAAGGCCTGGTGGTCGCGCCCGGATTCATCGACCTGCATTCGCACGGACAAACGCCCGAGAACTACCGCTTCAAAGCGCGCGACGGCGTGACCACCGCGCTGGAACTGGAAGTAGGAGTCTCGCCCGTCGGCGCCTGGTACGCCGAGCGCGACGGCCGCGCACTCATCAACTATGGCGCGACCGTGGGACACATTCCGGCGCGCATGGCGGTGTTGCACGACAGCGGCACCTTCCTGCCACGCGATAAGGGCACCGGGCCCACCAACGCGGACCAGCGCGCCGAGGTCCTGGCACTGCTCGGCCGAGGGCTTGAAGAAGGCGCGCTGGGCATCGGCATGGGCATCGCGTATGTCACCGAAGCCACTCGCGCCGAGATCTTCGAGGTCTTCCGTTTTGCGGCGCAGCACAAGGTGACGATCTACGTGCACATGCGCAATAGCGGCCCGGCCGAGCCCGGCGCCATCGATTCATTGCAGGAGGTGCTGGCCGACGCGGCGGGCAGCGGGGCGTCGCTGCACATCGTCCACATCACCAGCACCGCCTTGCGCGAGACGGATTTGTGCCTGGAGATGATCGCCGGCGCCCGGCGGCGTGGCCTCGATGTGACCACCGAAGCCTATCCCTATACCGCGGGAATGACCGATCTCTCGTCGGCGATCTTCGCCGAAGGGTGGGAGACTCGCACGGGTGGCATCGGCTACGGCGACTTGCAGTGGGCGCTGACCGGCGAACGTCTGACCGCCGAGAGTTTCGCGCGCTATCGCAAACAGGGCGGCATGGTAGTGATCCACAGCATTCCGGAAGCGGTGGTCCGCACCGCGATAATGAATCCGCTGGTGATGATCGCGAGCGACGGCATCATGCAGGAAGGCAAGGGCCATCCCCGCGCGGCTGGCACCTACGCACGCGTTCTGGGACGGTACGTACGGGAGCAGCACGCCATGGCCCTGATGGACGCGCTGCGGAAGATGACCGTGATGCCAGCCGACCGCCTGGGCCTGAAATCCAAGGGTCGGCTCGCGGTGGGAGCGGATGCCGACATCACGGTCTTCGACCCCGCGCGAGTCGCCGACCGGGCCACCTTCGACCGCCCCGCACAGTATTCCGAGGGCATCCCCTACGTGCTGGTAAAGGGCACGCTGGTCGTAAAGGACGGCGAAATCGACGAGTCCGCCCTCCCAGGCCGCGGCGTGCGGAGATGAAAGTGGAGCAGCCAATCCTGGCTGTAGCCGCCTTTCCGGCGGCCCGTTGGCGGAGCGCGAACTCTCGCGCCTCGCCGGCTGAAAGAGCCGCCTTAAAGGCGGCTGCGGGCAAGATTGCCGGCAAGGTTGCCCGCCCCACATGCGGCCGCCGCCGGGCGATGTAGAATGGGAGTCTCGATCAACCAGGAGTCGCCGCGCGAGTGCTTGGGTTTTGCCAGTGGCTGGAGCGTACGTCCGGGAGCATTGCGCTCCACGAATCGTTGTGGGGCTATCCGATCGTCGAATCGGTCCACGTTCTGACTCTCTGTCTGTTTCTGGGCCTGGCGGTCATGCTGGATCTGCGGCTGCTGGGGGCGACCATGCTCAGGACGCCGGTGTCTGAAGTCTTGGGACGGCTATTACCTTGGACGATCGCCGGATTCGTGGTGATGGTCATGACCGGCGCGCTCCTGTTTTATGCCATTCCGGTCAAGACCTACCTCAACATTTTCTTCCGCTTCAAGGTGGCCTTCCTGCTGCTGGCCGGGGCCAACGTAGCGGTCTTTCACCGGACGGTTTCCCGCAGCATGGGAGAGTGGGATCTCGATCCGGTTCCACCTTTCCGAGCCAGACTGGCGGGTGGACTGTCGTTGGTCTTGTGGGCTGGAATCGTGGTCGCGGGACGCATGATTGCATACAACTGGTTCGATAAGAACCCCTAAAACGCGATCCAGGAAACTCCCAGTGTCCGTGCTCTCATTCTTCACGTGGTGTGAAAACTCTTCGCTGGGCGAGGCGATTCGGGCCTCGCGCTGGCTCTTCCCCGCGATCGAATCCTTCCATCTTCTGGCCCTCGCGGTCATCGGTGGAGCCGTGCTGGTGGTGAACCTGCGTCTGCTGGGTTGGGGAATCTACCGCCAGCCCGTGGCACAACTCTGGCGCGACACCAGGCCGTGGTTGATGGGAAGTCTGACCACCATGCTGGTCTCCGGTTTGATGCTCTTTACCTCGGAGGCCACCAAGCTCTATTACCACGAAGCGTTTTGGGTGAAAATGACTTCGCTGTTGCTGGCAACTCTGTTCACGTTCACGGTGCTGCGCCCAATTGCCTTGGCCGATCAGGCCCGCGTGAGGCCAGTCTGGCGCAAGGCCGTCGCCCTGATTTCCATTCTCCTGTGGTCCGGCGTAGGAATGGGCGGAAGGTGGATCGGGTTCTCCTGACTACAAGACACCGGCGGCAAGACCGCCGGCGCTACTCTTTTTTTCCGGCTTCCGCGTCCGCTTTGCGCGCTCCGCCGAGAATGTCCGTCATGGCGTAATTCCCCTCGTGGCATGCGTATTCATAAATCGGACCCGGAGTCGATACGAACGGGTACTCCAACGTCCAGATCTTGGTAAAGGTCGTGGGGTCGTCGATGGTGACCCGGTACAAGATGGTGTTGGCGTCCGTCCGCGTGAATCGTTCCAGGATGTGCAGATTCTCGGACGATCCGCGGAAGCTGACTTTGTTCGTGAAATTGGTGGTGTCGACGACCAGCGTGTCGCCTTCCCAATGGCCGATCGAGTCCCCCAGCCACTGGCGAACGTCCTGGGAGGGATGCGTCCCGTTGATGCGAACGATGCGGGCATCGTGGACCATCTCGACGAGGATCATCACGTGGTCGGGAGTCTGCACGATCTGGTAGTTGTTGTTGTAAAGCACGGGAAGCATCGGCGGTCCGGATGTGGACCCAAATCCGAGGAGGCAGCGCTCCGCGAGCGGACGATCGTTGACGCTGTCAAAACGGCCGCCCCGGAACATCGCCGAAGCTCTCTGGCGGGCCTCGGGCGTAGTGGGGGGAACTTTCCCATCCGGCGGATCCACAACTAACGAGGTCCGCTTGACGCCATCCACTTTGGCGAATTCCGATCCCCGGTCGATAAACAGCACGTTATACCCGCCCGTCCCGGAGGACCCGGCAGCGGCCAGCAACGGGCCTTCCGACGCGCCATCCACCTTGGCGAGTTCTTCCGCGCTTCTCTTCTCGAGCGCCACGGCTTCGGCGTCGGTAAGAGTCGGCTTCCCGGCCAGCGCGGCTGGGCGCTCCAGCGGGGTAATGGTCGCGTTGGTCCAGATTCCCTGGAGGTCGGGGTGGCCATCCGGGGTGCGGGGCACAGTCCAGCCTTTGGCTTTAGCCTGCGGCGGTGCTTTCGGAGTCTGGCCCGGGAGAGGCGCGGCCAGCATCGCCGCCAGCGCGCCCAAAGACGCGAAAAACCGATAGCTCATTGGGTCCCGTCCTCCTTCTCGACCACCAGTCCCGGTGGGCGGCATGTCACTTCTTTTCGTCGTACGGCGCGCCGGTACCAGACGAGCCCAGGAAGAGTTTCTTACCGTTGGGCAACGTGATATCGCGGCCATTGGCCCGTTTGGATCCGTCCTTCGACTGGTAACCATCCACCACCACCGGCGTCCCGACCGGCACGGATGTTTTGGTGAAACCGCGGCGCAACAGGACGTTCGGGCTGCCGGCTTCCACCATCCACATCGTCACGTTGCCATCCGGCCCCTTCACGTCGACATGGATCCACGCGTGGGGATTGATCAATTCCACTTTCGAAACCACACCCTCCAGGTGGACCGGCTTCTTCGCGTCAAACTCCGCCGCAAAGGCGTGGTGCGCCCATCCCGGCGCCGCCGCCAGAACCAAACCGGCGCCTGCCGCCAGAGCGAGATACTTGGTCTTCATTCGCAGCTTCTCCTTACTTACCGGTCTTCTTCGTGAACTGGCCATACATCAGCTCTTCGGCGAACTCCACGCACTTGAACTCCATCAGCCGGGCATTCTTCTCCACATGCCGATAGAGGGGCATCCGGATTTTCCAGGGCCTCGAAAACACCTTTGGATCTTCGATGGTGGCTTCGTAGGAGAGCGTGTCCGGGCCAAGCGGTGTATAGCGTTCGACCACGTGCAGCGCGTCGCTATGGAAATCACCGGCCCTGTCGAACCAGGTGCGCTCATCCAGACCGGTAACATCGATCGCCAGCGTGTCCCCTTCCCAGTGTCCCACCGACTGCCCCATCCAGGAATCGGCCGGCGCCGGCCCGGGATCTTTCAGGTAAATGTTGCGGACGGCGCCGTCATATTCGTAGGCGAAGAAGATGGCTTTGGCGCTGTGAAAGATCTGAAACGGATAGGGCATGTAGGCGGCTCGCGGCACGCCCGGCAGGTAACACTTGATCTCGGGATCGGCGGTCAAGCGTTGCTCGAAGTTCGCTTTCCTGGTTTCCTTCGCCGCCGGCAGATACGGGATCTCGCCGCCCTCCACCACTCCGGGGCCTCCAGGCTCGGCGCCGGCCGCACCCAGCGCAAGCACCAATCCCGGCCGCGCAGCATGTTCCTGAAGATCCCAATTGGCGGTGTTCATCGCCTGCCAGATCCCGTTCAAATTGGGCTTTCCGTCGGGCATTCGGGGCGGCTTATTGGCCGTCTGACCCGAAACCGGGATGGCTGGCAGGAAGAGGGCGGTCACCATGGCGCAGGTTGCAATTGCCCCTCGGAACGGCTTTCGCATGTCGTCTGTTCTCCCCAATCCCGATCTCCCCGGAGTGACTGAAGCAAACCCCTGGCGGGCTTGCGCGTTCGTGTGCAGTCTACAAAGTGTTACCAAACTCATGATGCGGAGTCAAGCGCGCCAGGCAGTCGAGCCAATCCACTATGATAATGGTTTGAACAACCTGGAACCCGCGCAACCAGATCGCCCCGTGGTTCTCTTCGACGGCGTGTGCAACTTGTGCAACGGTTCGGTGCAGTTCATCGTCGCTCGCGATCCATCCGCCCACTTTCGCTTCGCGCCGCTAGGGTCGGCAGCCGCCGGAAGCTTAGTCGGCGAGTCTGTCCTGCACGGCCCACTTCCCGACAGCATCGTGTTGATGGAGCTCCGCCGAATGTACACGCGGTCGACTGCGGCGCTGCGCATCGCCCGACGGCTGCGCTTTCCGTGGCCCTTGCTCTATGCGTTCATCCTCGTGCCCCGGCCGCTACGCGATATGATTTACGACTTCATCGCGCGCAATCGCTATCAGTGGTTCGGCAAGCGGGACACCTGCATGATGCCTTCGCCGGAGCTGCGGGCACGGTTCCTGACATGACCATCGCGACCGTGTAGTTAAGCATCGAAGGCGATCAACCGGCCCGAGACAATCAGGCCGGCCCACAGGATTAACGAGAGGGCGCCGGCCAGCCGGGCTTGCGCCGTGATACTCGAGTCGAGCCTGGCGGTGTTCTGGTAGACTCCCGCGCGGAAGACGAGCGCATGCACCCCCACCAGAACGAAGAGCGCCATTTTGATCCAAAAGGCGGGGCTTCGGTAGAGCTTCTGGGGTTCCGCCCAAGTCAGGAGCAAACCACTCGCGACCACCACCACAAACCCAAACCGCTTCCACGGCCGGCACTGCTGCACAATGTCCGACACGGGCCGGCGCAACATCGCCCAGCCGAGCAAACGCAGGTCCGTTACCAGCAGCATTCCGCCAAAGAGAGCAATCCCCAGCAGATGAATTCCACCAATGATCGGATAAGGAAGAGCCCCCTCCCGGATGGCGGTGCTGAGATCCGTGCTTTCGATCCACTCCATTGTCGAAACGATAGACATGCTGGGCTCCCTGCCACTCAAACGAACGCGATCATTCGTCCGCCGGCCACCACCGCGGTCCACAACACGAGGGACAGTCCTCCCGCCAGCCCGGCGGCGACCGGGGAGTCCTCGGACCTGATCGCTCTGCGATGGACGGTGAAATGGAAGAGGAGAGCCAACGTCAGGCACGTCATTTTAAATTGAAACGACGGGTTTACGTGGTAGGTGACCGCATCCGCCGAAAACATGAGCGAACCGGTGGTCAACATCACCACGATACCCGCGCACGTCCATGAATTGAGATCTCGGGCGAGTTGCGCAGCGGTCTGGCGGCGCATTCCGAGTCCAAGAAGACGGAAGTCTACGATGGCGATGGTTCCAATGGACAGGGCGAACCCCATGAAATGGAGGCTCGCGACCACCGGGAACGCCCATTCCGGACCGTTCATGGCATTCGCCCAGGGACTGGTAGTTAACCATTCAAAGAACGGCAAAGCAGACATGCAATTCGCCCTCTTTCCTTTCGGATGAGCAGGTTCGATTGTGGGACTGCCACAGTTTAGCGCGTTTCTGGCAGGAGGGCTAAAAGAGAATGGGTGGGGCAGGCGCTTCCGCCCGCCTCCCGCTTGCGGGCGATTCTTTCTACTTCTTGACGATGCGGCCGAACAGCTTGCCGCCGCCGTTCCTGCCGCTCCAGGTGCCGGCGTACTGGCCGCAGTACACCACCACGCGCGCGGTGTAAGTGCCCATAGATGTCAGAACTCCCGGTTGGAATGGGTTAGGAGGCGAAGAGAGGGCTTCTTCGC
>OBLT010002554.1_pt1 | contig 11284 bp, 9 predicted proteins | sample 1518721 | NCBI WGS metagenome assembly OBLT01 (sample SAMEA3539307, study PRJEB22396) | soil metagenome | biome: tundra; feature: field; material: soil | place: USA | collected 2010-05 | depth 0.15 m | reverse complement strand
GATAGAACTCCTGCTGCCATCCTTCTATATTGAGGTACTGGCGGAAATAACCCTGGCGGTACAGCAGTCCCACACCGACCAGAGGAATGCCGAGGTCACTGGCTGACTTGAGATGATCGCCTGAAAGGACGCCAAGGCCCCCCGAATAGACCGGAAGGGATTCGTGAAGGCCGAATTCCATGGAAAAGTAGGCGATGTGAAGCTCTTTTTCGCCTTTGAAGGTTCTGTCAAACCAGGTCTTTGATGAGAGGTAATCCTTCAGCTTTTTTTCAACCTGGGAAAGATGCGACATGAACCCTTCATCTGCCTTCAGCCCGTCAAGAGTTTCCTGCTGGAGAATCCCAAGCATTTCTATGGGGTTGTGCCGGGTTTTTTGCCACAGGTCAAGATCAAGCCTCTTGAAGAGCTCTATGGCTTCGGGTTCCCACGTCCAGCAGAGATTGTAGGCTATCTTCTGAAGGGCCGAAAGCTCTTCCGGAAGCGACGGTATCACGGTGAATCGGTGTATTATCTTACTGAAATCCATTTACAACTCCTTGTTTATATTTTATTGAAGGGATAATCCTCCAGGAGACTCGGATAGTTCCATGAGAGGCAAAAGTATTTTTACTATCACTCATCGCTTTTCTATTCCGAATTTTTCAAGCCGATATTGAAGGGTTTTGTAGCTGAGGCCAAGAAGCGGGGCGGCCTTGGCGATGACCCACCCGGAGCGGTCCATTGCTTTGATAATCAACTCCCGTTCCCGTTCCTCTATGGAAACCCCTTCCAGAGGAAGCTCGAAATGGAGTTTGCCGCCGGAAGCAGCTTCCTCGTGAACCTCCGCGGGGAGGTCCTCCGTTTGAATATAGTCGCTCTCGGCCATCAGGACGCCACGTTCTATGACTGATTCCAGCTGGCGGACATTCCCCGGCCAGGGATAATTAATCAGGAGTTTCAGAGCCGGTTTTGAGATTCCTTTCAAGTACTGGCCGGTTCCGGTGCTGTATTTTTTTACAAAGAAATCTGCCAGGGTGGCGATATCACTTCCCCGTTCGCGTAGCGGGGGAAGATTTATGCGGAGGACATTCAATCGGTAAAAGAGGTCTTCCCGGAAATTCCCTTTCTTTATCTCAGACTCCAGATCCTTGTTGGTAGCGGAAATAATCCGGACATCGACAGGAATGTTTACCTTGCCGCCTACCCTGCGGATCTCTTTTTCCTGGATTGCCCGAAGCAGCTTTGCCTGCATGGCCACGTTCATTTCGCCGATTTCATCCAGAAAGACAGTGCCGCCGTGGGCAGCCTCGAAAAGACCGAGTTCCCGAGTACTGGCACCGGTGAAGGAGCCTTTCTCATGGCCGAATAGTTCCGATTCCATCAAGCTGTCGGGGATTGCGGCGCAGTTTATGGCGAAGAAGGGCTTGGTTTTCCGTTGACTTCTTTCATGAACTGCCCTCGCTACCATTTCCTTGCCGGTCCCCGACTCCCCGTAAATGAGGATTGTAGAATTTGTCGGGGCTATCTTGCTGATAATCCGGAAGACCTCTTTCACCTTTGGATGCTCGCCAATGATATTCGGAATCCCTTCGGTCTCTTCCAGCTTCTTGTGAAGCGCCTTGTTTTCCCGGAGGAGCGATACGTGCTCAAAGGCCCGCTGCAGCGTCAGGAGCAAGTCTTCCCGATCAAGCGGCTTTTCCAGATAATCGAAGGCCCCCTTTTTCATCGCTTCGACGGCAGAGTCTATGGTGCCGTGGGCGGTCATCATCAGGACACACTGCTGGGGGTTGTCTTCCAGGATTTTTTCCAGAAGTTCCATTCCGTTCATTCCCTGCATCTTCAGATCTGTAAGGATAATGTCAAAGGCTTCCCTGTCAAGGATTTCCAGGGCCTCACGGGCTCCGGGAACATCAATGATCCGATACCCTTCCTTATTAAGGATGGTATTGAGAATCTCCCGCTGGCCTTTTTCGTCATCAACTATCAGAATGCTGCCGGTCATATGTCTCCCCAAATTAAAAACTACCTTTTACTGCCAATGTTTGACGGCAGAATAACAGTGAATGTGGACCCTTTACCCAGCTCGCTCTGCACGAGGATTTCCCCGCCATGCTCCTTTATTATCCGCTCGGTTATGGCCAGGCCAAGGCCGATTCCAGCCTCCTTTGTGGTGAAGTATGGCTGGAAAACCTTCTGGATGTCATCAGCGGCAATCCCGGTGCCATGGTCTGTGAAGGTAAGGCGGAAGGCCTCGGTTTCTTTGTCAAATGAGGCGCCCAGTATGATTTCCCCTCCACCCGGCATTGACTGGGCAGCATTGTTGATGAAATTGAACAGGCAGTTCCGCAGCAGTTCCCGGTCAGCCATCATCGGTGGAAGATCCGGCTCAATGTCAATCACCAGCTTTATCTGCTGTTCCGTGAGCTTGTCCTGCAGAACCGGGATGGCCTTAGTCAATAAATCCCGGTATGAAAGCGGTCCAAGCCGAAGTTTCAGGGGCCTGCCGTAATTCATAAAAGTTACCACCATATAGTTGGCCCGGCGCACTTCCTCCTTGATCTTGTCGGTGACTGCTTCCAACTCCTGCCGCTTTTCGCCGCAGAGTGGAAGCATTTCCCCTTTCAGGTGATCAATGGCCAGGCTTATATAATTGAGGGGGTTTCTTATTTCATGGGCAATGCCGGAAGCCAGCTGACCGACCTTTGACAGGTGTTCCACTTCATAAAGCCTCTTTTCGAGGCTTTCCCGCTCCCGAAGTTTTGCCACCATCTCGTTGAAGTTGAGGGCAAGTTCGCCTATTTCGTCACTTCCCTCTTCCGGCAGGGTTACCGAAAGGTCGCCGGCGGAGACATTTTTTACCCCGGCAACCAGCCTCTGAATCGGGGCGGTATATCTTTTTGCCAGGAAAATTGTCAGGAATATCCCGAACATGAAAATTATGCAGGTAGCGAGAAGCCTCTTGAGAAAATTGGTGTGCTGGATCGCCCTGATGTTATCCAGGAGAAGGTTGACCTGAACGTAGCCTAGCTGTTCGTCACCGACGATAACCGGGACCAGCAGGTCATACGGACGCATCGAGGAGGACTCTACTCCCTTGTTTCTTCGCGATGCCTTCAACCCCTTTTCGAGCTTTTTTACCTCACGGTGTTTTCCGACCTTTTCCGGGTCTGACGAGCTGATGATCTCCCCTTCATTGGAGATGATGTTGATCTCATTTATCCCTTTAGTGCGAGCTTCCTTCAGGTACTCAGTCAAACGGGTTGACTCCTCTTCCCCTTCAGAGGTCAAATCTTCAACGCTCAGCTGTATGGCCTTGGAAACCTCGGTAGAACTTTCCTGGATTTCATGTACAAGGTCATTCTGGCTGTACTGGTTCATAATGAACAGTGTCAGCATGGCTATCACCAGAAGTGACAGCATGATAATTACAAGCTTGGCGTTCAGTTTCACCCGGAGTACCTTTACCAATCTGATTAATCTCTTAACTATATACCAGAGGTCGCCGTAGAGGCAAGGAGTAAGTGGTGGCTGGGTGTTGAACCCTTGTCCAAATTTCTTGAGTTTATCTGAATATGCAGGGTTTACCCTAACAGTATTCAGCCTTCAATCGATCAAGCTGAAGTACGAATTCAGCTTCTATAATCACCGGTTTTCTGTTATATTCTGGCCAGCCGGAAGGATTGTCATCGGGGGGTCGAGCATTAATGCACGAGATGTCCATTACCCAGAGTGTTGTGGAAATTTGCGAGAAAAATGCTGCCGGTTGCCGTGTGACGGTGGTCATCCTTGAGATAGGCGATCTGTCCGGGGTGGTCCCCGAGGCGATTGAGTTCTGCTTTGAGGCTTGCACCAAAGGGACTCTTCTTGAAGGGGCGGATCTTGTTATTGAGCGCATTCCTGCCAAGGGGTGCTGCTCGGGATGCAATGCCGAATTTTCGCTGGCGGCTTATTACGACCCCTGCCCCGAATGCGGCGGATATGGTGTTGCAGTCATTTCGGGGGAGGAATTACGGGTTAAAGAGCTGGAAGTTGAGTAAGCTCTATATGCTGACAAATAATACTGAAGGAGTAAAAGATGACACTGACCCGGGAGCTGGTTGACTGGAGCTATGAACAGAAATGCGAGAAGGCGGTGGAATCACTGGGGAAGAACGGTTTCACCGCAGTCTACTGCAAAACGAGGCAGGATGCCTGCAATTACATCATCAAGGAAGCTGAAAGTGCTGATTCGGTCGGTTTCGGCGGGTCCCTTTCCATAGTTGACCTGAAAGTGGCGGAGCGGATCAGGGAGATGGGGAAAGAGCTTCTGGTTCACAGCATCGCCGGACTTTCCATTGAGGAGCGCCTGGCAATCATGCGTCGTCAGCTTACCTGTGATCTGTTCCTGACCGGCGCCAATGCCGTAACCCTTTCGGGAGTCATTGTCAATATTGATGCAACAGGCAATAGGGTAGCGTCAATGTTCTTCGGTCCGAAGAAGGTTATCGTAGTGGCAGGGAGAAACAAGCTGGTGGAGGGAGACGCAGCGGTTGCCATAAAACGGGTAAAGGACCGGGCATCACCGCCGAACGCCAAACGGCTCAACTTCAATACCCCCTGCGCCAGGACCGGCTTCTGTTCGGACTGCAATTCACCCGACCGGATCTGCCGCATCACCACCGTCATTGACCGGAAACCGCGGCTGACCGATCTGCGGGTCTTGGTTGTTAACGAGGACATGGGGCTTTGAAACGAGGGCTTTTCCGCCCTGGCTATGTCAATCTGCGGTCTTGCTTGTGCGGCGTAGCGCTGCTACGCCTCCGCGCAATCCCTTGATTTCCTTGCCAGGACGAATAATCCTTCGTTTCAATTTTGTGTAACTGTGGAGAGGGTAAAATGATGAATGCAAAGCTCTCACCGGTTCCCGGTCCCTGGTCCCGGTTTTTTACGTCTTTTGCCGATCTTCTTTTCCCTCCCCTCTGCCATTGCTGCAAGACTTTCATGCCGGATGCCGGAGAACTTCACATCTGCTCGGCCTGCCTTTCCGGGAGTCCCTCCATAGCTTCGCCCCTTTGTCCCGTATGCGGGGCCCCGATGCTTACTGAAGGGGGTATCGATCATACCTGTGGAAGTTGCCTCGCAGCGCCGCCCCCGTATACTGCCGCCAGGTCGGCTGTGCTTTTCGAAGGTCCGGTACGGGAGTTGATCCACGGATTGAAATATGGCTGCAAGGTCCAGCATGGCCGCCCTCTAGGAATGTTGGCTGGTGGTGCTTTATACCCGTTTGCCGTCGCGTCCGGGGCCGATATCATGGTCCCGGTGCCGCTTCATGTCAAAAGGATTCGGCAGCGAGGATTCAACCAGGCCATTCTTGTCGGCGGACTCCTTTCCCGTAAATGGGGGCTGCCGTTTTATCGGGACGGTCTTTGCCGTACCAGGTGGACCGAGCCGCAGATAAGCCTGTCGGTTGACGAGCGGGAGAAGAACGTCAGGGGTGCCTTTGCGGTGAAAAAGGCAGAAGCCTTCAAAGGGAAGAGGATTATCCTCGTGGATGATGTTTATACCACCGGGAGCACCGTATCCGAATGTGCCAGGGCCTTGAAGAGGGTTGGAGCGGAGGCGGTTTTTGTAGTTACCGTAGCAAGAGCGGTGCTCTTATAAAATCTTTCCCTTGGAAAAGAGGTGAATATTTGTTACGGTACATGTTTAAATAATGAAGCCGGAGACGATATGGCCCCGAAATATGATTTCAAGAAACTGAAGATATTTATCAAGATTTACGGAGTAGCCCAGGTATTCCTGATAGGACTCCTGTTTTACATGGCGGTCCATTTCCAGGCGGTTTTGCAGCAGAGGTTCTTCAACAGCATTCTGGCAACCCTGGTTTTACAACTTGCCCTGTTTTACCCCGTATACCGTTTTGCAAACATGGAGGCAGCCAGGGAGATCGATGCATGCGCCGTGGGGCTTACCGGTGAGGAACTCAAGAAGTTCCGGACAAAGAGGATGATTGGCGATTCCTGCAAATGGGCCTATTTTATTTTCTATGCGACTTTTATATACAAGTCCCCGAAGATTCCGTTCTTTCTCAGCATTGTCATGTTTTCCTTCATAATGACCACCCTGACCTATTTTCAGTGCTATAATTTTGTGACAAAACGCCTCATGAAGGAGAAAGGCTGAAAAAAGCGGCCATGCCGGCCAGGACTTCCTCTCTGGTCCCTTTCATAACCGGGGCGCCCGGCAGAGAACCGAGAAAAGCCTTGCCGTAGTTTTTCGAAAGTACCCGGCTGTCCAGAATCAGCACTGCCCCCCGATCATCCCTGCTCCTGATAAGCCTGCCGAATCCCTGCTTGAATTTGATCACCGCTTGCGGGATGGTGTATTCCATGAACGGGTCTCCCCCGCTGGCGGAGATATGCTCTGCCCGGGCCTCCAGAATCGGTTCAGTAGGGACCCTGAACGGCAGCCTGGTAATAACAACAAGCTCCAGAGCTTTCCCTTTTACGTCAACCCCTTCCCAGAAAGAATCGGTGCCGAACAGGACCGGGTTCCGCTCTTTCCTGAAGCGGGAGAGGAGAAGGTGCCGGTTGAATTCCCCCTGCCGGAGCGTGGTAAGGCCGGCCTCGGCCAGAGGTTTGGCAAGCCGGTTGTAGACCCGCCCGAGAAGCTCGTAGGATGTGAACAGCACAAAGGCTCGTCCCTGGGAGATTTTCAGCCCATCGGCAAGCACTTCGGCCAGCGCAGATTCATAGCCGTTTGCTGCCGGTTCGGGTATGTCGGCGGGGATGCCGACAAAGGACTGGCGCCGATAGTCAAACGGTGACGGGAGAAGGAGTTCCGTCACCCGTGATCTCGGGAGCAGTGAGATGCCGGTCTGCCTTTCCAGGTAGTCAAACTTTTCGGCGACCGCCAGGGTGGCCGAGGTTATGACGACGGACTTGAACTTTTCCAGGATAACTGCTTTGATGGATTCCGCCACTTGGAGAGGTGAAGAACATAGCTTTACCACCGGCCCTTTACCCGATTTTCCCACTTCGAACCAGTGGCAGAAACCATCGTTCCGGGAAACAAAAAATACCAGGTTTTCCAGTACCCCTTCCAGGCGTCCTTTTAACCCCTTGAGGTCGATCAGGTTTCCGGACAGCTTGTCCCTGACATTTTCCGGCAGAGTGCCACAAACCTTGAGGAAAACGGCAATCGTTTCCGTATAACCGTTCAGTCTGGAAACCAGCGACCTGATCCGTTCTTCCACCTCCAGCCAGAACCTGGTTGTGTAAGTCGCATCGGTCATCCTGAGCTTCAGGTCCCCCCTCATGTTATTGGCGTTCTTCAGGTGGGCAAGAAGGGCCACGCCGATGGCATCCATGGATCGGGAAATATCTTCGGCAATCCTGGCTGTCTCGGGGATCAACCTTCCTTCCAGGACCCCGGCCGCCTCCAGATAGAGGTTATCCAGATGCTCCGGGACCTCTCGGGACAAACCGGCGGAAAGTTGGGGAAGTAATCCCTTCTGTGGTTTTCGGGGATGCTGAAGCTTGCCGATTAATCTCAGCAGGCCGGAACGGGAGGTCTGGGTTGACAGGTGGCCGGTGGCGACATCTTCCAGATGGTGTCCTTCGTCAAAAATCAGTCGCTCGAAAGGGGGGAGAATCGCCATGGAACTGTAACCGGTTTCCTGTTTTATGGCAACATCGGACATCAGCAGGGCATGGTTTACCACCAACAGGTCGGCCCCTGCGGCCTCCCTTCGGGCCGAATAGAAAAAACAGCCGGAATAGTGGTGGCACCGTACCCGGTTGCACTGGTCGGCTTCGCAGCATACTTCCTCCCAGGCATCTTCCCGGGGAATGAAGGAGAGATCGCTCCGGCAACCGTCGGTACTGCTTCTGCTCCAGGTGACGATTGCCTCAAGGTCGGCGGCCGATTCGTCCTTGAAGAGCAGAGGGTCGCTTTTGAGGGATTCAATCTTGCGCTTGCAGAGGTAGTTGTGTCGCCCCTTGACCAGAACTGCTCGAAACTCATGGCCGCAATATTTCCGGAGAAAGGGGATATCTTTTTTGGTAAGCTGCTCCTGAAGGTTGATGGTGTTGGTGGAGATTACCACCCTCTCCCGGTTCCGGACGGCCCAGAGAACCGCCGGGAACAGGTAGGCAAGCGACTTGCCGGTGCCGGTGCCTGCTTCGATCACGGCGACTTTGTCCTCATTGAATGCCTCCGCTACGGCAAAGGCCATACGGGTCTGTTCCTGCCGGAATTCATATTCGTCCAGGTGAGATGACAGCACCCCTTTGGGGGCATACCATTGCTCTATTTCGGGGTAGGAGAGCTGCTCGGTCCGGAACCTTACAAAGGGGCTGACTGCCTGGTAGCAGCGGGTGGCGCCGTTGTCAATTATATAGAAGCCGACTCCCTGGTTCCCGAGGATGCCGGCAATCTCCAGATCAGGTCGGGATGGGGTAAGATTTCCGGAGGGGTGGTTGTGGATCACCACGTCACCGAAGGAGGCCGCCACAAGAATTGCGGCCACTGCGTCCCGGCTTCCCCGGGCCAGAGGTTCAACATCAATTACAACTTTGGCTTCGTCGGTGTGGCCAAGAAAAAAGACCTCGTTGCCGCCGGTCTCATCTATCTCGGAGCGAATCTGGAGGAGGGCTTTTTCGGAAAAAGAACGATTCATCGCCTGTGAAGATACTCTCTTTAGCCATTCGATTCAATAAGAAAAGGGGTGGATTTATCCACCCCTTCCTGTTCCCGGAGGGTACCGGTTTTAATGCCGGTGTCAGGCTGATGATCCAAAATTACTTCTTTGCCTCGTGACAAACATTGCAAGCTGCATTTCCCTTGGTTTCATGACACGCCTTGCAGGTTTTATGCCCCCATGCCATGCCCTGTTCGGGTATTTTGCCGATGCCATTAACATGGCAAACTTTGCATCCTATCTTCAATTCTTCTTTATGCTTTTTATGGGGGAAGGAAATGTTGCCTTTTTTTGGTGCCTTAAGAATAATGACGTCGTCTACTGCCAGTGCAAATGTTGCGGTGAAGAGGATTAGGGTGACTGCGGCGATGATGTGTTTCATTTTTTGGATCTCCTTTCTTTTTTTGAGATTCTTTATTTAACCAATTGTGATAAAAATATCAAGCTAAGTTTGCTCCTAATAATCGATATCTATTTAAACACAACCTGATTTCGGATGCCATTTGTCGGGGCTCATTTAAAAATAATAGTAAAATTAACCTTTTGACTGATGGGAATAGCAAAATATAAAATTTTAAGGAAACTCCAGAAGAATTTATTCTCCCGGGAGTTTCCATTGATGGAGAGAAGATACAAAATATTCGGAAATCAAAAAAAGCTGGCTAAGCCATATGTTGAAGTCAATGATGTCCTTGCCTGGATATTACTGAGAATCTGGATGAAAAAATAAAGATATTCTGATACCTTTAAATTATGACCAGAGAAATACTGAATCAAGTCAGGCGGATCGTCGTGAAGATCGGCAGCAGGGTACTGACCAGAGAAGATGACCTGCTTGATCCGGCATTCATGCACGACCTTGCGGCCCAGGTGGCTGAACTGCGGCAGCAGGGTCGGGAGGTGGTCATCGTCACCTCCGGAGCCATCGCGTGCGGCAGAGGGGAACTGGGCCTTCTTGAGCGGCCCCGGACCATACCCCAGAAGCAGGCGGCTGCTGCGATCGGCCAGACCAGGCTGATGCGGGCCTATGAGGACGCGTTTGCCGACAACGGACTCAAAACTGCCCAGGTGCTTCTTACCCGGACAGACCTGGCTGAACGGACCCGTTTTCTGAATGCCCGGGCGACACTGGAAACGCTTCTGGATTGCACCGTTATTCCGGTCATCAACGAAAATGATACCGTTGCGGTGGACGAGATCAAGTTCGGGGACAACGATAATCTGTCTGCCCTGGTAACAAACCTGATCGACGCCAACCTTCTGGTGATTCTCTCGGATATCGACGGTTTTTATGATGCCGATCCCCGGTCCAATCCGGGCGCCTGCCTGGTGCCGCTGGTAAAGGCGGTGACCAGGGAAATCGAACTGGCAGCCGGCGGGTCCGGTTCGACAGTCGGCACCGGTGGCATGGCAACAAAGGTGGCTGCGGCCAAGAAAGCAGGAAAATCAGGGGTGGCCACTCTTATCATCAACGGCAAACAGCCGGGAATACTTTGCCGGGCAATGGCCGGGGATGAGGTCGGCACACTGTTTCTTCCGGCAGGGGAAAGGCTTACCAGCCGGAAGCACTGGATTGCCTTTACCCTCAGACCGAAAGGGCGCATCATGGTAGACGAAGGGGCCAGGAAGGTCCTTGTCCGGCATGGCCGGAGCCTTCTGCCGTCAGGTATCGTCCGTCTCGAAGGTGAATTTGACCGGGGGGATTGTGTCAGGGTGTGCGGACCGGACGGGGCCGAGTTTGCCCGGGGGCTTTCCGCGTACTCGCACCATGAAACGGGAAAAATTATTGGCCACAAAAGCGACGAGATTGAGATGATTCTCGGTTACAAATACGGGGATGAAATCATACACAGGGATAACCTGGTGGTGTTGTGAGAATTATCAAGGGGTTTGAAATGACAATTCCAGAAAAAGTCCATAAGATTGCCCAAGACGCCCGCCAGGCTTCATTTATCATGGCCAGGCTTTCTTCCGGAGCCAAGAACGACCTCCTGATCAACATGGCGCTGGCACTGGTCAACAATACTCCCCTCCTTATCGAAGAAAACAGAAAGGATCTGGCCGCCGGTGAGGCGAAAGGACTGTCTGCCGCCATGCTTGACCGGCTGATGCTGAACGATGCGCGGATCAGTGGCATGGCCGCCGCACTGCGGGAGGTGGCGGCGCTTCCCGACCCGGTGGGGGAAGTAACCCGGATGTGGAAACGCCCGAACAACCTGATGGTAGGGAAGATGCGGATTCCGCTCGGGGTGATCGGCATTGTCTACGAGGCACGCCCCAATGTCACCTCCGACGCCGCCGCCCTCTGCCTTAAGGCGGGCAATGCGGTTATCCTCAGGGGCGGCTCCGAGGCGTTTCATTCCAATATGGCCATTGCCCGGATTCTACAGGCGGAGATGGAGAAGGCCGGGGTCCCGGCGGCGGCGCTGACGGTCATTCCGTTCCCGGAGCGGGAAGGGGTGCTGGAGATGCTCAAGCAGGAAGAGTTTATCGACCTGATCATACCCCGCGGCGGCGAGAGCCTGATCCGTTTTGTGGTCGAGCATTCGAAGATTCCGGTCATCAAGCATTACAAGGGGGTCTGTCATATTTTCATTAGATCGGAAGAGCACACGTCTGAACTCC
>OBLT010002553.1_pt1 | contig 11290 bp, 10 predicted proteins | sample 1518721 | NCBI WGS metagenome assembly OBLT01 (sample SAMEA3539307, study PRJEB22396) | soil metagenome | biome: tundra; feature: field; material: soil | place: USA | collected 2010-05 | depth 0.15 m | reverse complement strand
CACCAGCGGGTCGGCGGCCAGGTCGGCGTGCGTGACGAGGGCCCCGGCGGTGAGGTAGCCGTCGGCCGCCCGTAGCTCCCGCAGGCCGGCCACCCGCGAGATGTCGATCACCACGTCGGGTTGCACCAGGCCCAGGTTGATCAGGGGCATCAGGCTCTGGCCCCCGGCGATGACCTTCGCGCCCTCGCCGTGTTCGCGCAGCAGCGAACAGGCGTCAGCGATCCGCTCCGCCCTCTGGTAGCTGAAAGGTCTGGTGAACATCACGTCCCTCCGCCGCAGATGCTAGGCGGCCTTTCTCGCTCCGCACAAGGAATTCTCGGAGAGCGAGAAACGGCTCAGCCCGCCGGGGCGGCGGCGGGCGGGGCGGCCGCCGACGGGGACCAGCCCGGATCCAGGCCGAGCACCCCGGCCGGGTTCTGCTTGGTCATCTTCTCCAGGTACTCATAGGGGACCCCGACGTCGAGCAGCGCGGCCAGCAGCATCCGCAGGCCCTCCGGGTGCGGCGGGCCCGCGAACTGGCCCAGGTCCGAGCCGAGGACGATGTTCTCGCCGCGCAGCGCCTTGATCCACTCGGCGAGCTCGCCGGGCTGCTGCTCCCAGAAGATCGGGGATACGCACGAGCAGGCCACGTACTCCATGACCGCGCCCTTGGCGATGAGTTCCCGCTGCACGTCCAGGTCGAGTTTGCACAACGACCAGTTGGCGTGGGTCACGATGAACCGGGTGACCCCCGCCTGGACCGCGGCATCTTGCAGCGCCCTGATCTCGGCCAGGGACAGGTGGCCGGTGGCCAGGGCCACGTCGTTCTCGGCCACGATCTCGCAGATCGTCCGGGCGGCCTTGGTGAGGGTGGCGCCGTCCTCCTCGAACACCGTCACGCCCTCGCCGGGAAGCTGCTTGCGGGGCCGCCCGAACTGCGGGTAGTCCGGCATGTCGAAGTACTCCGCGTGGTACTTCGAGTGGTTGGAGGGCATCCAGACGATCTTGGCGCCGTAGTGGATGGCCGCCTGCGCGACGTAGGGGTTGAGGCCGCCCACCGACCGGTTGAGCACCACGGAGCCGAAGGACTCGACCTCCGGATGCATGCGGTTGACGTAGTACGCCCGGCCGGTCGTGGACGCATCGTGGTCCTTGAGCACGAAACCGCGCATCCCGAAACCGATCGCGATCTCGGCCAGGGCGGCATCATCGATATGCCGTTTGAACAGGGCCGGTGCGGTGTGCGCGTGCGTGTCGATCGCGCCGCGCAGGAGCTCGAGGTCGGGTCTGTCCATGGCGCACTCCCGTGTCTCTCGCAGAGTGAAACTGCCTTTCGGCTCTCGGGATCGGGATGCTACCATTCTGCTGCGTCAGCGCCTACCCCTCGGAGGTCAGCGCAGGTGTCGAAGCCCAGGCCCGACAGCGGACCGAAGCCGGCCTTCCAGGTCCTGGAACGGACCTTCGGGATCCTGGAGGTCTTCACCGAGGCGCGCCCTGAGTGGAGCACGACGGATATCGCTCGTGCCCAGCACCTGCCGGTCCCCACGGCGCACCGGATCCTGGCCGCACTGAAGCGGCTCGGCTACGTCAGCCAGCATGAGGAGACCCGCCGCTTCCGCCTCGGCGTCGGGGCGCTGAGCCTCGGTGAGCGGGCGCGCGCCGTCGCCGACCTCCGGCCTGTCGCCATCGGCCCGCTGCGCCGGCTCTCGGATGCCACCGGTGAGACAGCCCTGCTGACCGTGCTCACACCGGAACGCGACCGGAGCGTGTGCCTGGAGCGCGTGGAGACGCCGCAGCCGCTGCGGCTGTCCGTTCAGCCGGGTCGGCAGCTTCCGATGCACGCGGGAGCTTCGCAGAAGGCGCTGCTGGCGTTCATGCCCGCCGACGACATCGAGCGGCTCATCGCGCAGCCGCTTGAGCGGTTCTGCCAGTCGACGATCACCAACCCGCAGGCGCTCCGCCGCGAGCTGGCGGCGATCCGGGCCCGCGGCTGGGCCAGCAGCTACGAGGAAACGAACGTCGGGGTGTGGGGCATCGCGGTCCCGGTCCTGTCGGGCGCCGATGTGGTCTGCGCGGTCGGCATCGCGGGACCGAGCCCACGACTGTCGGTCAAGCGGGTACGCCAGGATGTCGGCCTGGTTCATGATGCGGCCGCAGCGATCGGCCGGGCGCTCGGGCTGCAGGCACCGCCGATCTCAGCAGCCGAGGCGCGCATCGGCCCGGCGGCCGCCCGCGAGAGGAGTCACGCATGACCAACGGCCTGCCGCTGGAGGGCAAGGTGGCGATCGTCACCGGCGGTGCCACCGGCATCGGCGCGGTGGTGTCCGAGTACCTGGCGCAGGACGGGGCGCACGTCGCCCTGATCGGGCGGAACGAAGACACGCTCCGGGCCAAGGCGGCCGCGCTGAACGAGAAGTACCCACGCCGCGACAGTCTCGCGGTGCGGTGTGACGTGACCGACGAAGACCTGGTGCGGGCCATGGCGGCCCTCGTCGCCGGGCGCTTCGGCGGCATCGACATCCTGGTGAACACGGCCGGCGGGACCGGTCCGATCGAGACCCCGGCGCAGGACTACCCCGCCGAGGAGTTCCGCAAGATCCTTGAGCTGAACGTGGTCGGGACGTTCCTGCCCTGCAAGCACGTGATCCCCTACCTGATCGCCAGGGGCGGGGGCCGCATCGTTAATCTGGCCGGGACATCGGGGCTGCGCGGGTACCGCAATCGCAGCGGCTACTCGTCGTCCAAATGGGCGATCCGGGGCCTCACCCGGACCCTGGCGCTTGAGCTCGGGCCGCACGACATCACCGTCAACGCCGTGTGCCCGAACGTCACCAACGGCGACCGGATGGACCGGATCGTGGCTGAGAAGGCGCGGAAACTGGGCCAGGCTCCCGAGGACGTGTACGCCGACTTCGCCGCCCAGACCGCCCTGGGCAGGTTCGTCGACGAGTCCGACGTCGGCGAGGCCATCAGGTTCCTGGTTTCTCCGGGGGCACGCAACATCACCGGGCACGACATCCCGGTGGACGCGGGCTGGGACGTGTAGCCGCCGCTCCCCCGGCCGCGCCGCTGGCGCTACCTGGTCACCAGGACCGGGCACTCGGCATGGTGGATCACCTTGTGGGCGACGCTGCCCACCAGCAAGGCCGCGAAGTCTGAGGATCCGCGGGTGCCCATCACGATCAGGCCTGCCCCGAAGGCCTTCGCCGCCGAGATGATCTGGGGGGCCGCGCCGCCGCCCACCGCCGCGTACGCTTCACCGCTGGCTTTCACTCCCCGCCCGCGCAGGTCGGCCACTACGCCGTTCACCAGGTCCGCCGCCTCGCCGGGCTCTTCAAGTGAGACCGGGCCCGCCCGTCCACGCGGGTCGAGTTCCCTGACGTGCAGGACCAGGACTTCCGCCCCGTTGCCGACCGCAAGCTCGGCCGCTGCCTCCGTTGCCCGGCGGGAGGGCTCAGAGCCGTCCACCGCGAGCAGGATCCGCTCGAACACGCCGCCTCCTCCGCTGCGTCCGCCGAGGCCGACACCGCCGACACCGCCGCGTCACGCGTGACCGGCACAGACGCTAGCACGCAGCGCCAGGCCGAGAAACTGTCTCTCGCCAGGTGAAATCGGGCTCGCCCGGGGCCCCTATTTCATGAGATGAAAGCTTCTTGCACCATGCGAAGGGGCCGACCTACACTGCGGCTTTGCTGCACTCATGGGAGCTAGCCATGGCTGAAAGCACGAAGCCCGCCGCGGCGACCACGATCGAGCAATACACCATCGCCGCCATCCCCGAGAACGAACGGCACGGCCGGCCACGCGACCTTTTCACCATCTGGTTCAGCTCCAACATCATGCCGCTGACTTTCGTCACCGGCGCGCTGGCGCCGGTGGCGTTCAAGCTGCCATTCGGCGCGAGCGTCCTGGCGATTATCGTGGGCAACCTGGTCGGGGCCCTTTTCATGGCGCTGCATTCGGCGCAAGGGCCGCGGCTCGGCGTGCCGCAGATGATCCAGAGCCGGGCGCAGTACGGCGTGATCGGCGCGGTGCTGGTCATCGTCATCGCGGTCTTCATGTATGTCGGGTTCTTCGCCTCGAACCTGATCCTGGGCGGCGACTCGGTGCATCTGCTGATCCACGGGATCAGCGCCGACTGGGGCATCGTGATCTGCGCGGTGGGCAGCCTGCTGATCACCATCTTCGGCTACGACATGATCCACTCCGTGAACAAGTGGGCGACATTCCTGTTCGGCGGCGCGATGCTGCTGGCGCTGGCCGTCATCGTCGGCCGAGGCCTGCCTGCGCACTTCTTCACCGTCGGCTCGTTCTCCTGGAGCGGCTTCCTCGGCACCGTGGCGACCACCGGCATCCTGTGGCAGATCGCCTACGCCCCGTACGTTTCGGACTACTCGCGCTACATGCCGGCCAGGGAGAGCGTCAGGTCCACGTTCTGGTTCTCCTACTGGGGCGTGGTACTGGGCACCGTTCTCCCGATGATCGTGGGCGTCGTGGTCGGGATCGCGTCCACGGCCTCCGACCAGATCGCCGGCATAGACCAGCTCGCGGCGGGCGCCGGGTGGTTCATCATGCTGGTGTTCGCGCTCGGGATCATCGACACGAACTCCATCAACCTGTACGGCGGCATGCTCTGCTCCATCACCGTCGGCCAGACCTTCCGGCACAGCTGGCTGCCCAAGGCCACCACGCGGACGGTCGTATCCATCGCGATCGTCATCGTGTCGCTCATCGGCGCGCTCGCGTACCAGACCACCTTCCTCACTAGTTACGTGAACTTCATCCTGTTCCTGCTCTACGTGCTGATCCCGTGGACCGCCATCAACCTCGTCGACTATTACCTGATCCGGCACGGCAATTACGATGTCGCGTCCTTCTTCAGCCCTTCGGGCGGGGTGTACGGGCGGGTGAACTGGTCCACGCTGGCCATTTACCTGGTGGGAATCGGCGTTCAGATCCCGTTCGTGAATACCACGCTGTACGAAGGCCCGGTCGCCAAGAGCCTCAACGGGACCGACATCTCCTGGCTGGTCGGGCTCGCGGTGACCATCCCGCTGTACTACTTCGTGGCGCGGGCCCGCCTGGGCCACGAGGGCCAGACCGTGGTACCAGCGAGGACGCTCGGTGCGTGAGGACCTCACCGTCGGCATCGCCCAGTGGCTGCCGGCGCCGGGACGCCCGCGCGAGAACCTGGCCACCGCGCTGAGCCTGATCCGTGACCTGGCCGGCCGCGGCTGCGACCTCGTCGTGCTCCCTGAGCTGTGGCCGTGTGGCTATAACTCGGCCTCACTCGCTCAGGACGCGGCGGATGCCGCCGAGCCGCTGACCGGCGCCCGGGCGGCCGAACTCGGCGAGTGCGCCCGCGATCTGCGGATCTGGCTCGCGGCCGGCTCGGTCCCTGAGCGGGATGGCCAGGCGCTGTACAACACTGCCCTGCTGTATGACCGGAAGGGCAGGCTGGCGGCCTGGCACCGCAAGGTGCACCTGTACAGCCCGCTGGCCGAAGACACGATCTTCATCCCTGGCGACCGGCTCACGGTCTGCCGCACCGGGGAACTCGGCGTGGTCGGCCTTTCGGTCTGCTTCGACGGCGACTTCCCCGAAACCGCCCGGGCGCTGCGCCGGGCAGGCGCGACGCTGGTCGTCCAGCCATCGGCGTACGAAACCGGGGCCCGGTCGTGGTGGCAGAAGCTATACCCGGCCGCCGCCTTGAGCAATGGCCAGTGGTGGGTCCTGGCCAACCAGTGCGGCACCAACCCCTCGGGCACGCTGCTGGGAGAAAGCCACGTCCTGTCTCCGTGGGGCGAGGTGGTAGCCAGCGCGGCGGCGGCCCGCGACGGCGAGACGCCAGGCCGCGATCTCCTGGTCGTCCAGGTTCCGCTGAGCCGCGACGTCATCGCGGCCGAACGGGAAAACGGCGTCCTCTGGGGTCCGCCGCACCCGGACCTCACCGTGCACGTGCACGTGCACGTGCACGACGGCACCGAGCTGGCCCGGGTTCGATGACCAGGCCCTGGCGCTCGGTAGCGAGGACGCTGGATAACGATGTCCGGCGCCGGCCGCCGCTCGGAAGCTGAGGCGCGCCGGGTGCAGATGCCATGGGTCCACTCGGATGCGCACCGGCAGCATGACCCGGCCATCGAGGTCTGGACCGGAACGCAGCAGCCGAGCACCGAGATCCCGGCCCGCGCGGACGCCATCGCGGCGAGCCTGGCCGGCGACCACGCCTTCCGGCCGGTGACGCCCCGCCCGCACGGCCTTGATCCCGTCCTCGCGGTACACGAGGAAGGCCTGGTCCGCTGCCTCGAGCAGATCTGGGACGAGTGCCGGCCGCTCAGCCCGACGCGAGAGGTCTTTCCCGACACCGTGCTGCACCCGGCGATGCTGAGCCGGGCGGCTGGCCGGACGGACCCGGCCGCCGCTCCTTCGGCCCGGCTCGGGTACTGGTGCTTCGATACCATGACGCCGATCGTGGCGGGCACCTATGCCGCCGCCCGGGCGGCGGCCGACTGCGCGCTCACCGCCGTTGACCTCGTGCTGGCGGGCGAGCGCAGCGCATACGCGCTCTGCAGGCCGCCAGGGCATCATGCCGGGCGCCGCGTCATGGGCGGGTTCTGCTACCTGAACAACGCGGCCATCGCCGCGCGGCAGTTCACCGAGTCCGCCGGCCGCCCGGTAGCCATCCTGGACCTCGACTATCACCACGGCAACGGCACCCAGCAGATCTTCTACGAGTGCGGCGACGTGATTTATGCCTCCCTGCACGCGAATCCAGGCCGCGCTTTTCCTTACTTCACCGGCTATCCAGACGAGACCGGCTACGGGGACGGGCTCGGGTCGACGCTTAATGTCCCGCTGCCCGCTCGATGCGATGACGATGAATATATTGCTCATCTTCAGCGGATCCTTGAGTTCATCGCCGGCCGCCGCGCGGCAGCGGTGGTCGTCTCGCTCGGGGTGGATACCTACGAGCGCGATCCCATCTGCGATCTGGCCATCACGACCGGCGGGTACCTGCAGATGGGACACCTCGTCGCCGACCTCGGGCTCCCGGCCGTCATCGTCCAGGAGGGCGGATATTACCTACCGGATCTCGGCGTTAACGTCCGGGAGTGGCTCCGCGGCTTTCTCGGGCTCCCGGCTGCCGCAGAACCCGAATCGGTAGCATGAGCCCATTATTCTCCAGGCGCTTCTTACCAGCGGAATTACCAAGAAGTCCGGTCCCGTCACAGGAGTGAACATGCCGTACATAGAAGTCAAGGCCGTTGACCGGCGATTCGACGACCCGGCGGTCAGCAAGCGGCTGATCGCCGCGCTCACCGATGCTGCCTGCCAGGTGTTCGGAGAGGAATCGCGCCAGCAGATCTGGGTCGTGATCGAGGGAGTCCCGGCGCAGCGCTGGGGCATCGGAGGCAAGCCGCTGTCATGACCAGTCACCCGCGCCTGCTGTCGACCAGCCTCACCACCGGCGATAAGTCCAACCCGGAGATCGTCGGCGGCCACGGCGTCTGGTTCGAGCTCGCCGACGGCCGGGAGGTCATCGACGCGAGCAACACCGCCGCGCCGCTCGGGCACTGCCATCCGGAGATCGTCGAGGCCATCAGGCGGGCGGCGGACGCGCCGGTCATCAACGAGGGCTGGCAGTGGAAGGACCGCGCGGCGGCCGCTGACGATCTGGTCGCCGTCGCGTTCTCGGGCGAGGACTGGGTGGGCGCCGTCCGGTTCTTCATCAGCGCGAGCGAGGCCAATGACGCCGCGCTCTCGCTCTGCCAGGCTCTCACCGGGCGGGCTGATCTGGCCACCAGGGAACGCGCATACCACGGTGGCGCCGGCCTGGCCAGGGAGCTGACCGTGCAGCCGCAGTGGCATGGCGGGCTGTCGTCGCCCGACGGCGTCGCCGCCCCGCCCCGGCTCGCCACGGTGCATCAGCTGCCCGCGCCGTCCGGCGCCAGGGTCACCGGGCAACCGGACCCGACCGCGGGCACGGAGTGGATCCCCGCGGCCAGGGCCAAGCTGGCCAGCAGCGCCGCCGTGCTCCTTGACTACAGCCAGGGCGGCATCTACCACTCACCCGCCTACCAGGACCGGATCGCGTCGCTCGCGCGGCAGACGCGGACTTACTGGATCGCCGACGAGACCGTGACCGGCTTCGGCCGGGTGGGCGGCTGGTTCCAGTTCCAGCATGGCCAGTCACGGCCGGACCTGGTGACGCTCGGCAAGTGCATGAGCGCAGGCGGCGCGGCAGCCGGTGCCGTCGTGCTATCCGCCGACATTCTCGACCGCCTCAAGGGGACCAGCTGGCAGAGCTACTCGACCTACCGGGCCCATCCGGTGGCCATGGCCGCCATCCGCGCGCACCTGCGGGTCTCCAGCCGCGACCGGATCTACGAGCGGGCCGCGGACCTGGACCCGCACATGTTCAGGCGGCTCTGCGAGGTGGCGGCCCAGCACCCGAGCGTCGCCCGGATCGATGGCCGCGGCCTGCACTGGACCGTCGAGCTGCACGGGCCGGACTGGCATGACTGGCACGGCCAGGAGGCCGACCCGCTCGCCAGCCAGGTGGTCGCCAGGGCGCTGGAGGCCGGAGCCCTCATCGCCACCAGCGGCGAGCAGACCTCGCTGTTCCTGGCGCCGCCCCTGATCGTCTCCGACAGCGAACTCGACACGATCTTCGACGCGCTGCACCACGGTCTCGCGCTCGCCGACGAGAAGCTCGACGCCGCCACCCGCTGACCGGAGCCCCCTGGCGACGAGCACTCGCATCAGGCTCTGGCCAGGGCTCAGGCGAGTGACGCCAGTGCCGTGTACTCGCGGCGGTAACCGCGGTCGCGCGACGGCGGGCCTGGTGCGTCGAATTCCTCCGCGTAGCGCCGGCCTGACCACACCGCGCCGGCGATCGTGGCCGGAGCCCAAGCGTCGCCGACGCAGGTCACCGACCTGACCCCGCTGGCTGACCACTCGCTTCGCCGCTCCTCCAGGTTCAAGAACAGCGCGTCGCTGGGCAGCCGGGCCGTGACCAGCAGCACCGCGTCGGCGGCCACGCTGGCTTCCGATCCGGTGAACGCGCACGCCGTCCGCGCCTCGCCCGCGCCGATCTCGACGAGCACCCGGCTGGTGTCCACGATGACGCCGGCTGTGCGTACCCGCCGCTGGACGTCCCCGATCTCCAGGGTGTATGCGGTCCACGAGGACACCAGCGGCGCAGAGGTGACCAGGCGCACCTCATGCCCGAGCGTCGCGAGCCGTTCAGCCAGCACCCCGCCGAGATAAAAATGATCGTCGTCGAAGACCAGCACCCGTTGCGGCGCAGCGTCTGGCCGGCCGATGGGATGGTCGCGGGCCAGGAAGTCGTCAGGCGTCAGGACGGTGGCGTCAGCCGCGACCGGAATCGCACTGGTGTGCCACCTTCCGACCCCGTCGGCCCGCCAGTGCGCGCCCGTGGCCACCAGGATGTCGGTGAAGTCGTGGCCGAGGGCGTCGTCGGCCGTCATCTCGCTCTGCCGGTGGATATCCACGTCGCGGTAGTGGCCCAGCTGGCCGACCCGGTAGTCGACGACCCGGCGCCAGGACGCCAGGCCGGGCAGGCCCGCTTCGCCAGTGACCCGCCCGCCGAGCACGCGGGTGGCCTCGGTGAGCACCACGCTGTAGCCGCGCTGGCCAAGTGCGCGAGCCGCCTCCAGGCCAGCCGGCCCGGCTCCCACGACCAGAATGCTGGCATCGGACTCCTGCGGCCTGATCCGCTCGGGGTGCCAGCCCCGGCGCCACTCCTCCCCCATGGTCGGGTTCTGCGTGCAGCGAATCGGCGACATCGTCAGATCGCCCGAGACGCAGACGTTGCAGCCGATGCACTCGCGTATGTCGTCGATCCGGCCAGCCTCGATCTTGGCAGGCAGGAACGGATCAGCGATCGATGGCCGGGCGGCGCCGATCATGTCCAGGATCCCGCCGCGCACCTGGCGCACCATGGTGTCCGGCGAGGTGAACCTGCCCACGCCGACCACCGGCTTGGCCGACAGCCGCTTGAAGCCCGCGATCATCGGCTCGCGTTCGGCCTCGGCCGCGAAGCGCGAAGTCGCCGAGTCAAGTTCCCAGCTGCCGAGCACGAGGTCCCAGACATCGGGGAGATGATCGAGCAGCGAGATGACCTCGGCCGCCTCCTCGGGCGTGATGCCGGAATCGCCGGCGCCCTCATCGACAGTCAGGCGGCACGCGACCGCCGCCCGGCCCGCGCACTCCTCGCGGGTGTCCGCCAGGATCTCGGCCAGCAGCCTGGCCCGGTTGGCGACCGAGCCGCCGTAGGAGTCGGTGCGCTGGTTGTACCGCCGGGACAGGAAGTGATGCAGCACGCTCAGGTTGTGGCCGCTGTAGACATAGACGAGGTCGTATCCGACCGCCAGGGCCCGGCGGACGGCCTGGCGATGCCAGCGCCTCAGGTCGGCGATGTCGGACGCCGACATCATCCGGGCCTGAACCGGGTCGTTTGACCAGGTCACGACCGGCAGGTGAGCAGGCCCCAGCGGAGGTTCCCGGCTGGACAGGTTCGGCGAGTTCATCCCGTTATGCGCGAGCTCGATCCCGGCCAGCGCTCCCCCGGCGTGGATGGCATCCGCGATCCTGGCCAGCGCGGGCATGTCGCCGTCGTCCCACAGGCGCAGCTCAATGTAAGGCGTAATGTCCGAGCTCGGGTGGATCTCCACTTGCTCGGTGCAGACCACGGCCCAGCCGCCCTCGGCCTTGACCTGCCGCATGGCCGCCTGCGCGGTGGGATCCCGGTAACCCATGCCGTTGCAGTGCGGCACCTGGAAGAACCGGTTCTTGGCCCGGACCGGCCCGAGCTGTACCGGCTCGAACAGGATGTCGAAGCGGGCATCGCGCCCGGTCACGCCGGCCTCCGGGATAACGTTCGTCACAGCGCTGGCTCCTCCTCCAGTCGGGCGACCTTAACCCGCGTCTCTCGCTTGCCGCAAGCAGCTCTCGGCATACGAGAATCGCGGCTCCGCCCGTCAAGCGGCGGTCAGCGTCCCGGGTTGTAGCTCTCTCGCCGGACGTGGAAGAACGGTGACTTCAGGACGAACCGCGCGGCGAGCATCAGTACCACGCCGACGCCGATGACGGCGGCCATCGACCAGACCTGCGCCGCAGGTGCGAGCAGCAGGGACTTAACCAGGATCCAGGCGAGGAATGCGGCGGCAGCCAGCGGCAGGACACCGAGGATCATCGCGTCAAGGAAGCCGCTGAAGATGCGGCGCCGGTAATAGACGATGGCGGCGAGCGCGGTGAGGACGTAGAACGCGCAGTACAGCAGGCTGGT
>OBLT010002551.1_pt1 | contig 11296 bp, 8 predicted proteins | sample 1518721 | NCBI WGS metagenome assembly OBLT01 (sample SAMEA3539307, study PRJEB22396) | soil metagenome | biome: tundra; feature: field; material: soil | place: USA | collected 2010-05 | depth 0.15 m | reverse complement strand
ACCACGTCGGAAACAAAAGCCGCATTCAACTTGATGGACAGACCTGGCGCCAGATCGATTCCGAAATGCTCGTGAGCAACCAGCACGATGCTGTCGCTCGGCACCGCCTTCAGCAGGGCCTTGCGGATGAGTTCGGCATTTGGGTAGGCAAGAGCTTCGTTGGCAATTTTCCAGATCTCAGCATAGGAGGTACCGAGAGTCTTGCACGCGGCGTCCAGGTCGGCGCCCCAGCCGGTGAGAATCGCCGTCGGCGAGGCAGTGGGATCGATCTTTCGGGCGGCGGCCAACAACTCGAAGGCGGTGTCGTCGGGCACGCCGCCTTTGTGCGCGATGTAAGCGAAGATGCGAGCCATTATTTCAACCCTCCTTTGGCTGCGACTAACTCCAGAACTTTGTCGATGTTTTCTTCCCGGGTGCCGTGCAGAATCTCTGCTCCCTTGCCTAGCGAGGGGACAAAATAGTCCACGCGTTTCACTTTCGCGGCAGCTTCCCCTACGGCGCTTGGGTCAAGTCCCAGGTCGGATGCGCCGAAACTCGGGATGGGGATCGAGGCCACTTGCCGGATGCCCTTCATGCCGACATAACGCGGTTCATTGATGCCAGTCTGAATGGAGAGCACGCAGGGGAGATCAATCTCACTCATCTCTTTGTTGCCGCCTTCGATTTCCCGGCTGATTTTCAGCTTCTTGCCTTCGAGCAACTCGATGGAATTGACCAGAGAAGCGAACGGGTAGTCGAGCCGAGCCGCCAGCATTCCGCCGACTTGCGCGCCACCATCCTCGGCTTGCACGCCGGTCAGGATCAGGTCGTAGTGTCCCTTTTCGACGAAGGCTTTCAGGATGGTGGCGATGCCCCGGCCGTCCGATCCGCTGAAGGCGTCGTCCGTGATCAGGACGCCATGGTTTGCGCCCATGGCCATCTCGCGGCGCAGGATCTCCTCGTCATCTTCGCCACCCACCGTGGCGACTGTGACGTTTCCTCCAGTTCGGGCGACGATCTGAAGTGCCTCTTCGACCGCATAGTTGTCCGCTTCATTGATGGAATAGACCAACTCGTCGCGTTCGATGTCGTTTCCCGCGCGGTTGAGCTGAATCTCGTTTTCCGAAGTGTCGGGCACTCTTCTTGCGCAAACTAGGATCTCCACATTTACCTCCAGAACCTTTCACACCACTTACTGACTTTCGCGTGCGATTTGCTGGTCAACCAGTTCGGCCAGATCGATGGCGGTCATCTTTCCTTCCAGACCCGCCACTTTGATCGCATCTTCGATATTCACCATGCAGAACGGACAGGCCGTCACCATCACATTGGCCCCGGCTTCAGCGGCCATCTGGACTCGCTTCACGCCCATCCTCTGATCTTCCTTCGGCTCATAGAACAGCATCAGTCCGCCGCCACCGCAGCAGAATGAGCGGTCGCGCGAGCGCGTCATTTCGACTCGCTTCAAGCCGGGAATCGCGTCGAGCACCTCGCGAGGGTCGTCGTAAATCTGGTTGTGCCGCCCGAGATAGCAGGGATCGTGATATGCATACACACTGTTTTCGTTTTCCACCGGATTGAACTTGATCTTGCCGGCTTTCACTTCCCGGGCAATCACCTGGCTGATGTGCTCCACCGGCGGCACATCTTTGTAGTCGTGTTTCAGTGCGTTGTAGGCGTGCGGGTCCGCGGTGACGATGCGGCGGACTCCGGACGCTTTGATGGCATCCACGTTATGGTCGCGCAGGGCCATGAAAAGCGTCTCTTCGCCAAAGCGCCGGACCTCGTGGCCGCTATCTCTTTCCGCCGCGCCCAGAATTCCGAAATTCTCTCCGACGTGGCTTAGGATCTTTGCGGTTGCGCGGCCGATCGATTGCATGCGGTCGTCGAAGGACGTGATGCTGTCGACAAAATACAGAGTGTCGGCGTCGTTGTTCGGGCCGTTGTTCGCAAGATGGTTCGCGCCGATGGTTCTGACTGGGCAGGTTTGCTGGAATTCTTTGGCGTTGGCCCAGTCGGCTTTCTTCTTTTCCATCTTGCCGTAGGGATTGCCGCGGCTCTCGAGCGCCTTCAGCGGCTTTTGCAGAGACTGAGGTACATTTCCGTCATCGATCATGCCTCGCCGCAAATCGACGATCTTGTCGATGTACTCGACCAGCAGCGGACATTCTTCCTCGCAAGCGCCGCAGGTCGTGCACGACCAGATTTCATCCTCGGAATAAATGCTGCCGGAATCCTTGCTGCCGATCAGGGGCGTTCCGTTGTTCGACTTGCCCAGAACTGGATAGTGCTGGAAGCTGTAGTCCCTCGCTTTGATAGTGATGAACCTTGGCGACAACGGCCTGCCTACCGCATTGGCCGGGCAATTGTCGGAACACCGGCCGCAGTCGGCGCAGGAATAGAAATCGAGCATGTGCTTCCAGGTGAAGTCTTCGAACGTCTTTACGCCGAAGGATTTCACCTGATCCAGATGCTCATCGCTCACACCCCATCGCACCGGCTTCAGAATCTCGCGATCTAACTTTGCGAAGTAAATATTGAAGAGGGAAGTTTCCACGTGGAACTGGATTCCAAAGGGCCGATAGCAGAGCAAGAAGTAGAAGGTCAGTTCATGTACAAGATAAGCGCCGAAGTAGAGTCTCCCAAGCGTGGGCAGGGAAGCAGAGGCGAGGGCACTCTTCAATAACCAGGGGAGCGAAAATACGGCTAACGCTTCAACGGAGTGGCCTGGTTGGAACGGGGCGGCGGCTCTAGCGGCGGCGAAGAGACTGTCGGCCAACATGAGCAGCGCGATCAGCGACAAAAGGAAGATGGCGTCGGCCGTGTGACCTTTGCCGTACTTTGCCGGGACGGTGTACCGCGCAGGCTTGAAAACCAGACGGCGAATCACGGCGATCACCATGCAGAGGAAAACGATGGTGGCGGCGTAGTCCGTGATTATGTCGTAGATGGGACCGGCCCTTCCTGACAAGCCGGGCATAACGAAATTCTCGGAGACACCGACGATCAGTACAGAGAAGGCGCGAATGGCGAGCAGCAGGAAGCACGCAAAAATGAAAATGTGAAGAGTTCCCGCGGTTCGGTAGCGTGGATGCTTCCACTGTCCCAGCCAGAATTTCAGGACCCTTCCCAGCCGCAGCCAGGGCCGGTCGAAGCGAAGATCGGGTTTAGCCCGAAGGAGCGGTACCAGGCGTTTTGCCACAATGTAGGCAAAACCTGCGACACCGAGAAGATGAAGGGTTAAGAAGAGGGTTTGACCCCCGACTAACCAAGATGCCACCTGCGAAGCTGACTGGATGCCTACCACGTTTGCTACTTCCTGCTTGACGACTACTAGGCGATCAATCGCGTCAAGACTTCTTCCTCCGTAACGGGGGGCCTGGGTGCTAGTGCTGATTCGTCCGAAGCGAGAGGCTGAGGGGGAATGGATGCAGGAGCCGGCTTCGGCGCGGACGCCGGGGTCGATGCACCCTTCACCTTCGCGCGCACCCTCTTCGCTTTCTTTTTCGCTTGCTTTCGCGGGGGCTTGCCCCCGGCGGCGTCTCGCAGTTCCGTGAAATTCAACTGCAGAAGCGTTTCCAAGCGCCGCAGATCGGGCGCTGCGTGCACATCTCCACTAAAGCCGAAATATGCCGTGCCGTTGTAGGTCAAGATGGCGCAGTTGAGCCCCATCTCGCCGCCGACCGGGACATAGGGATAGCAGTGCAGAATCTTGTGGCCGAGAAGGTAGAGCGGATATTGCGGTCCCGGCACATTGGTGCAGACCATGTTGAAAGGCGTGAAGGGCAATCGGCTGATGATGTGGCCGGCCAGGGCCTGCGCCGTAGACGGAAACATGCCGACCAAGCCACCGGCCAAACTTACTAATTCGGCGGTACGAGCTCGTTTGAGAAGGTCCGTTCGCTTGTGGACAGCAGCCAGCAGTTTCCTAGGGTCGCGAATGTCGAGCGGAACGGTGACTGGGACGAGCGAGATGCGATTCCCCAATTCGCCCGGACTCTCGCCGCCGCGGAGATTGACCGGAACCATCATACGGAGCTGGCGGCCTTTAACGAAGTCGCCATGCAGTTCGAGGTAACGCCGAATGGTTGCCGTTACCAGCGCTAGAATGACGTCGTTTACGCTGGTGCCGCAGGCATGCTTTATGGCTTTGATTTCTGCCAGCGGAATTTCTGCCCAGGCGAATTTCTGCGGCCCGCGGTAGAGAACGTTGAACCGAAGGCGTTCGGTGGACAGGCTGATTTCCGGGAGTAGCCGAGTGAACTCGTCCGTCGCCACGCCTCCGCCATTGGCGGCGAAGCGCTCGGCCATGCTCGATAGGTCCGCCATCGCAGCAAGAATTCGTTTGACAAAATCGGAATAGGAATCGACACAGCCATTGGTGATGGAAGTCAAGACGTTCGGCGGCGGTGGAACGCGGAGCCGAAGCTTTCGCCGGGGTAAACGAGGCGCCACCGGGCTGGCATCCATGAGCACATTCATGATTCCAACCCCGGCGATGCCGTCGGCCAGACAGTGGTGCAGGCGGAAGATGAGCCCACTGCGATTGCCTTTCAGCCCGTGCACCAGAGTCATATCCCATAGCGGGTGCTGCCGGTCCATCACCGTGCTCAGGATCTTTCCCGCCAGCGTCTTCAACTCTGCGTCGGAACCGTGCTTGAGAGTTACCTCGAGCAGGTGTCTGCGGATGTCGAAGGTGGGGTCGTATTCCCAGCTCGGAAGGCCAATATTAAGCGGCGGGAACACCAAACGTTTGAGATAGCGGGGAATCAGGGGAAGCTTCGACTCGACAAACTGGACGCAGTCTTTGAAAAGAATCGGGCCTTCAAACACGCAGACACAGGCCACGTTGAGGGGCATGCCCTCGCGTTCCAGGTGGAGGAAAACAGTGTCCCCCCAGGACAGGCGGTCCCCCTGCGGGTCGCTCTGACCGTTACTCTGCGCATGGCTCGACATGGCAGCTCTCCTATTCAGTTGTCGACTTCAGTTGCCAAACAATCGCACTTCTCAGCTCACAAAAGAAAACCGAGACGCCAGCTTCACCAGCTTGAGCACTTTGTAGACATCAACGTTGACGCCGCGCAACACGACCTTGACGCCCTTTTTGTCCGCCGCACCCGCCAACTCTTCCATCGCTCCGATCGCACTCGGATCGATCCGGGACACGGAAGAGAAATCCAAAGCTACCTCGCCCTCGACACTGTCCAGTCTTTCCCCGGCCTCTTGCAACGCCTGAACCACGCGCTCTTCGTCGATCTTGAGCCACACGGCGATCATTGCCATACGCACCACCATCCGCTACGCGGTTTGTTGCTGAGATACACCGGCCACCTTTGCCGGGCCTCGCCCCTGATAGGCCTTCCAATACAGCTCGGCCAATTCGCTCATCAGCGGCATACGAGGGTTCGACCGCCAGGACGGATCGTCAAAGGCAAGCCTGGTCAGATCGGGCATTGCTCGCTCGAATTCTTCCTTCGAGATTCCGAGGTCGGCGATCGAACGCGGGAATCCCAATTGGTCGAGTAAGTGTTCTGTCGCCGCCACCAGGTTCTTCACTTTTTCCTCTACCGTGTGGCCGCCCAGACCGAGCAAATCCGCGACCGTTGCGTACTTCTTGTGTGCGTTGTATCCCTTCTGGTACGGCGAGGGCAGAAACTTGGTGGGCACGGACGCGTTATACAAGATGACGTGCGGCAACATAAGCGCATTGGCCCGGCCGTGCGCCACGCCGAAGCGTGCCCCGAAGGCATGCGCCAGCGCGTGATTCACGCCCACCGACGCATTGGAAAACGCCATCGCCGCTATGCAGGCAGCGTTGTGCATCATGGTGCGAGCCTCCTCGTCGTGGGGATGCTCATAAGCGATGGGCAGATACTTGAACGCCATCCGGATTGCTTGCATGGCGTTGCAGTCGGTATAGGCCGAAGCGAAACTGGAAACGGCAGCTTCCAGGGCATGGGTCAGGCAGTCGATGCCGGTATCGGCGGTAAGGCCCTTCGGCATGGACATCACAAATTGCGGATCGACGATGGCCACATCCGGGGTCAGAGAATAGTCGGCGAGTGTTACCTTGCGCCCGCGCTCCTTGTCGGTCAGGACGGCAAAGGGAGTGACTTCGCTCCCTGTTCCGCTGGTGGTGGCGATGGCAATCAGCCGCGCCCGGTTCACTTTTTCGGTCGGGTACTGGATCACGCGCTTGCGCAGATCCAGAAAGGGCGCGGCCAGTTCTTCCAGGTCAGCGTCGGGGGACTCGTACTTGAGTTTCATGATCTTCGCCGCGTCGATCACCGACCCGCCGCCCAACGCAATGATCTGGTCCGCTTTGTAGAAATTCAGCGCCTCCACTCCTTGCATTACCACCTTGACCTCGGGCTCTGCATCGGGAATGACCGAGACGTGGACGTGGGTTCCCTCCGGAATGTAGCGCCGGACAATGTCCACATGGCCGAATTGCTCCATCGACGGATTCGTAACGATGATGGTCGAGCGCGAGGGGAACTGATGCACATTCTCCACCGCGTTCATATTGAAATAAATCTGATTGGGAACTCGGAACCACATATGGGCTTGCGTCCTCCGAGCCACGCGCTTGATATTGAGGTAGTGATAGATGTTTACGTTATCGGTGGTGCTGTTGCCGCCGCCGGTGCCGCATCCAAAAGAGAAGGTAGGCGCCAGATCGTTGTAAACGCCGCCCACCGCTCCGACTGAGCCTGGCGAGTTCACCAGGATGCGCCCCGCGTTGATCACCTCGCCGAACTTTTGGATGACCTCATCGTTGCGCGAAAAAATGACGGCGGTGTGTCCCAGCCCCCCGGCGTGATTCACGTCGATGCATATCTTGAGCGCCTCATCGACGGATTTCGCGCGATAGACGGCGAGCACGGGGAACAGCTTCTCCACCGACAGAGGATGTTCGCGGCCCACGCCTTGAATCGGCGCAATCAGAAGTTTGGTGCCCGGCTTCACGGAAAGACCGGCAAGACGGGCGATATCGCTGGCCTTCTGCCCGACTGCCATGGGTTGCATAAAGCCGGTCTTGGGATCGATGACCGCGCGCGCCAGCAGTTCCGTCTCTTTCTCGTTGCAGATGTGGGTGCCCAGTTCGGCAAATTTCTTCAGCACGACGTCATAAATCTCATCGTCGATCACCGCCGTCTGCTCGGAGGCACAGATGGTTCCGTTGTCGAAAGTCTTGGAGAGGATGATGTCGGTCACGGCCGTATTCAGGTCTGCCGTTTTTTCCAAATAGACCGGCGTGTTGCCCGGCCCTACGCCGAGGGCTGGCTTGCCGGAACTGTAGGCGGCCTTGACTGCACCCGGCCCACCGGTGGCATCAATGAGGCCCACGTCTTTGTGCCGCATCAGGTAGGCATTGTCGAGCAGGGTATGCGATTCCAGGCATGTAAAGACCCCTTCGGGCGCGCCATGCTTCAGCGCGGTCTCATACATGATCTTCACGGCCTCGGAGCAGCAACGCCAGGCGTTGGGATGGGGACTGAAGATGACCGCATTGCGCGTCTTGATGGCCATGATGCATTTGAAAAGCACCGTGGAAGTGGGGTTTGTAATCGGCGTGATCGAGAAGATGACCCCGATCGGTTGGGCGACCTCCGCGAGATTGCGCTCGGGAAACTCGCGAATGACGCCGACAGTACGTTTGTCCTTTATGTAGTTGTAGACAAACTCGGTGGCCACCATGTTCTTGATGACTTTGTCTTCCATCACTCCGAGCTTGGTTTCTTCAACTGCCAGGCGGGCGAGATGTTGAGCTTGGTCCAAGCCCGCCAGGACCATCGCTTTGACGATGCGATCCACGTCCTCTTGGGTGAATTGAGTAAAGACGGCGGCGGCGGTGCGGGCTTGACTGACTAGTTTCTCGAGGTAGGCAATCCGTTCTTCACTGAGGCTTTCCGCGGCCAGCGGGATCTGAACCCGCTCCGGCAATACTTCACTCGTGATCATTGCTGCCCCCTCTAACTGTCTGTCGGAGTCCCTTGCCTGCGAGGAGCATGCTTACTTTTATGTTCCCAACTTGCGCGATCATGAGGACCGTAGTTTGATCGCGGTGAGAAGTCCTAGAGTTCTACGCGTAGTCGATGGGATGCTTACTGAGCCAGTGTTCGTCGCGCACCCTGCCAATGTTCCGCAAAGCACCGCCAGCGACACTGGCAGTTAAGCGGCGACTTTCCCAAGCAAGCCCTGCGCCGAGGCCGATGGCACCGCCCAGCAAGCCGTACACCAGCGCTCTGGTGATGGATTTCTCCCGATACCCGGGATAACTGCTTAACACGCCGATGCACGCCCCTAGGGCGGCGGGGATTAATGCACTGCTAACTGACTCGGTAAGAAATGGAGTAAGAGATTCTCCGTCAAGAAATGCTTCTTCACCAGAACGCGCTCCCTCTATTCCGGAATCCAGGAGCCTTCGGCCATAATCAGAATTTGACTTCGACCACTCGCGTAAATCCATTGGATCTCCTCACGGTCCTCGATCGGGGATGCCGTGTCCACTACAGCATTAAGGGCGGGGTAAGTCGGTAGCGCGGGTCACACGTCTCTGTGAGCTTGGCTACGTTTTGGGGCAAGGTTTGGGGAAGGGAACGCTGGGCAGGGCTCCGGGGGGGTTGGGGTACTGCGGCAAGTGGGCCTTAAAGAGGTGTTTGTGCCGTCGGTTATTCTCCGATCAGGGGCCGGTTTAGGCTCCGAGGCCCGTCTTTTTCCGGATGTGCAAGACCTTCTGCACCTGTGCGATAACAGATCCGCTTTCATCCTTCACGTCTACTGTGAATGTGGGCTCAATCTTTTCTTGCGTGTTCAGTTCCCGGCGAAGTTCCTCGATCTGCTGCTCGGACAAGCGAAAAGCAGCTGCCACCTTGCCCTTTCCAGGTTGCCGGAAACGGACGCTCGCGGATTTGTCCCACACGATGTAATCCGGGCACAGATTTTCGATGAGCATCAGCATGTAGAACGGGTCGGTCATGGCGTAGAGCGAGCCTCCGAAATGAGTACCAACGTAGTTGGAGTTCCAGAAGTGCAGCTTCATCTCCACATCGATGGCCTTCCAGTCGGGCTGCATTCGTGTCACGCGAATGCCCGCCCCCAGGAACGGCGGCCAGAGATTCATGAGCCACCGCAGGTGTCTCTTCGCGACTGCCATATCGTGCTTCGCCGTATGCGCAGTGACCCACGATTTCACGTTGACAGCGCGACTACGCAACCGTGCTCTTCGGCGCTGTCCCGTACTTTTGCCGGAGTTCTCGTTTCAAAACTTTGCCGGTTCCACTCTTGGGCAAGCTTTCGAGAAACTCGACGGAGCGCGGACACTTGAAATGCGACAGCCGGGAGCGGCAGAACTCTAAGATGTCGTCCTCCTGGACTTGCGATCCTGGCTTTAAGGTCACGAGCGCCTTCGGTACCTCGCCCCACCTCTCGTCAGGAACGGGAATCACGACCGCCTCGTACACGTCGGGGTGGGCGCTGAGCACTTTTTCCACTTCCAGGGAAGATATGTTCTCGCCGCCGCTCACGATGATCTCTTTCTTGCGGTCGACAATTTGAATGTAGTTATAGCGATCCACCGTGGCTACATCGCCGGTGTGAAACCAGCCACCCTGCATCGCGTCCGCTGTGGCCTCCGCCTGGCGCCAGTAGCCTTCCATTACGGCGTCGCCTCTGGCTACGATTTCGCCCATGACGGTGCCATCGTGCGGTACATCCTTCCCGTCGGGACCGAGCACTCGAAGTTCCACCCCGGGAATCGCAAACCCGCTCATCGCCTGGCGGGTGTAGCGTTGTTCTCCTTCTAACGGGAGATCTGATTTCATCGGCGATTTAGCGAGCGTGGGGCAAGTCTCGGTCAGGCCGTATCCGGAGATGCAAGTGCACCCGAGCTTCTCCTCAGCTTCTTTCACCAGCGTGGGAGAGGAGGCAGCTCCGCCAATGATGATGACCTGCAGGCTGCTCAAGTCATATTTTGGTCGCGCGGGAGAATTCACCAGGGCGGTCACCATCGTGGGCACCATGGCGCAGGTGCTTACGCGCTCCCGCTCGATGAGGTGGAACACCTCCACCGGATTGAAGTGGTGAATCATCACGTGGGTGCCGCCGGCCACCGTGATGGTGTGGGCAGTGCCCCAGCCGTTCGCGTGAAAGAGCGGAATGGTATGCAGCAACACTGATTTGCACGACATGTCTCCAATCGTGCTCGGGGACGTCTGTCCTGCGGCGATCACCGACAAGGCGTGCAGATACACGTTGCGATGAGTGAGCATCACGCCTTTCGGGCGGTCGCTGCTGCCACTGGTGTAGAAGAGTTCGGCCAGCGAGTCCTCATCAATTTGCATAAAGTCACACTGGAACGGAGGGGAAACTGACAGAAGTTCGTCGTAGTTTCCTGGCGCCAGCCAGTTCGCTTGCGGTTGTCCATGCAGGAGGAAAGAGGCCTCGATAGAGGGGACCGTCGTCCGAAACGACTCCGCCAACGGTAAGAAGACGGGTTCGACAAACAAGAATCTTGCTTGCGCATCATTCAGAACGAAAGCAAGTTCCGGTGGGCCCAGGCGAATGTTTAAGGGCACGAGGACGCACCCGGCTTCGAGGACCCCGTAATAGGCCTCCAGCAGGCGATGACAGTTCGTGCTGAGAAAGGCGATGCGATCACCTGGTTTTGCCCCCGCCGCAATGAGGGCGCCGGCCAAGCGCGCTGCGCGCTCGGCAAATTGTGCATACGTGAACCGTTGTTCGCCGCATACCACTCCGACCTTGTTCTGAAATTGTTCATGGGCGTAGCGCAGGAAACGAATGGGAGTTAGTGGGATTTTCATGGCCGCCTCGCAGTCAATGACGGTTTTTTTACCCTTCCGACGTGGTCGTTCCGGTGGCTGTAGCGATAAATGGACGGCGCCCGCAAGCACCCGCGCCGGGCAGTCTGGTGATTATGCGACGCACGCACCGCCTGGGGAGAAGCGAAACGGCATCTTCGGACGACAACCTATCGTTTGCTCGAAGGCGCAAGCACAAACTCGCCAACGTGCCCTCGCTACAGACATGGGCACGTTGGCGTGGTGCCTTACGTTCAGCGGGTCAGGTTCGACCCGTGGTCGCACGGCACGAAAACGACAGAAACGCTCGCCGCGTTGACGGTATCGGTGCAACCAGGATCAGGCCGCCGCCATCGCCGCGTGCTTCTTTGGCGCCCGCTTGGCGTGATGTGCGGCCTTGTGCGCGGGTTTGTGCGCGGGTTTGTGCTCACCACCCGGCTTTACCATGACCTCCATCAACTCCTTTTGGGCGTCGACGTAGCTTTTCACGCCTT
>OBLT010002550.1_pt1 | contig 11297 bp, 10 predicted proteins | sample 1518721 | NCBI WGS metagenome assembly OBLT01 (sample SAMEA3539307, study PRJEB22396) | soil metagenome | biome: tundra; feature: field; material: soil | place: USA | collected 2010-05 | depth 0.15 m | reverse complement strand
CATCGACATCCCCCGCCACCTGCACGTGCGAGGCGACGAGCACGACGAGGTAGTCACAGACACGCTCGAGGTCGGCGACGAGATGCGAGGAGAGCACGACGGTCACCCCGTGCTCGGCGACGACCTCCATGAGGCTTAACCGTTAGGCCCGACCAGCCCGACGACCTTCCCGGCGGGGATGGCGAGGGTGCAGTCGTGGAGCGCCCACCGCCGCCCGTACTGCTTGCCGAGCTCATCGGTCTTGAGGACGGCGGTCATGCCACGCCCTCCGCGAAACAGTTGCGGGCGGCGGTGCGGTAGATCGCCTCAATATCGCCGGGACCGAGGCCCGCCGACCGCGCTGAGTGCAGCCATTCGGTCATGGCCGCGAGAAACCGTGCCTGTGTGGCGGGGTCGGTGCCTGGGAGTGACCGGGTGATGAAGGTCCCCTGGCCCGGGCGGGCGCGCACCAGTCCCTCGCGCTCGAGGTCACGGTAGGCCTTGAGCACCGTATTCGGGTTTATGGCCAGCTTGGCCACGACCTGCTGGGCCGTCGGCAGCTGGTCACCAGGTTCGAGGAGGCCGAGCTGCAGCGCGTCATGGACCTGCTGGACCAGCTGGAGATAGGTGGCCACGCCCGAAGCGGTGTCGAGCTGGAACTCGATCATTACCATTCCTCCACTAATTGCTTAGTTGAAGCATGGTATCGGCCGCCGTCATGGTGCGCAACGCTTCGTCGTGCGCGGCGCTCCATCGTGCAGATGGAGAACCAACCGCTCACGCAACAGGCGGCCGTGCGGGCCGCGCCGCGTTCCGGGCCGGTACCGCTTCCGGCCGCCCGGGCTCGATGCCCGCGAAGCTGGCTAAGGCGGTGGGCAGTGACCGCCTTCCTCTGTTAGTTTGCTTAAAGCAAGTATCGGCAGATGAGACGGGAATACCGCAGGTGCGCGAGTCCGAGAACGGCAAGCCACGAGGAGCCGGGGCGAACGGGCAGGGCGGGCGCGGCGGCGCCAGCGTGAACGGGGACGCGGCAGGCAGCGAGGGATCTGCCCAGTCGGCCCGGGGCAAGCCGCCGGGCCCCCACTACAAGTGGCTGGCGCTGTCGAACACCACACTGGGAATGCTGGCCGCGACGGTCAACGCGTCTATCGTGATCATCGCCCTGCCCGCCATCTTCCGCGGCATCCGCCTCGATCCGCTGACCCCCGGCAACGTGAGCTACCTGCTGTGGATGCTGATGGGATACCTGGTGGTGTCCGCCGTGCTGGTGGTGACGCTGGGGCGGCTGGGCGACATCTTCGGCCGCGTGCGCATGTACAACCTGGGCTTCACTGTCTTCGCGCTGGGCGCGCTGGCTCTGCCGTTCGACCCGCTGACCGGGCCAGGCGGGGCACTCTGGCTGATCGGCTTCCGGATCGTGCAGGCCACCGGCGGTGCGATGCTGATGGCCAACTCCCCCGCGATCCTGACCGACGCGTTCCCCTCGGATCAGCGCGGCACGGCCATGGGAATCAACCAGGTCGCGGGCATCTCCGGTTCGTTCATCGGACTGATCCTGGGCGGCGTCCTCGCCGCCGTCGACTGGCGCCTGGTGTTTATCGTTTCGGTGCCGATCGGGGTCGGCGGGGCCATCTGGTCCTACTTCAGCCTGCGCGAGATCGGCCTCCAGACCAAGTCACGCATTGACTGGCTGGGCAATGCCACGTTCGCGCTCGGCCTGATTGGCTTGCTGACCGGTATTACCTACGGCATCCAGCCCTACGGCGGGCATGTGATGGGCTGGACCAGTCCGGTGGTGCTGACCGGGCTGATCGGCGGCGTCGCGCTGCTGACCGCGTTCTGCTTCATCGAGCTGAGGGTGTCCAGCCCCATGTTCGACCTGAAGCTGCTTCGGATCCGCGCGTTCGCGGCAGGCAACGCGGCCACCTTGCTCGCCTCGATTGCCCGCGGCGGCCTGCAGTTCATGCTGATCATCTGGCTGCAGGGCATCTGGCTGGTGCTGCACGGCTACAACTACAAGGACACCCCGCTGTGGTCGGGGATCTACCTGCTGCCGCTTACCTTCGGGTTCGTCGTCGCCGGCCCCATCTCGGGCTGGCTGTCGGACAGGCACGGGGCGCGGGTCTTCGCTTCCGGCGGCCTGCTGGTGTCGGCGGCCGCATTCGGGGGGCTGCTGCTGGTGCCCACCGACTTCAAGTACGTGGCCTTCGGCGTGCTCATCTTCATATCCGGGGCCGGCATGGGCCTGTTCTCCGCGCCGAACGCGGCCGCGATCATGAACAGCGTTCCAGCCAAGCAGCGTGGCGCCGCCTCCGGGATGATGGCCACCTTCCAGAACTCCGGCTTCGTGCTGTCCATCGGGATCTTCTTCTCACTAATGATCGCAGGCCTGGCCAGCACCCTGCCGAGCACGCTGACCAAGGGCCTGACCTCACAGGGCGTGCCGTATGCGCTGGCTCACCAGATCGGGCAGACACCCCCTGTCGCCAGCTTGTTCGCCGCCTTCCTCGGCTACAACCCGGTTCACCAACTGCTGGCGCCCACCGGCGAGCTCAGCAAGCTTCCGGCGCACAGCGTGGCCACGCTGACCGGCAAGCAGTTCTTCCCGCACCTGATCTCCGGACCTTTCCACCACGGCCTGGTGATCGTGTTCAGCATGGCCATCGCGGTGCTGGTGATTGCCGCTGGCGCCTCACTGCTGCGCGGCGGCCGGTATATCCACGACGACCACGCGGCGACCGGAGCTGCCACCGGGTCGGCGGGAGCCGCTGAGGTCACCGCCGAGGTCGCGATCGGGACCAGCCCCGAACTGGCCGTGGAGGTCGCCGCCGAGGTCAACGACGAGGCGAGCCGGCAGAGACAGCAGGAGACGCAGCGTGAGGCCGAACAGCGCGGCTAGCGGGGACGGCCGGACAGGACGGCCCAGCGCTGTCCGCGACGGCTAACCGGAGCAACCGGGGTCAGGGCGGCTAACCCGACTGCTCAGGCCAGAACGGCCACTCCTCGAAGGCGGCACTTCGGCCGTCGGCCGCGAACCGGATCGCCCAGAGATCGCGGAACTCCTGCTGAACCGGATCCCCGTACCCGGGATCATCGCCCAGTCCGCGCTGTTCGTCGCGATCTTCTATGGCATCCAGATCATCTGGGAACGGGACGCGGGTGTCCTCACCAAGCTCTTGACATCATTCGCGCTCTACCGCTTTACTATCATCATAGCAAAACAGTAGAGGAGGGCAGGTGTTCCGCTTCCGTCTTGACGGGGCTTCCGGTGTCCCCCCGTACCTCCAGCTCGTCCACCAGGTACGCCAGTCGCTGCTGCTCGGCTATCTGCGGGAAGGCGACCGGCTGCCCACGGTCAAGGATGTCGCCGGCGACCTGGCCATCAACCCCAACACCGTGGTCAAGGCCTACCGGCAGCTCGAGCACGAGGGGCTGGCGGGTGGCAGGCCAGGGCAAGGCACGTTCATCACCGGCACCTTGTCGCCCGCCACCCCGGACACCCACAACACCCTGCGGGCGTCGCTGGAGAAATGGCTCCGCGACGCTGCTGCGGCCGGGCTCGACGACGAGGCGGTGACGGCGCTCATTGCCGTGGCCCGCAATGACATGAGGAAGGAGAACGTGTGATGACCCAAGGTGACGACGACGGCAGGCGCCCGGCGCTGCGGACCGTCGGGCTGGGCAGGCGCTACGGCCACGTCTGGGGGCTGCGTGACTGCACGCTCACGGTGCCGGCCGGCGCGGTGGCTGGCCTGGTGGGCCCGAACGGCGCGGGCAAGACGACCCTGCTGCAGATGATCATCGGGCTGCTCCAGCCCACGGAAGGGCAGCTGGAGGTGTTCGGCGATACCTCGCGCGCGAACAGCGCGAAGGCTCTGGCGCGGGTCGGCTACGTCGCCCAGGACCATCCGCTCTACCGCGACTTCACCGTCGCGGACATGTTCCACCTGGGCCGCGCGATGAACCCGAGCTGGGATCAGGGCGTGGCGACGGCGCGGATGGACGCCCTCGACATCCCGCTGAAGCGCAAGGTCAAGACCCTGTCCGGCGGCCAGCAGGCCCAGGTCTCGCTGGCCATGGCGCTGGCCAAGCGCGCGCCGCTGCTGGCGCTGGACGAGCCGGTCTCCAGCCTCGACCCGATCGCCCGGCTGGATTTCATGCGGGAGGTGATGGCCGCGATCGCCGACACCGGCGTCACCGTCGTCATGGCCTCGCACGTGGTCTCCGAGCTGGAACGGCTGTGCGACTGGCTGATCGTGCTCACCGGGGGACGGGTGCAGCTGGCCGGGCCGACTGACGACCTGATTGCCGCGCACCGGCTGCTCACGGTCCCCCGCGCGACCCGGGACGCAGAGATTCCCGGGCTCCCCATCCACCGCACCGACAGCGACCGGCACTCCACCGTGCTGGTCCGCACCGACCCGGCCCGGCTGGCGGCGCAGCCGCACCCCGGATGGCAGATCGACCCGGTGGGCTTCGAGCAGCTCGTGCTGGCCTATCTGCAGCGCCCGGCCGGGGCGACCACCGACGATCCCGCTCAGGCCGCGGCGCGGCCCGGGCCAGCCACCAAGGAGGTAACCCGATGATCTGGGTCAGCTGGCGGCAGTCCCGCAGCCAGGCCATCGCCTGCCTGGGCGTGCTCGCCGCCCTCGCGATATACGCCATCGTGGTCAGCACTTCGATGCGCACGGCATTCAGCAACGACGGCCTGGCCGCCTGCCTGGCCCGCAGCGGGGGGACGAGCTGCCCGGACGCCGTCAGCGCCTTCACGGGCAAGTTCGGCTCCGCGGTCAACGTCGCGTTCTGGTCCGTGCTCCTGATCGCCCCCGGGCTGCTCGGGGTCCTCATCGGCGCGCCGCTGATCGCCCGCGAACTGGAATTCGGTACCTGGCGGCTGGCCTGGAGCCAGACCGTTAGCCGGACCCGGTGGCTGGCCGTCAAGCTGGCCCTGGTCGCCGGCGGGGTCATCGTGCTGGGCGCGGCGATGACCGCGGTGATCACCTGGTACCGCGCGCCGATGGACCGGCTCACCGGCCATTTCATCAACAACGCCTACGACTACGAGGGCCTGGTCCTGACCGCCTACATCCTGTGCGCGTTCGGGTTCGCGGTGCTGGCCGGGCTGCTGATACGCCGCAGCATCCCGGCCATGGTCGCCGCGTTCATCCCGTGGCTGGCCATCCGGCTCGTGGTCGAGTACGTGTTCCGCCCCCACTTCCAGGCACCGCTGACGTTCCTGCAAAGATGCAACTCGCCGAGTTCGTGCATGGGCGGCTACGGCCTAGGCACCATCCCACCGGTAACCGGCCACATCGGGGACTGGGTGCTAGGCATGACCCATCCGGCAGGAGACCAGTTCAATAACGCCTACCTGTACCAGCCGGCCGATCGGTTCTGGACCTTCCAGTCCATCGAGGCCGGCATCTTCGTGGCGCTCACCGCGGTCGCGCTCGGCGCCGCGATCTGGCTGCTGCACCGCCGCCCCGCTGCCTGACGGCTGCGGGCGACTGCCCCTACCTGACCGCTTACCGGTCAGCGAGCCTCGCTGGCCGGTAAGCGCACGTCTGAAGCCCCGGCGTCGTCGAATACCTCGTCAGTCCCGGGTCCGAACGCCTCGAACGCCTCGTCAGACTGAGCGTCCACGGCTTCGTCAGCCTCATCAGCCCCGTCACCCCCGGTGTCGATCACCAGGTCAGCCCCACTGAGCGCGGCCCGCAGCATGGTCTCGGCCGCATCCACAGCGGCCCGCGCCGTCAGCGCGTTGGTGTGGGCGCGATCGATGTTGCCGAGCGCGATGCAGTCGAAGGCGACCTGCGCGTCATGCACGGCCAATTCCAGCTGACGGGAAGCCTCGTCGAGGTGGATGGCACGCTCGTCGCTATATGGGGTGCTCACTGATGTCTCCCTCCGGGCGCCGACCTGGGCACTATGCCAGGCCTGGCGGCCCCACACCTACCCGTCGCGGGCGCCGGCATGCAGGCCAGGTGCCCGGAACTGGCGGTCCGCGGCCGTTCTACGATGGGAGTATCCCCTGAGCTACGCCACGAGGACGTGTCCATGCCCGAGTTCAGCTACACCGACCTGCTGCCCACTGGCCCGGACGACACGGAGTACCGGCTCCTGACAGAGGATGGGATCAGCCGGCGGGTTTCGTTGGGGAAAGAATTTCTTGAGGTGGAACCGGAGGTGCTCACCCTGCTCGCGGGGGAGGCGATGCGGGATATCGCGCACTTGCTGCGGCCCGCCCACCTACGCCAGCTGAGGGCCATCCTGGATGACCCCGAGGCCAGCGGCAACGACCGGTTCGTGGCCGGCGACCTGCTCAAGAACGCCTGCATCGCGGCCGGCGGGGTGCTACCGATGTGCCAGGACACCGGCACCGCGATCGTGATGGGCAAGCGTGGCGGGCAGGTGCTCACCGACGGGCGGGACGAGGAGCACCTGGCTCGCGGCGTCTACGACGCGTACACGCAACTGAACCTGCGGTACTCGCAACTCGCGCCGCTGACCATGTGGGAGGAACGCAACACCGGGACGAACCTGCCGGCCCAGATCGAGATCTACGCCACGACAGGAGCGGAGTACAAGTTCCTGTTCATGGCCAAGGGCGGCGGGTCGGCCAACAAGTCGTTCCTGTACCAGCAGACCAAGGCAGTGCTGAATCCGGACGCGATGCTCGCCTTCCTTGAGGACAAGATCCGCTCGCTCGGGACGGCCGCGTGCCCGCCCTACCATCTGGCCATCGTCATCGGCGGCACCAGTGCCGAGTACGCGCTAAAGACGGCCAAGTACGCGTCCGCGCGGTACCTGGACACGCTGCCTACCGCGGGCTCCGCGGCCGGGCACGGATTCCGCGACCTGGAGCTTGAGCAGCAGGTGCTGGGCGTCACCCGGCGGATAGGCATCGGCGCGCAGTTCGGTGGCAAATACTTCTGCCACGACGTGCGGGTCATCCGGCTGCCACGGCACGGGGCGTCGTGCCCGGTCGCGATCGCGGTGTCCTGCTCCGCCGACCGGCAGGCGCTAGCCAAGATCACGCCTGAAGGCGTGTTCCTGGAGCGGCTGGAGACCGATCCCGCGGCCTACCTCCCCGAGACCACGGACTCCGATCTCGGCGCCGACGACGTGGTGCGGATCGACCTGACCCGGCCGATGAGCGAGATCCGCGCGGAACTGTCCAAGCACCCGGTGGCCACCCGGCTGTCGCTGACCGGGCCGCTCGTGGTCGCGCGGGACATCGCGCACGCGAAGATCGCCGAGCGGCTGGCGGCGGGCGAGCCCATGCCGCGGTACCTGGTTGATCACGCGGTGTACTACGCCGGGCCGGCCAAGACCCCGGAAGGCTACGCGTCCGGCTCGTTCGGGCCCACCACCGCTGGGCGGATGGACTCGTACGTGGACCAGTTCCAGCGGGCCGGGGGGTCGCTGGTGATGCTGGCCAAGGGGAACCGTTCGCCCGCGGTGACCGCGGCGTGCGCCGAGCACGGCGGGTTCTACCTGGGCTCGATCGGCGGTGCCGCGGCCAAGCTCGCGCAGGACTGCATCACCAAGGTCGAGGTACTTGAGTATCCCGAACTCGGCATGGAAGCGGTCTGGAAAATCGAGGTCCGCGACTTCCCCGCGTTCATCATCGTGGACGACAAGGGACACGACTTCTTCGCGCCATCACCGGAACCTCCCCTCCTCACCATCGCGCCCCGCTGACCGCTTCCGGCCTTTCCTGATCGTGGTGCCCTGCTAGCCAGGGGACACAGCGCACGCCCCGGGGATACCCCGGACCCATGGCCGGACCCCCGGGCATAACCTGACTTTCATGATCGCAGTGGATTGTTAGCCGCCAGCGCGCCAATCCGCCGCGATCATGAATGGCCAGAAGCTGCGCCGATGCGGAATAGTCGCGACACTCACTCGATTCACACCCGCTTCACAGGAATCTTGATGGCACCGCCGTGTATTGTCCCGCCCATGCACGTTGCGGCCGGAACGGGGCGGGTGGTCGCCGGGCGCTATTACCTTCAGGACCCGATCGGCCGTGGTGCCATGGGCACAGTCTGGCGGGCCAGGGATGCGCTCCTGGCGCGGGACGTCGCTGTCAAGGAGGTGCTCCTGCGGGGAGCGGGCACTCCCGAGGACACGCGAGTCCGCTACGAACGCACGCTGCGCGAGGCCAGGACCGCCGCGCGGCTGAACCACCCGGCGGTGGTCACCATTTTCGACGTGGTCGAGGCGGACGGCAGCCCCTGGATCGTGATGGAATTCGTGCAGGCGCGGTCCCTGGAGCAGATCCTGGCCCAGGACGGGCCACTGCCGCCGCATAAGGCGGCGGATGTTGGGGCCCGGGTGCTCGGCGCGCTCGCCACCGCTCATGCGGCAGGCATCCTGCACCGAGACGTGAAACCGAGCAATGTGCTGCTAGGCGCCAATGGCCGGACGGTGCTGACCGACTTCGGCATAGCGACCCGTGCGGGGGATTCCACGCTGACCCAGGTCGGCATGGTCATGGGCACACCCGGATTCACCGCCCCAGAGCGCATTCGGGGTGAGCCAGCCACCCCCGCGTCCGACCTCTGGTCCCTCGGCGCGACGCTGTACGCGGCAGTGGACGGGCATGGACCGTTCGACGACCGCGGAAGTTCCCTGGCGGTCCTGTCCATAATCGCGAACGAGGACGCGCCCCGGCCGCGATCCGCGGGAGCGTTGGGGCCAGCCATCGACGCTCTGCTGCAGCGGGACCCAAGCGCCCGGCCGGATGCGGCCGCCGCCGGAAGGCTCCTCGCCGCAGCGCTCTCCCCGGCCGCGGACAGCCGGTCCCCAGGTGGCGGGTACTTGGGGGACGCATTCGAGGGCGATGCATTCCGCCGAAATTCTTTCCAAGGTGTGACATTCCTGGGTGAGGCATTCCACGGTGACGCTTTCCGTGATATCGTATTCGAGGATGACGCGTCCGAATATGACGCGTCCGAATATGACGCGTCCGAATATGACGCGTCCGAATATGACGCGTTCCAGGATGACGCGTTCCGTGGGAGCGCATTCCAGGAGAGGGCGTTGCCGGACGGGCCGGCCGGTGGCTCGGCGGGCGCCGGGGGCATCCCGGCAGGCAGCACCTTCCTTGGCGAGCACAGCCCACACGGGTCGCGGCCGACCGTGCCACAACGGCCAGTGGCGGATCTGCCCGCGTGGATGAGCTTTCCCCCGGAGGAGGGCCCGCCTGCGGGGATCGGGCCTCCCGTGGAGAGGACAGTACCCGGGCCCAGGGAAATGCCGGTGCCGGGGCTGATGGACGAGCGGGTGCCGGGGCTGATGGACACGCCGGCGGACACCTCCGTCCCGCCGCCCGGCTGGGCCGCCGCCCTTCTCCGGCGAGCAGGACACTCGCCTGGGCGGCATGGCACCCAGGCCGCCGGGTACCGGCGTCGGCTACTAGCTGGGCTGGGGGCAGCCGCGCTGGTCTGCGCCGGGATCCTGGGCGGGCTGGCCATCGGGCACTCCGGACGCTCCCCGCTACCCGCCGGCTACCAGTGGCACACGGTCCCGGCGGCCGAAACGGGCACGGCAGCAGGTTTCACCATGGCCGTGCCGAACGGATGGCATGTGAGCACGCATGGGCTCGTCACTGACGTCATCGATCCCGCGGGGCCTAGGTCCATGCAGGTCGATCTGACGCCGTTCGAGGCCGACAGCGCGTTTGGTGAGACAAGCCTCCTGGCCGAGCGGGCCGTCACCGATGGCAGTTTCCCGGGGTACCGCAGGGTCGCGCTCCGCTCCTTCCTCTTCCACGACAGCCTCGGCGCGGTGTGGAATTTCACCTGGCAGGAGCCCGGGCTCGGCCGGGTGGATGTCCTCGACGTCCTCTTCAGGGGGCACGCGCAGGCTGGACGGCAGGCATACCGGATCCAGATATCGGCTCCGGCGGCGGACGGCGCCACCAGCGGCGCCATCTTCGCCGAGGCTCTGCGGACGTTCAACCCTCGCTGAGCGAGTCCCTGGCGGGACGGACTCCCGCGCCGAAGGGGATTCTGTGACGAAGGGAGTTCCCTGACGGCTGCCGGGCCGCCGCCCCAGCTGCGTTGCCGTAAATTCACCGTCACTATTCACCGCCGCTGTTCGGCTGCGGAAGTGACTAACTAAGCACGGAAAGTTACCGGACCCGGCCTGTAGATCGTCGGCCTCGGGGCCAGGAAACCAGCTCAGATGCTTAGTAGTATCCGTTGGCCTCCCAGAACGCCCAAGCCTTGCACGGGTCACCATACCTTTGCTGGATATAGCCTAGACCCCACTTGATCTGCGTGGCCGGATCGGTCGCCCAGTCGGCGCCGGCCGTTGACATCTTGGATCCAGGCAGAGCCTGCGGAATTCCGAAGGCGCCGCTGGCATTCTCGGCGGTATAACTCCACCCGCTCTCGCGGCTCCAGATGTTGTTCAGGCAACTGAAGTACGTGCTTGGGGCCCACCCGAACGAGGACAGCATGTCATAGGCGATCGACTGGGCCGTGCCGGGATTGGGCGCCGGGAGATTGGCGACCGCGGAGCCATTGGCCGCGGACACACCGGCCGAGCCTGCGGTGGACACAGCGGCCGAGCCTGCCGCCGCGGTGGGGCGCGCCGCCACCCTGGGTGCGCCGATCACACTCATCGTGCGCGAGGCCGCGTCCATCACGATTATCTGCTGGCGCTGCTGTTCGAGGGCGGCCATCGCGCTGCTGCCGGAGACCGCCGCGGCGGCGACGGCCGCACCAGAAGCCTGCATGTGGCCTGGGCCCAGGACCACCATGTAGCCGGTGACGGCAATTCCGGTAACCGCGGTGACCGCCGTGGCGACCGCCGGCAGCAGAACGCCATTACGGTGGGACGCCCGTCTCCTTCCGGGGCTTCGCCTCCGGTGTTGTGACAAGGCAGTCCTTCCGTCGGCCAAACATACTGGGCAGGAACGCCCAGTCGCGGGCCCCTGCGACTGGGGCAGCGCGCCTCGTTGGCCCTTATGCCAATACCGGCCGCAGAAACTGGCGCGGCCAGAACCCGATGACATGAGGACTTGGCGCCATCGGCGCTACTTTGCCAGAACTGAGGGAGCAATACTCGACGCTTCCAAGAAAAAGTTGTGACGGTCAGCCGCCAACGTCGTGGGTTAGATCACAAATTGACAACACGTACTGGCACAATTACCAGGTGTAATAACGGCGTTAGTTGTGACCACTACCGAGGTCAAGGAAACTGCGAACGACACGCAGGAGAAGCGCCGGAAAGCGGTCTCCGCCTCACTTTGTGCTGCCGCCGAACCGGGCAAGCACAGCGGCGGCCTTCCCCAGATCGGAAGA
>OBLT010002549.1_pt1 | contig 11308 bp, 12 predicted proteins | sample 1518721 | NCBI WGS metagenome assembly OBLT01 (sample SAMEA3539307, study PRJEB22396) | soil metagenome | biome: tundra; feature: field; material: soil | place: USA | collected 2010-05 | depth 0.15 m | reverse complement strand
GGATCTCAGTGTGCTCCAAGCCACGGACGACGCAGCGTCGAATGTATGCGGATCGACTCATGTGTAAGGAATGGGCGGCGTTGTCGAGACGGTCGATGACTGACTCAGGCAAACGCAGGATGATGGCACGGGTTTGTGGGTTCATATAATTCTTCCAGGCACACCCGAATCTTGATGTCGGGTGATGCCACACGATATTTATTCTCGGCGTGCGTTCGCCTGGGCCTTCCTCAAATGCGGCTCCATCGTGGCTCCGCAATAGGGAGGTCCACGGCGATCCATTTGGCCTCATCCACATTTGAGAACGCCATTTGCGGTGCTTCTGCCGTCAGCATCTCACTTGGCTGCACGGTGGGCATGTCGTGTTCGGCCACTGCCTTGTCGTCAAATCTGCAAGGGACAATCTCGATTTCCTTGCGTGCCAGCTTGTCGAGGAATGTTCTCAAACTGGCAACCAGTTCAGTTGTGTCCGTGGGTGCGAGGGCCAGCGAGTAGGTCCCGCCCTCGTTCACGACCTTCCCAGCCTTCAGAAGCCGCTGTAGCTGCTTCTTGACTGTTTCCCGACTAATCCCGATTTTCTTTGCGATCTCTGCTGGTGTTCCCGGCAAAGCGGCGGTGACCCGATCTGCGGTCTTCTTCTTCGTTGTAGTGGTTTGTTCTTGTATGTTCATCTGTTTTGTACCTTGTAGAATGTTTGCTGCGGTGTTGGGGTGAATTTCGTTTCTTTCGGCAATCTCATGCATCGTGTAGCCGTGGAGCCAGTCCGTTACGACGGCCCGATCCCGGTGTGGCAATCGGTCAAGAAATTGATGGATCTCTATTGCTTCGTCCCGGCCGATCCCGGTCGGTTTGCATAGATGGGTGTCATCAAGTTGGCGAAACCGCCTCACGTGCCGGAAACTGTCGGTGAGCCGTGAATCCGCTCGTTGATAGAGAAGGACCGCCGAAAGTTCCTTTCCGGCCACAATGTGTTCCCACATCTCCGTCCAGACCTGCTGGCAGATTTCTTCAGCCAAGGAAACCCCGACGCCGGGCCGGGGTGTTCTTCCACGGGTCGGGTCGAGAGTCCAATAGCCGAATGCAAGTCCACGAAACAGCTTGGTCGCATGGCGTTGATAGAAAGCATTGAAGCTGGCGTAAATATCACGGGTCATGTTTGCTGCCCTTGACGCAGCGAAAGTGACAGGGCGGATCGGGTGTTGACTCACCCTTTCTGTCCGTTCGTGAAGTATGTATACACGGTGTCCCCAAGGCGTCCCCACGAAGCGTGGGGGGTCTGTAGAAAAGAATGTGGGGAATCGGGTCAGCGAAAATATTTTGGAGTTTCGTTGTGGATGTCCCCGGCTTCAAACGGTTACTCTTGTAGTGCTGAGTGAGCCGTAAGAGCGAACGAGAACAGCACGAAGAGAGTATCAAGACGAAGTTGCATTCATTTTGAATCAAGGGTTTGAAGAAAAGTTGTTTCGTGGGGACGTTTTAGAATGATCTTGACGGCTATCATGTCCCCGAAGGATTCCTTTTGCGATTTCGGCGTCTTACCACCACATGGCTACGCTTGGGGCTTCGCCATGTGGTGGGTTGGAACGGTTGGATAGTGGATGGAAAGAAGTTCCTACAATCCAAACGGGACGCATTTGGGATTTTGGACGAACCAAACCCACATTGAAGGCTGGAAAGCCGTTCAGGTTCGGGTTCCTTTTAGAAAATGAAGTAGATGAAATCCTACATCGTCACCCGATAGGGTGAGCGGCCCCGGCTTCGCCGGATCGGTCCACATATTAGGGTTGGTGCTTGAAAACCCGATCCAACATCAGGATGGATGTTTGTCCCGTCTGACGACGGGACCGCCTGGGGGCGATTCCTTGTAGGTGTAGCTTTAGAAGCGAATAGAAGCCCTCAGTACGGTCGGCGTGGCCGGGTTCTCTGGCGAGCTTCTAGTCCCTACGACTTCCCCTCGGCGTGTTGAACGAGTTCGACAACTCTGAGCAAGCACCGGCTAATCACCTTGGCGCTTAACGACCTTATAGGAAGCAAGTTTGAGTTCATTCCTGCGTTAATGCCAATTCATGGGAGCACAATTTCTTGCATCACGGGCATCACATCACGGTGAAGCTGACCGATAGTCCCCTCAAGTGATCTCGAAACGCTGCGAAAATTCAACCAAGGGCGTCTAAAGGATTTGCTTTGTCCTGCCGAGCCATGTAAAGGGAGAATCCAGAATGACGCTCGACAAGGACTTCTACACCGTTCCAGAAGTTGTGGAAATGATCCGAGCACACCGTGGCAAAGTGCCCGGTATCTACTCTGACATTAGGCTTGGGAATCTGAAAGCTACAAAGCGCCGCAGTCCCGCTACCGGACGGATATGCAAGGTTATCGCTCAATCTGAAACTGAACGGTATCTAAAACGCTTGGGAATCAGTTGTAGCATTGCGTCGGTAGAGGCGCATACACACCTGAGGACGCCCCTGCGGAACCTAGCTCTATTGGCCGTTCGAGAGTATTTGGCCACTGTGCCCAGCAGAACACGGGAAGACGAAGCTCTCGCACTTGTGATGGAGGCGCTGCCCGCCAGGGAGATCTCCGTGGCACTGAGGACCGTGACGAAGAATGTGATTGTTGAGCGTGATATGTTCGGTCGCTCTGGCCGGGAGTCTAAAGCCAGAAGGAAAGCTGGCTGAAGACAAGCTAGTCTCTTCTAAGCCCTCTTCCGCAGGGACACAACCTTGCGCTTCTTGTCGGCGTTTGTAGACTTCCATGTAATTGTCGTGCCAATCCTTGTTCCCACCGAAATAATGACGCTTGACGACCTCGGGACTATCAGCCAACCACTCAGCGACTCTCTCCAATGTCCGCTTCCGAATCGAGCATCCAAGTCGCAAAGGTGTGCCGGAAAGTGTGAGGCATCGAATGGTGGGCGAACCTTCCGAATTCCTCGCCACTACTTTTCAAAACCGCTGCCACATCATCTGACCGATTCTTCGCAGCCGATTCCACAATCTGCTTCCCTTGTTCTTTGCCGACCCCTCCGTATCTATGCCGCCGTTGTGAACGCTGTGAAAGCTTGAAGTGCCGGGACATATACGATATACACACTCGGACCTCTGAAAACGCACAAGCAGTACCCTCAGAGGCCGGGAGATAGCCGGATTCTGTCGGCGGGGTGCTGTATATCGACCAAACCGAGGAACGCCACTGATACCGCTGTTTTGCGCAGGGAGATGCACTGCAAGAGGAACCGAAGTGGTTCCGAATTCGCTGTTCGCTTGGGAACCCTTTTTGTCCCTATAGGTAAAATAAACACCGTGACTACCGACGATCTTCAGTTGCGGGGCTTCCTACATTGGACGGCCTTCGAATCGGGAAGAAGTCCTGCCAACCGCCCTCAAAGACCTGAAACCCTTTCACCAAGAAATAATCGAATATATCGCCAACCTTCCCGGTAAACGGCGACCGACCTACTGCCACGCAAAACAAACGTGGAACCTCAGCAAAGAACAATTCAACGACGAACTTCAATCGGCTTTTTCGGCGCTTCGGAACTCTCTCCAGCGCCGGGGAATTCACAAGCTCGCCGACCTCGATATGCGATAGCCGCCCGAAAATCGTCGGTGCCGGAAAAGAGATAGACAGATTCGGTCGTTCGGATCCGATTCTAGGACGTGATAGACCGCATCGACTGCAACCGGCTTGGATGCGGAAAGTGCGGTGTATGCGTATGCACATCGGAGGATTGTGATCGGTACGAAACCGCTATCCAGGAAGGGGTGGCAACTCATTTCGTTTGAGGGTAGCGAGATCGGAGCATCTGCAAAAGTGGGCTGTCGCAACGCAGTATGCGGTCGATACGTCAAGTAGATACCTGCATGATCCTTCAACTGATCGGCTACAATATACCGGCTTTGCTGAACTCGAATTTAGCCGCAGCGATCTGCCAAGTCGAAGATGGGGAGCGGCTGAAGAGTCTCGTAATGCTTGTGCGTGAGACCGGTTGGGGTGTGGTCGTGGTCCAGACCGTCTCTGGCGATCACTTCGTTGTAGCAACAGCCCACCGTAAGCATCAGGGAAATCTCCTCGGCGATACTCGCAGGTGGACCAGGGAACACGGATATCAGTTTTTCATGAAGCTTTCCGACGACAAGTTTCCAACGCCACGGCCCAACATTTTCCTGCTACCGGATGGCCGTGAGATTCAGATCCAGAACGTGCTTGAACGGGCGTCAAACTTTACCCATTGGGGCCTCTCTTTGGAGGAGAAAATTCCTGCCGGGTATGTCCGAATATAGGATTCTGAGGAAGGGGAGAAAGTCGGTACGCCTCCCGTGGCTCCTCCAGCACAACGTCTGATACTGAAGACTTCCTTGTTTCCAAAGAAGAGACAACCTGGGCCGAGATTGCCTATGCTACGCCGTATAGAGCCTCCCAAACGACTTCCGTCTCGTTGCGAGCCAAATCAAACGACATAGTGACCCGCCCTCCAAAATGGTCCAGATGGCCGACGACACCTTTGTCGTCATCTCGGGCCTCTATCCGGCGTGTGACCAGCATTGTCTTTCCACGCAGGTCCGTCGAAATCGCTTTAACAATCGGCAGAACACCGGGACCAATGACGAAGCCCATCACTTTGTCTTCGGCGGTGAATCGTTCGATGTCTTTGTAGGGTTGTGCGGTCCTCACCAACTTGAACTGGACTTCGGAACCGTCCACCACGAGCTTGGAGTTCGCATTCCCCGGTGTCGTCTCATAAACGTGTCTGACCTTCAGCTTTAACAAATCCATCAGGCGTGGCTGTGCGAGTTTGGCAAAGAGGTCTACCATCGCCTGCTTGGTCATCGACCGGAAGTATAGCAGCCGGTGAAGTTGCGCTCGACATGGTGCGCTGGAATTTGTGTCTTCGCCAGCGATGGCCGCTGGAATCAGCGATCACGATTGGAGCGTGAGAGAATTACTGGAGGACCCGATGGCTCGCCGGTCAGAGTTGCGCATTACAGATCAATGCTTTGACTTCAATCGCTGTATCCCAAGTCTTTTCGACCCGCCTGACGAACGAGAAGCATTGCCTTTTCCAGGAGTTCAATATTGAACCGACTATCTTCGTCCCACGATTCCGAATGCGTGGATCGAAGGTCCGAGACGACCGATTGAAGCATGTTATGGACATCAATGGCGAGCACTAAGAATGCTGTATCTCTCGCCTTTAGGAAGTCGGCAAGGGCGTTGGCGTGTTCGTCCACTTCCGCAATTCGTCGTTCCGCCAACGGGTCCAACGACGGCACACTGTGATAGATTTCTTGATGCTTCCGTAGCTTGTGTTGCGAGATTCGCATCTTGGCCAGCGCTTCCATCAGTTTCTCGTAAGTGTCCCTAAGATACGTCCACCTCATCTGCCGATCCCACACTTCGTCCGAAATTCTAGCTTTGATCGTTTCCGTCGTCGCTGTCAGCTTCTCGGTTTGTTCCACGAGCCGGTCCAGATTGTGGAACTGGGCCAGCAGCTTCGCCCGTTCACCGGCATAAGCATCGAACACACTGGTGAACCGGGCCAGCAGAAAAACGCCGATTGTCGTTAGGATTGGGATTCCGGCGACGAGCGCCAACGCCAGTTTCCAGCCGATTACTAGGAGACCGGTTGTTTGCATTGTGAAGTTCGCTCCGTAATGAGCTTAACGCCACCGGGAAGCGAGTGTGTCAACCAATCGCTTGATGCGTCCCGTTCCATCGGCTTTCGTAATCGCCGCATAATCGGCCTTGCCGTGAACGACTTCATTGCGAAGACGCCTGAGACTGCTTATCTCGTCCCCTTCTATTTGCAGAAGATCACCATGTTGCTGTAATCGACCGACCATGTCCAACGTTGGGAAATGGGCCTGCATGTCGGCTGGCTTCGCCCGTTGATTGAGGAGCTTTTCAAGTTCAACCCATTCGGTCAAGAACGCCCCAACGACGTTGCTGCCATCAAGTTCTGGCTCCACCAAATCAAATCCGAAGAGATTCGAAAACATGATCTTTGCGAGTTCAGCGTAAACTTCAACTTTGTCCCGCTCAACAATCAGCCCATTGCCTTGGTGATAAAGCTGGTTCCGCAGGCGGTGGTACCATTCGATCTCCCCAAGGTCGATCCCTTGCAGACGATCCGCAGCGTGCTTTTCGAGAGCGTCGATTAGCCGTGGAAAACTCTCGGCGCATTCCTCAAATTCCTTGCGTGTGATCTGAAGCTGGTTGACCCGCTTCGGCAGTCCCAAAAAGGTCTTGACCATCAGTTCCACGGCATTGTCAACACTAATCATTGCCAGACGGCGATTCGTGTTGCTGTCCTTCTTCAGTAGCGCAAGAGCGTGATTCAGAATTTCACCAGGACCAGAGGCCCACGGCGGTGATGCTCGCTTCGCAGGTGGCACAGGAGGCATAGGAGGAACCGTTATCGTATCAAGAACACACCCCGTCCGACCTTTCGATATTGTGTTTGTCGGAGATCGTCAGTGAATCGTCACCGTTGTTCCAGGTGTGATCGCTGCTTCCATCCTTGGGGACATACTCATGAGCGGATCAGCCTATCGGCCAATTCTCTTAGTTCGTTGCGCCACTCAAGGCGCTCCAGCCAGCGGTCAGGAATGCTACTTTCCCCATACACCGCTCCAGCAAGCTGCCCGGTAACTGCGCCCACGGTATCAGCATCGTCACCAAGGTTCACGGCCTGGATAACGGCATCCTCAAATGACGAAGTGGTGGCGACGGCCCACATTGCAGCTTCGAGCGTATCTTTGTAGAACCCCGAAGCGGATACTTCGTTTCTTTTCCGATTGGAGATGTCTGCTGGAATTGACGCCAAGTCAAAACCTGAGATCGCCGTCTTGAACAGTAGTCTACCGAACCATCCCGTCGCCTTTGCAGCATCTTCACCGTGGGTCAAACTCGACTGGTCGTAAGCCAGGGATTCGGCTTCGTTCTCATTCGTTGCGAAGAGCACAACTGGAGCAAGCCGCATCAGCGATCCGTTCCCGAGGGAAGAGGCGGATATCTTAGGCACGACCGTAGGATTTCGCAAGAAGGCGTCCAATGCGCTGCGAGTTGCGTTGCCAATGTCGAAGCAACTTCCGGTGCAAGCGTGCTTACCACGGAGATACCATTCCGACCACTCATTCAAGATGCGTAAAGAACGGAACGCCCTTTCTTGAATGAGAGAGTGCCCCATCGCTACTGCCATTGCCGTGTCATCGGTCCATTGACCGGGCGCAAGACCGAAAATGCCGCCGCCGATCATCTCCGTGTGGAGATTGTTTAGCGATCTTCGTGGCCCAAATTCGAGGGTCGTACCGAGAGCATCGCCAACTGCGAGACCCAACAACATGCCTGTGAAGTTTTCTCTTGTTGTCGCCAATCCACACTAATTGTAAGCACAGCTTCGCTTGCGTGAGGTTGCAGACGGACACAAGATCGGCTCATTGAATCGTCGGCTTGAAATCGTCCCCGCCTTTGAAATCAAGTTCTGCCGAACTTCCTTCCGTCCGTAAATCCCAAGTTGCCGCCAGCGCATCAGCAGTCGCATTCAGGAGATCCAGTAGGCCGTCCAACTTCTTGGCGAGTCGAATCACGTTGAGCGGTTGTAGTTGCTGCGGTACCCAACCATCACTACGGCGGGCACCAGGATGGACCGCAACCGCTACAGGGTCCAGCGCTTCGAGTTCGCCGACAAGAGCACTGAAGTCGGCAAGGCTGGCAACACCTTCACATTTGAATTCCTTCTCCCAACGAACCGCCTTGATAATCTGGCACACTATTTGCGCCAACCACCGCAAAGAATGTGTTTTGTACAGCGTGATCGGGTCAGTTGGCGACGGCAAGAAGTTGCTGCCCTCACCGACGAGAGTTTTCAAACCAAGTTCAACGGCTTGCCGGTAGAGCAGGATGACCGGGCACGCATTCCATGCCTTTTTGGGGTTTGGTTCCAGGTCCAGAGTGGCGATCAGCGTCTTGGCAGCTTTGTGAAGAGATCGGGCGTACAGATGAATCTCGATGTCGCCGCCGTTGTGCCAGCTTCGGTCGGCGCTTTGGGCTACTGCCTTCGATTTGAGAAATCGCTTGACGGGCGGCTTCTTGCTCATGCGGGTCCTACCTCAGATTGTAGTCAACCGGAGATTGCCTTCCAGCGTAGGGCCTGAAATCTGCGCCCAGCCGGTTCACGGTCCTAGTTTCAACAAGGAAAGATCAGACGTAGCATCCCGTCGTTCCCACATCCAAATAAGCACACCAAGCAGATACAGGGATAAAACAGAGAGGGCTACGAAAATCCCGGCAGCGAAGCTTGGGCTGATAGTGAAAGCGGCAACCAAAGTGAAAGGAGTCAACAAGAGGCACAAGACCATCGATCCATAACGAGCTACCTGCTTGCGACAGAGAATGCCGATGCCACAGAACACATAGAGAAGTGACATAAGCACCCAAGGGATCGAGAGCACGCCCATGAATACGCCGCCGAACAATGAGAGCGCACCACTTGTCTTTAGAGCACCGCTTAAGACGGCTAAGGCCAGAACAGCCCCAAGAACTCCAACGATCAAATTGGAGATTCCAGCCCCCAACAAAACGACCGCCGCAATCCTCAAGTGAACATTTGGGACCTGCGCCCAGTCAGATCGAATATCGAGACTCATCGTCCTCTCCTATTCATCGGCTGGTTAAGGGTTGAGCATTACGAGCCTGACGCACCGATCACACAAGGCACCTCCGCAGCAATCAATTCGGCCATGGGGACCATCTTCCGCAGCTACTCTCGTCGCCGGATTCGAAGTCTTCGGCGATACGGCAATTCGTCGGGCCGGGAGTCGGGAAACATATTGTCATCTTCTGACCGAGTGCCCATTCTGGTGTCCGAAAAACGATCACGTCCGTACACTCAAGCGGCGACGGTTTTCTTCTTTCGTTTGCCGCCTGGAATCGGCTTGGTCGTTTCGACAGTTTCCGTACACCCATTCCGATAGGAATCCACCGCCGTCATCACTGGAATCCCGAGTTGCTTGCCGATGGCTCTCCAACTCAGGCCCACTTCATCACGGAGACGCACAACTTCACCCCTGCGAAAGATTCTCTTTGGCCGCCCGATAACCTTTCCGGCAGCACGGGCCGCTTGAATGCCGCACAGTGTCCGTTCCTTGATGATCTGGCGCTCGAACTCGGCCACGGCTGAAAGAATGTGAAGCAGAAGCGTTGCGGTCGGGTTCGATTGATCTGTATCGAGTCCTTGTGTCACAGCAATGAACCGGACGCCGAAACTCGTAAGAGCGGCTAATTGTTGGCTGAGGTGTAGCACTGATCTCCCGAAGCGATCCAGCTTGTAGACGCAGATACAATCGAACTTCCGTTTAGCAGCATCGGCCATGAGAGCGTCCAGAGAGGGGCGGTTGGCCTTGGCACCAGAGAAGCCGCTGTCCACGTACTCCTTCGTGACCTGCCAATCGACACCACGCCGAGAAACCCACTCCCGCAGTTCCCGAAGTTGCATCTCGCAATTTTGATCGGTCGTGGAGACTCTGGCATAAATGGCGCAACGCATATTGTTATCGTACATAGTTTTGTACATATGTCAATAGTAGGTGAACAATTGGATTCGGCAGATCGCAGAGGTACACTGCTTGTAGGCAAAGACGATGATCCTTCGCTACAGCCGGTCCCCTTTTGTCGGCAGAGCCGTGGGAGTCTTTCTATTGCTCTTCTTGTCGCAACCCCCCGGTGCTGCAAAGATCATTCCGAGACGTGATCCGTTGGATGCTGCTTTGGACTCCACTTTGATCGTAATCATGAAGGAGCAATCTCAAGATCGGTTTGAAGTGGAGGAAGTGTTTCTCGGAGATGTAGTCAAAGGCCAGATTTTGGTGCTACCCGCTTTTAGGCTGATTGTTGAGGACACATCGTCATTCATTTCTGGCAGGGAGCGAGTCGAACCCATCTACAGCAACACTCGCATTCTTGTTTTTCTGAAGCCAGATCCAGTGGCTCTTGCGGATGGCCAAGAACGCCCTCACTGGGTGGTAGCAGGACATGGAAACTGTTATTTCTGGAGTCACGATCCTAGCAATTTGGAATCCCTCCGGGCAATGGCGAAGAAGGCTCTTGCTCTCCGAACTTCTTGGGAAACTGCACGCCAGTTGGCATATAAGCAGCAAAGTGCCGAAGCATTGTGGCCTTACCTCTGGAACTACAATCACAGTTGCTACAAACAAACGGAAACCGCCCTTCAGGGCCTTGGCGCAGTTGCGGGCGACTACATAGCTGGACAGTTGGAGCGCATGAGTTATCAGCAAAAGGGTCTTTTTCTGATTCATTCCAGCACGTACGGTAGTGTGCGATTGCATGACGCACTTATACGTGAATTGAAGATGCAACAAGGGCTGTGGGAAGAGGTGCTTCATCGTCGCAAAGGATTTGCGGCCTATGATGAAATTGATCGTCCGGGACGAATGCACTACAATCCTCGGCGCACACAAGACGCCGACGTTGACGAAGCGGCGGATATTAACGGCGTCCTCTACTATGGCTTTACGGGGCTAGGCGGTTTTCATGATCGCAACGACCTTCCATTTTTCCGGGAAGCCGCACTTTGGGGCATCAAATACCGATTCAAACAATTGGATGATGCTGCGCTCGAAGCTTTTGAAAAGATGCCTGATAGGGCGAACCTAGCCATAATTGAATCCATCTGGAAGGAATATTCGACGAGACCGTTCGTCGGCAATGAACTACACCCCTTTTGACATCATTCGGACCCTCAACTCTCACAGATTTCCTGAGGCTATTCCCTTGATGGCGCAGTTCGTCAAATCCGGCTTCATGGAGGAAGAGGCACGACAGTTTCTCGTTCAGATCAGCGGCACTGACCTCGGCAGCGATTCCAAGTCGTGGATTGCTTGGTACGAATCTCATAAGCGTGAACTTGGAGTGCGCAACTGACTTCTGACAGAACCATGCGAACAGTCAAATCCGAGTGGGTCTCAGGCCGGCCCGAAATCACAACGTCATCTGCTCTCGTTAACCCGACGTTTTGGCACGATGAGCGACGATCCGATCCACCCTCAAAAACCACAGTAAATCTCATCCAAGCTACAATCTGTCCAGGTGTAGTACACGCCGGGGCCGGTCTGCCGTGGAGGGAGAACGGCTCTCAAGAAAGTTCTTGGAATGAGTCCCGGTTTTCACTGCCAATCCACGGGAACGCCAGTGCCCACCGGAAAAGATACCGTTTCCATGCGAGGCGTTTCGAACACCTGTTTCCCGCTGGCAGATCGGAAGAGCACACGTCTGAACTCCCAGTCAC
>OBLT010002547.1_pt1 | contig 11309 bp, 9 predicted proteins | sample 1518721 | NCBI WGS metagenome assembly OBLT01 (sample SAMEA3539307, study PRJEB22396) | soil metagenome | biome: tundra; feature: field; material: soil | place: USA | collected 2010-05 | depth 0.15 m | reverse complement strand
TCAGACGTGTGCTCTTCCGATCTAAAGCGTTTCGTCGGTTGTACTGGAGGACAAGGGCACCATTAGAACATCCTGCACTGGTACTTGCTCTCCAGCATGCTTGCCGCCGCTAAATAGATTAATCGTGAGGCGAGGCAGGGCCCGGGGCTTCGCATTTGCCAATTCCGCAAAGTATTCCCAAAGGGCCAATCCGCGGCCGTCTGCTACGGCACGTGCAAAGGCAATCGAGACGGCTAGAATTGCATTTGCGCCCAGACGCGACTTGTTTGTAGTTCCATCCAGAGCGATCAGCCGTGCATCAAGGTCTGCCTGGTCTGAGAAGGACAGACCGCGCAGGACACTGGTCATTTCCCCATTAATATTCGCCACGGCCTTCCGGCATCCCAGGCCCCTATATCGCTTCTCGTCGCCGTCACGCAGCTCCATTGCTTCCGCCGAGCCTGTGGAGGCACCAGACGGAACCGACGCTTCGCCACAGCCCCTGTCGAGCTGGCAGTTCGCCAGCACAGTCGGCCGTCCTCTGCTGTCAAGGATTTCGCGAGCGTGCAACTTGAGAATCTTTGTCAATTCAGCGCCTCCTCGAACTGGGAAATGAGATTCGATAGACCGGACGGCGGATTTTTCATGAGCCGGCATGCAACACTCCTTTGCCATTCCCGTTCTGTATCGGTCAAATACTCGAACGGCGATCTACCCATGACGCGGGCCAAAAGGCATGCCAATGTATGACGGCAGGCTCTTGCCTCGAAGCTCGCGCCGAATCCAGCGTCGCGAACGCTCGTTAGATAGCGGCACACGTACAATTCGGCAGATATCAGCAGTTCCCTCCTGTACTGTCCCAGGTGCAGCGCCTTTGCAAGCAAATGCGTTAGGGAGAAGCCGACGTCGAATGCCGGGTCACCGAAGTGAATCACCTCATGGTCAACCAGCACAAATTTGTTCTCGTGAACCAGAATATTCTTTGGGCTGTAGTCACCGTGGACCAGGGCCAGCCTTTGTCTGAGAGTCTCTTCGATCAGCTCTTCGAAGAAAGCGCTTGTTTCGGGAATGCGGCTTGCAGAAAACCGGTAATACGGTTCCAGGCGGAGCGACTCGAATTCGGCCCGATCTTCGAATAACTCTGCGAGCGAGCTATCATCGCGCGAGCGAAAGTGAATTTGACCAAGGATTTCAGCAAACACTTCGAAGTGACAGGGCTCGGGAGGCTGCGAAAACAGGAGTTCCTTCCATGTGTAGTTCGGCCGCGGGACTGCCGACATGGCGATGAGGTGCTCGGAATAATCTTCGTAAAGAAGCGTGGTAATCGATCCCTGCGGGGCAAGTTGTTGTAACGAACGCATACCTTGCGCTTCACGATGAACACGTTCCAGTGAGCTGAACCAATCAGTGTCCACCCGCAATTTCGCCAAGGCCTGTTTCATCACAAATGAAGCTTGTCCGTGGGGTTCCACAAGCACCGTACGGTTCGAAACACCGCCGGTCAAAGTCCATATGTTTGGCACATCGTCCGGGCCGATCAGTCGATGGGAACGCAAGTAGGGAATCAAATCCGAAGGCTCTTCAATATTCATCATTTCGTAGGCGAACCTCCGAACGATTCGACACATTGCTTCGGCTTTGGTCCCGTTTGGCAGCCGCGGATTCGATCTCCTGATGGCCGCATTCAAGTTCGATCAGTGCCTGCAGCCAAGGGGGCTCAGTCACCAATTCAATTCTCCGTGAATTCGGGCCGCATGACGAGCACTCCGGACAGATCTTTATTTCGGACATCTACGCCCAACTTGTCAAAGGATCGGCTACGACACAGTAACAAATTGCTGTATGTTCTTCAAATTCAGGCAACTTCTTTCAATTTTTGACTCCCGCGATGCATACCTGCGTTTAGGTTTGGAGAAACAGAGACGGGAGAACGGACCATCATAATGGAAATGGAGATTAATCACAGCTACCTGGATGTACGCGAGTGGGTCTGCGCAATTACCATCGCTACTTCTACGGACTTCTTTGGAACGGGTGAAGTCTATCAATTCCAGACCTATCCTGAGGAAGCTAGGACGGAATTGACCTCTCCACTGCGGCTACATTGCTACATTGATGTCTGCGTGGGCGGTCTTGTTGGGCTTGCAAAATCAAGGCGTGATCGGCTCGCTCCTCTTGCGAGGAAGGGACACTCAAGGCACTTTGACACTCGATGGGTGGATTTGCGAACGAGGCTCAATGCGAATTGGAGGAGAGAAAACGCGAGATGAAAGAAGGCGGGTATCTGCAATTATGCTAATCCACAGAACGGACGTGTTATGGAACGGAGTGCTCACCTTGAACTCCTTTCTCGCCGGTAGCAACAGCCGCTTTCGAGAGGAGCTTTTGAACGTTCCGTTTTGGATTGGGCTTATCCCCTGCGAGGGAAAAATCGATTCCCCTCGTCCTTCTCCTGAAATTCGCTATGATCCTTTATCGCGTGCGAAGCATCGCCTTTCCTTTTTCGCGCGGTTTCTCGCGCTTTTTAAACTTGTGACGCTCGCTGCATATAGGGTGAGAACTTTGCTGCTGGCAGGCTTGCTTGCGCTGCCAGTGGGATTGCTTTATGCGCAAACGCAAGGTGTGACTCGCGCAGGTGGGGTCAATTCGATCACGCCGGAGGATCAACGGGGAATTGACGAAGATACGGCGCTCCATCTCGGCGATGCTCCAGCAGACCCGGGGCCGAAGGCGAAGCTGTCGGCGTCGCTCGAACCGGCGGCGGTTCGGACGGCAATGCACAAGGTTGCAAATTGGGAGTTAGAACGGACGCAGCCATCCTTCGGCCGAACCTGGACCTGGGGCGTACTGTACACCGGGTTCATGGCGGCGTCGGAAGCGACCCAAGATACCCGGTATCGCGATGCAATGTTCGCCATGGCGGAGAAATTCCACTGGGAACTGAGCGCCGATCCGCCGGATGCCAATGAACAGGCTGTGGGGCAGACGTACCTCGAGTTGTACCTCGGAAAGCATTTGCCGGAGGAGATTCGGCCGACGCGCGCGGCGCTCGACGATTTAGTGGCGGGCAAAGCAGTGGAGATTCCCAAGGAACAGGCGCCAATTCCGTGGTGGTTATGTGACTGGCTGTTCATGGCTCCGCCGGTGTGGACACGGATGTACGCGGCTACGCACGAGAGAAAGTATCTGGAGTATTTAGACAAGCACTGGTGGGAGACGTCGGACCTGCTGTTTGACCGGCAGCGTCATCTTTACTTCCGCGATGCAACCTTTCTGCATAAATCGGATGAGCGCGGAAATCCGACTTTCTGGTCGCGCGGCGATGGATGGGTAATGGGGGGGCTTGTGCGAACACTCGACTATTTGCCGAACGATGATCCGAACCGCGGGAGATATGAGACGCAGTTACGTGAGATGGCGACTGGGGTTGCCTCGATTCAAGACAGGAAGAGCGGGCTATGGCACTCGGATTTGCTTGATGCTGCGGATTATCCCCAGCCGGAGACCTCAGGCTCAGCGCTGATGACGTTTGCGATAGCGTGGGGCGTGAATCACGGCGTGCTCGATCGCGCCACGTACATGCCGGTGATAGCGAGAGCGTGGCGCGGGCTGTTGGGGCAGATCTATGCGGACGGACGGCTGGGGAATATTCAGCAAACGGGGGACGCTCCCGCACATTACTTGGCGTCATCGAGTTACATCTATGGCGTGGGTGCGTTCTTGCTGACTGGAGCGCAGGTGGAGGAGCTTGAGGCGCATTCCAACAAGAAAACGCATGGACGGAAACCGACGCGGTGAGGACTAGCTATTTTCAGAAATTGCTGCAAGATGGCCTCTTCGGGGTGAACCGAGGTGATGTGCGCGGATTCAGGTCTTTACAGATAGCGAGTGAAGATGAAGAATGTTGCCACCATTGATATCGACGTTTACGCCATTGACGAACGACGCGTCATCGCTGCCAAGGAACGCGACCATCTTTAAGACGCTACTCCTTGTGATAGGGCCGAGGAAAAGGAGTTGTGATGGAATGTAGATCAGACCTTTCGGAAACTGAGTTGAATCGTAGGGAGTTTATCCGCCTTTTTTTAACCACCTCTGCCATGCTGATGGGCTCAAATCCTGCGCTGGAGGGCATGGAGGCAGATTCGAGTTCTCGTTCCTATGCCGCCTTACATGTCTTGCCGCCAGGAGCCGTACAGCCCGCAGGCTGGCTACGCGAATACATGGAAAAGCAGGCGTCCCAGCTCGGCTCGAAGTTGCCCCTCGTTTCCTGGCCATTTACCGAAGCGTATTGGGCAGGCGAGGAAAACGGAGAATCATGGTGGCCGTGGGAACAAAAGGCGTATTGGATTGATGGCGCTACTCGTCTAGCTGTTGTACTCCAGGATGAAAAGCTCATGGCGCAGGTGCGAACCTCGATCGACTATACGCTCGGTCACGCTTCAGCCAGCGGATATCTTGGGCCAAAAGTATTCGAAGATTCCAACAAGAATTATCATCGCTGGCCGCACAATGTCTTTTTCCGAAGCGTGTCCGCACTGTCGGATGCGGAGTCTCCTCGGCGAGAGGAAGATAGTCGAAACCTCATCGAGGCACTCAAAAAGCACTACTTGTCCGACACGGCACCCTATGGAACGCCAGTAAGAAATGTCACGAACATCGAAGGAATTCTATGGTGTTACGAGCGCACGGGCGATCCCCGTCTGCTTGCCCTGGCGGAGAATGCGTGGCAACAGTACATGACAAAGTCCGCCGACCCGGAGCATGGAGATCTGTCGGCGCTACGCGTCTTTGCCGCTTCTCCGATCGATTCCCACGGAGTTACCTACTCCGAGACGATGAAACTGCCCGCAATTCTCTATCTCTACACGGGTAAGGATGAGTATCTGAAGTTTGCGCTCGCGGCAGAACGCCGTATATTCGACCATCATATGCTGATCGACGGCATCCCTTCGTCCACAGAGCATTACCGCACCGTAACTTCTCTTGATTCCCATGAGACATGTGACATAGCCGACCACACCTGGTCATGGGGCTATATGCTCATGGTAACAGGAGATGCAATCTGGGCCGATCGCATAGAACGTGCATGCTTCAATGCCGGACCGGGCTCAATCAAGAATGATTGGAAAGCGCTCCAGTACTTTTCTTGCCCGAATCAATTCCTGGCGACGCTGAACTCCAACCACAATGTACTGGATCCCGGTGGTCGACAGATGGCCTATCAGCCGAATCCTGGACAAGATACCGCCTGCTGCGGCGGGAATGTTCATCGCATCTATCCCAATTTTGTAATCCGCATGTGGATGAAAGGGAACGATGGAGGTATGGCGGCTGTCCTTTACGGTCCATCAAAGGTGGTTGCGATCGTTGGATCGAACAACCAACAAGTTCAGATCGACGAGAATACCAACTATCCCTTCGATGACGAGATTCACTTCACGATCAATTCTGATCGCCCCGTCTCGTTCCCTCTCTCGTTGCGGATTCCCGCCTGGTGCGATGCGCCGCATCTCTTGGTCAACGGCAAACCGGCTGCAGCCTCGCGAAATGACAAAAGATTCCTGGTGCTGAGTCGCGAGTTCAACCCCGGTGACAGGGTGACCCTGAAGGTTCCCATGAGACTGGCGGTTTCGAATTGGCCTCAGAACGGCATCGGAATTGAGCACGGTCCGCTGGTTTATGCGTTGCCAATCAAGGCAAACTGGACGTCGCGCGTCGAGCCAAAATACACAACGGTCGAATTCCCCAGTTGGGAAGCTACTCCAGCCAGTGCATGGAACTACGGTATTGCAGTTGATCCAGAAAAACTGCAGAGCGAAGTCGAGATCAAGAGACAGCCGGTGACTCAGAACCCGTTGCATGATCCGTGGGAGAACCCTCCAACTGTGCTCATGGTACCGGCAAGAAGGATTGAGAGCTGGGAATTGCTATCCAACCCTGATGACACGAGTCAGAAATTCACTCCGCCATTGCCTGAGCTGAGTACAAGCAAGGTTAGTGAAACAGTTGAACGAGTGTCCCTGATTCCATACGGATCAACGCACTTGAGAATCGCGATATTTCCAGCGCTGCGAGCTTGAGGTGGGGAGCATGCCTGCGATGAATTGTCGTGAGATGTTGAAGATTACGGCCCTTGTCCTTCAGGGCAGGCGTTTCAAGTCCTCAATGGTGGCCGACACCGCCGGTGTGGTGCATCATCAGAAGGCGCGCGAAAGTTTTGTCCCGGTGGAGAATGTGATAGTGCGGCTGCGGTTGCGTGGGAAGATTAAAGTCGTGACGCTCATGCGCTCGGGAGCGGACGTGGCGATGAAACAGGATGGAGAGTGGATTGCGGTGACGGTGCCGCGCCTTCTGGTGTACGAACCTATCCGGGTGGATCTCGCTTGAGGGGCGGCTCGACTGAGTCGCGCCTGGCGAGAAGGCTGCGATGGACGATGATTGCGCTGGCGTTTTTCGCTACGCTGATTAATTATCTCGATCGCCAGGCGCTGTCAGTCGCGGCGCCGATTCTGCGCGCGCAATTCCATTTGAGCAACATCGACTATTCGAGAATATTGTTCGCGTTCATGCTCGCTTACACGATCATGAATGGTTTTTCCGGGCTGGTGATCGACCGGCTGGGGACGCGTGCGGGATATGCGTTGTTTGTAGGGTGGTGGTCGCTGTGCGCGATTCTGCATGCGTTTGCGCGGGGAGTGCTGTCTCTGGAAATTTTCCGCTTTCTGCTCGGGATGGGCGAGGCAGGGAACTGGCCAGCGGCGGTAAAGGTGGTTGCGGAGTGGTTCCCGAGCGATGAGCGTTCGTTCGCCTCGGGGATATTTAACAGCGGGTCGTCGGTGGGTGCGATCCTGGCTCCGCCGATCATTGCTGTTCTGCTGTTGCGCTACGGCTGGCGGTCGGCGTTTGCGGCCGTGGGCTGCGCGGGGTTTGTGTGGCTGGTGGCGTGGCTACGATTGTATCGGCCCCCTGAGCACAGGTCGGAGGAGCCGGTTCTGGTGACCAAGATGCCGCTTGGGCGACTCCTGTGCTCGCGGTTTGTGTGGAGCTTTACGCTGTCGAAGATTTTTGTTGAGCCGGTGTGGTACTTCTACATTTTCTGGTTTCCAGAGTACCTGTTCCATGCCCGGAACTTCGACATGGCGTCGATTGGGCGGTATGCGTGGATCCCCTTCTTTGTGGCGGGAGTGGGTAGCGTGGGGGGCGGGCTGATTGCCAAGGTCCTGATGAAACGCGGCATGGGGGTCACGGCAGCGCGGAAGACGGCGGTGACACTGTCCGCGCTGCTGATGACGATGGCAATTCCGGCCGTGCTGGTGGGTGGTTCGGCTTTGTCGATCGGCTTTGTTTCAATTGCAATGGCGGGCTACACGGCGTGCCTGGCAACGATGATGGCGATGCCGGCCGATGTCTTCCCGGCCGATGTGGTGGCTTCAGTTTATGGGCTGGCGAGCATGGGTTCGGGATTTGGGGGTATGGTATTCATGCTGTTCACGGGATGGCTGGTGGAGCACTATTCGTATGTACCGGCGTTTGTGTTGTTCGGGTTGACTCCGCTGATATGCGCGGGGATTCTGTGGACGGTGATGGGGCCGCTCGAGCTGAAGGTGGAATATCTTCTTCAAACGGAACAGAACGCGTAGGGACGGCGAGGCGGGAGATCCAGCATTGGCCACGGCCATTGCGGTGCCAGTTGCAGTCCACCTTTTCCATCGCAGGGTTCGAATGGGGTTGGGAACAACACTGCATTGCAGAAAAAGCGCTGGCCCATGTGTTCTCAAATCTGTAGAAAGAAGTGAGCTGTCCAACTGTGCGTTTGCGATCTGAGCCGAAGACGATCGAGAATTGGGTGTCTGAGACTCATTTCATTACAAAACGGGAGGGTGCTTTCTGTTAACACGGCTTTGCTGAAGAGGACAACAAATTGGCAAGTAGTTCGAGTGGTGTATATATTTCAATTTTGAATCACATCTAGAACCGTTTCTATGCGAGACCGGTCAGGAGGGGCCTTGAGTAACATGAGCCGGCGTCACAGCACACCAGGATCCAAAGCCGAAGCGATCCGAGGGTGCGCCCAAAAACATCAACTGGGATCGATGCGAAACGATCGGCGAATTGGTGCAAGGATTTCCTCGGTCGCCCTGATTGGCGTATTCCTGCTTGCCGCAGCGCTGCTGAATGGGACCCCTGTCGCTGCGCAGGATAAAGAAGCGAAGCCAGCCTATATGGACGCGACCCAGCCTGTCGAAACTCGTGTAGATGATCTGATGAAGCGAATGACGCTGAAAGAGAAGATCGGTCAGCTCAATCTGCCGTGCGCATATGTTAATGAGCTGGGGAAAACCGCTCAGGATAAGATGGCGGCGGGACGGAAGTTCGTCGCCGGTACGTATACGACAGAGATTGGTCCCGGATCCGGCTTCTTTACCCTCGCCAACACGCTTCAACTGAGGGACCTCGCCTCGAACGTTGGTTATTTCAATGAGCTCCAGAAGATCGCCTTGACCCAAACACGGCTCCGGATTCCTCTACTTGAAGATGAAGAGGGAACGCACGGGGCAATGTTCCCGGGAGCAACTGTATTTCCAGAAGGCCTGGCGATCGGCAGCACGTTCGATATGCCGCTTGTGAATCGCATCTACGCGGCGGCTGCGCAGGAGGCCCGAGCCATCGGCATTCACATTCTCTCCACCCTTGTGCTGGAGTTGGATCGAGATCCCCGGATGGGACGCAACATGGAGGCGTACTCGGAGGACCCTTATCTATACGCCCAGATCGCGAAGAATATCGTCGAGGGAGCGCAAGGAAGGAATATCGACGCTTTGGATAAAGTTGTTGCGCTTATGACGGACTTTCCGACCCAGAGCGAACCTGCCAGCGGCATGGAGCGGGGAGCAATCGAAATCTCGGAGCGCGGCCTGCGCGAAAATTTTCTCGCTCCCTGGGTTTCTGCCTTTAATGCCGGCGCGCTCGGCGTGATGGCCGGGTATCCGGAGATAGACGATGTGCCGGAACACTCTTCGCAGAAGTGGAATACTGACATCCTTCGCCATGAACTCGGCTTCAAGGGCATCGTTGAGAGCGAAGGCGGCGGTTTCGATTCCATCGTCTATGAAGACGTAGCTCGGGATCAGAAGCAGGCCGGACAGATGGCGTTGCAGGCCGGCGTGGATATGGACATTACCTACGAGCCAGCTTATATGGGGCTTCTGGTTGAGAGTGTCGAGAGCGGCGCGATTCCCGAAGCGCTTGTCGACCGCGCGGTGCGACGGGTTCTCGAACTGAAGTTTCGACTCGGCGTTTTTGAACATCCCTACGTGGACTTGGCTCGTGCGGTACAGGTGGTGCATTCTCCTGAACACCAACAACTGGCGCTACAGGTTGCACGCGAGGGAATCGTTCTGCTGAAGAACGACAACAACACGCTTCCGTTGCGGAAGGACTTGAAGTCCATCGCCGTCATCGGCCCCGATGCGGACAATGGGTGGAGTCAACTGGGCGATTACTCACCTTCGATGATGCCATTCAAGATGACGACGATTCTGGATGGGATCAAAATCAAGGTTGCGTCGCAAACGAGGGTGCTCTACGCGCACGGGTGCGATGTCATCGGCGGGAAGGAAGACTTTTCGCAGGCTGTGGACGCTGCGCGTCAATCCGAAGTAGCGGTTGTTGTCGTTGGCGAGAATCCTGACAACGCTGGGAAGGGCGAGGTTCCAGCTACGGATGGCGAAGCTTTCGATGTTGCGAGCCTGAATCTGACAGGCGTGCAGGAGGATCTCGTGCGAGCCATTCAGGCCACGGGAACGCCGGTAGTTCTGGTACTGGTGAATGGCCGGCCGCTCTCGATTCCTTGGGAAGCGGGCCACCTTCCCGCCATTGTCGAAGCCTGGGAGCCGGGCGAAGTTGGTGGAGCAGCCGTTGCCGACGTGCTGTTTGGCGATTACAACCCAAGTGGCCGCCTGGCGATCAGCGTTCCCCGCAGCTCAGGTCAATTGCCGGACTACTACAACTTCAAACCTTCGAAGGAGTATTGGATCAAGACGGGTTGGTCACATGACGGCGGATATGTGGACATGCCGGGTACGCCGCTATACTCCTTTGGTTATGGGCTGAGTTATACGGATTTCCGGTATAGCAATCTTCATGTAGATCCGCCACAGATTCTCGAGGGCGGCGTGGCCAAAGTAACTGTAGATATCCAAAACGTTGGCAAGCGGGCCGGCACGGAAACCGTGCAGATGTATGTCCATGAGAGATACGCTCCCGTCTCGCTCCCGGTCAGGCAGCTCAGAGGATTCGAGCGTGTGACCCTCGATCCCGGCCAAACCAAAACGGTGACCTTGACGATTAGGCCGGTTGATCTGATGTTGCTCGATCGCGACATGCTGTGGAAAGTTGTGCCTGGAACCGTCGAGGTGATGATCGGCAGTGCGGCGGACCATATCCTTTTGCAAGGTTCGCTGGAAGTGAAGACCGCCGCAGCATATGCAGATGGTGGGTTCAGTACACAGCCGGACCTGGGACGATGAACGGCTGACGAAACAATCTTTAATGGTCTCAGTGCAATTTGAAAGACTCATTTTTCCCCAGTCATTGCGCTGAGCGGAGGCTGCAGCGTTAATCTCATTCAACCGCAACGGTCTCGCTACATCGATTGGAAATCGCTCTTTGTTACTATGCATGAATCTCCCTATGCGCGAAGGCGCCGTGCGCGTCTTAGTCTTTCGTATCGTGTTGCTGAGCCAACACAGACAGGAAAAATCATGGATCGACGAGAATTTCTAAAGACCTCAGCCGTGATAGCAGCCTCATCTGCCCTGCCGGTGCTGCAGCCGACTGCGATGGCAAGTGTGACGGAGGGGGCTCTGCCGGAAGGTCAGCCCGCCACTGATGGCTATCAGCCACCGAGCTGGCTACGCTATTCCAGGACCATTTATTTTGATGGCGTGACCCCGCCGCTTTATCCCCACTTGAGGGACTTTGACGCCGAGCGATTAGTAAAGGTGGTGCTTCAATTAGGCGGCGATACGATGCGTTTCCAACCGATCGGCAACTGGGCTTTTTATCCCAGCAAGGCCTTTCCGGTGAGCCCGGAACTGAATGGTCGAGACCTTATCGAAGAGGTATCGCGCGCGTGCCGCAAGGCCGGCGTCCATCTTTACTGCTATACAAAATTCGCAAATCCATCCATGGTCGTCGGGTGGGTTGACAGGCACCCGGAGTATTCGGACTGGGTGCTGCGCGGTCCGGATGGCAAGCCTTATGGCACTTTTAACAACTATGGTTGGGACCAGATGCAGAGTGCCTGCTCGACCAGCGAAGCGTAC
>OBLT010002546.1_pt1 | contig 11309 bp, 10 predicted proteins | sample 1518721 | NCBI WGS metagenome assembly OBLT01 (sample SAMEA3539307, study PRJEB22396) | soil metagenome | biome: tundra; feature: field; material: soil | place: USA | collected 2010-05 | depth 0.15 m | reverse complement strand
TTATATGCTTTGTCGTTGAGCGTCATGTATGCAGCAGGTCCGTGAAAGATACCGATAATCGTCCCTTTCGTGTTCCATTCGACATACCGTTTTGCAAGCAGGTCCATATATCTTATCCCTATAGGCAAATCGCCAGCAAACGCCAAGTGATCCATATTGAATACAACGTCTGCTTTTTCAAGTCTGACAGGAACATCTATATGAATTGCAGACTCAATCCGCATTTCATTCGATGCGGCACTCTCTGCCGAGTGCGCTGTTATACCATAATGTGTGCAAAGAAATGCAGCGAACAAAATCATCAACCATTTGTATTTAAACATCATAAACCTCCTTAATAATTACGTTTTTTTATTCTGGTGCCTGATCCTTTCAACACATCTGACTCAGTTCATGTTCCGTAAAATCATGGCAAAATATAGCTTCCAGCAGCTTAAACCTTAAATATCCTCAACGCTCTCAGCCAGCACCAAAGGGAATGCCATTTGTAAAGCCTGCTGTTTGGTAAGAAAACGATCCTTTTTCATCAACTGTCGTGCAATCTCCCCTAGCCGCTTACGTTCAGGCTGAGTAAGCGCATAGAAATCTTCGTCCGTAATGGTTTGGCCACAGGATATGGTAATCATTAAGTCCGACAATTATTTCCCCCAAGATTGACGGTGATTTCTATTAATATTCGTAATCTTATAGCATAAAGGCCTATGACGGGGAAACAGTATATTCTGCAACACATACATCTCTCTTCTTCTGGCAAAATATTCCAATAATTTCTTTCATATTAGCAAAGAATCATGTTATGGATGGTTGATCAAATGCCTACCTCAACATGGAGTCCCTGCATGCTCCGAATGGTAGTTCTCGCCACAATAGTTTTCATATCCCTCTCCACTCCTTGCCTAAGTTTTGAAGGGCGAATTGTGAATCTATAGTTATGATAAAATATTTCTACTGCCCCATGTAACTGTAGTGAGGGAACATATGATGAGCTTATGGTTCCTATGCAGATGAAGCGTTCAAGCATGAGATGCAATGATCGGATTTATAATAAAGCCGGTCTATGCCTGCACAATGATTCATATTGCGGTATTCAACCAACATTGATTGATAGCATAATTAGAAGTATCTTAGTAATTTTATCAATGTTGTGAACGTTTGGGTGTTAGCATCACTCTGGAGCAAAATATGAAAACCCCGCAGCCTGTTTTGGCTACTCACAATGAAAACAAGAAAAAACCAGCAATACAATCGGGGCATCGATTTATCCAAAAGTTGTCCTATTATTGCTTAGCTGCGGTGGTGGTAACTCTGGGATATTTGCTTAGATACACTTTAGAATCATGGATTGGGCATGGCTTGCCACCATACATAACCTTCTATCCAGCAGTTATATTGGTCATGATGTTTTTAGGTTTCGGGCCTGGCATTTTTGCAACGGGATTAATTATTGTGGTCGTTGATCTCATGATTTTACCGCCAGTCGGTAGTTTTTATATTGATAATCCTGTAGACCTTCTTGGTGTAGTATTGTTCAGTGTCACATGCCTTCTATTAGGCATTATGACCAAACTCTACGAAAGTTGCCGGAACAAAGCCGCTACTATTGACAAAGAACAAGCGTTGTCCGCAAGTCAGGAAAATTTATACGAATATCAGGAACGATTAGCATCAATTGTCGAAAATTCTGAGGATGCTATCATCAGCGTTGACCTTAACGAAATCATTTCTACCTGGAACAAAGGTGCCGAGAAAATATTTGATTACAAAGCAGAAGAGGTAATCGGGAAACCAATTACATTACTTATTCCTCAAGAGCTACATGAGAAGGAGAAACTTGACTTTGATGGGGTGATGTACGGAGAGCAAATTGAGCTTTATGAAACAGTTCGCATTGCCAAGGACGGACGCTTGATAAATATGTCCGTAAAGCTCTCACCAGTCAAAGACAATAATGGCAGGGTTATAGGGGTTTCAAGGGTGGCTCGTGATATCTCCTCGTTTAAGCAAGCTGAAGAACAACGTAAAATCTTGGAATCAAAGATGCTGCACAGTCAGAAGCTAGAGAGCCTTGGAGTTTTGGCTGGCGGCATTGCGCATGACTTCAATAATATACTTATGGCTATCATCGGAAATACCGACTTGGCGATCAGACGTATGAATCCGGAATCTCCAGCTATCGAAAACCTGAAACGTATTGAAAATGCTGCGGCACAAGCTACCGATCTAGCCAGGCAGATGCTGGCCTACTCAGGAAAAGGGAAATTTGTCATTGAGAACCTAGACCTTGGCAGGCTACTGGAAGAGATGCTTCACATGCTGGAAGTTTCGATCTCCAAGAAGGCGGTACTACGCTTAAACCTCGCCCCTAACCTTCCTTTAGTAGAAGCAGATGCTACCCAGATACGACAAGTCATCATGAACCTGGTTATTAACGCTTCGGAAGCAATTGGAGATAAGAGCGGCGTCATTGCCATCACCACTGGCTGCATGGACTACGACAAAAACTATTTGAAAAACGTATGGCTTGTTGAGAACATTAAAGAAGGGTTATATGTCTATATTGAGATAGCTGACACTGGCTGTGGTATGGATAAGGAGACCATTACCAAGATATTCGACCCTTTCTTCACTACCAAATTCACTGGAAGAGGCTTGGGAATGGCGGCTGTACTCGGAATCCTACGTGGCCATAAAGGGGCCATCAAGGTGTTCAGCGAACCTAAGAAAGGCACCACCTTCAAGATTTTCCTGCCTGCATCAAACAGACCTGCTGAGATATTCAATCAAGACGACCAATTAGATAATTGGAGAGGAGTAGGTAAAGTCCTGCTCGTTGATGATGAAGAAAGTGTCCGAGGTATTGCCAAAGAAATGCTTCAGGAACTGGGTTTTGATACTATAACCGCTATTGACGGCAGAGAAGCTATCAAAATATTCAAGAGTAATCCTGACATTGACTGCGTCATTCTAGATCTGACCATGCCTCATATGGACGGCGAGCAGTGTTTCCGTGAATTGAGACATATTAAACCTGAAGTCAAAGTGATCATATCCAGTGGCTATAACGAGCAGGAGGTTACACAAAAGTTCGTTGGTAAGGGGTTGACTGGATTCATCCAGAAACCATACAAATTATCGGTACTGAAAGAGGCGATAAAAAAGATTTAATTTAATTAAATACCTCTTCGCATCGAAAAAGCCACTTATAACAAAAAAATAATGCATTAATGTGGCATTATATATTTCAAGCTGGGCTTTGAAATTTGTTCATTCTAATTTTTCCATTATCCTATTTTATTCAATACAAAAAACAGGTCCAGGATAGACAGGATAGACAACCCGGTATTGCATGAAATAGCATGCCCCGGCTAACATGAAAACCCTCTTAGTGAAAGTTTTGGTGAAAGTCGGGGCATTTGAAAGGAATTCCCGAAGGATTCCTGATAGATAGCTGGAGCGGGAAACGGGATTCGAACCCGCGACTTCAGCCATGAGGGATTCAGCTGGTTACCAAAACGTTGACCGCAGAAAGCCCCTTCGAGCCTTTTTCTATATCAAAGCTTACATTCTGGCCCTCCTTAAGGGTCTTATATTCTTCCTGACTATTTATGGCAGAAAAATGTACGAAGACGTCTTCCCCGTTTTCCTGCGCCAAAAACCCAAATCCCTTGCTGGCCGAAAACCATTTTACCGTCCCGATAGGCATGCTTTTATGTCTCCTTTTTTTTGTATTTGTCGAGCGTAACATCTCACCATTCAGCACGGCTGTTGGTTGCTGATGTGTGTCACAGTGCTAATCTGATTCATTGGTGTACACCGGATTTTGCAATTGGTTGCTGACATCTCCTTGAAGCGGGCTGTTTGGTCGGCATCGATCAGAATATTCTGCAGGGTGTTGTTTAACGATTTATGGTTGTGATGCGTCATAACTGCATCCTTGAGGTCCATGAAGAATCTGAGCTCTCTGATTGGACCAATGTTAGCAAGGACGGCAAGGCTGGCGTTCTGGTGCGGACCGTACGCGGAGTAGACTTCATATACTTCAGGTACCTTGCCAATGTCGTGTCCAAGCGCGGCGATGACCCCCTTGAAGGTCTGTTCCGGTTTGCCCTTGGTCGCTTGGATTACCTCGTAGGCTACATTAAGTGAGTGTTTCCATAGGGGGATTGCTGAGAGGATATCGATAAAATTGGCGTATTTCTTGGCTTCCTGCTCATACTTGTTGCCTGTGGTGACGCTGGAGCAGTCGCCATTTTTGTCTAAGAAATCGAGGAGTGTTTCGGTTGCTAAAAGGAAATCTCCGGTGAAATATTTCCGCCCTATAATTTCCTTCTCATAAAACTCGGTGATTTCCTGGTGCTGATAAGACGGGGGCTGCCAGTGCTGCTTATCCTGTGTGGATGTTTCGGTGGCGGGATCAATCCACGACTTCGCTAGGGCGACCAAGGAAACACCCTGTTTGCCTTCTTCGTTATAATCAATGCCTAAATCGTCCAGGGCTTTAAGCATGATTTTACGTTTCTCCTCCGGAGATTTTTTGCTTATTGCGCCGTATTGCTTCTCCTGATTGGCGGTGGCGGGATTGCCGTCTCGACTGATAGTGCTGTCGGCAACTTCTAAAAGTGTGGCCCCAATAATGAAGGCATCGGTAAATAGTTGATTCGCTTGTGTGAGCATTCCCTCCAGGTTTACTACTAATTCATACATTTCTGTTATATCGTACAATGGTTCATAATGCGGATTCTCCAGGCCAGACCTTATATCCTGATACAGTTTTTCCATACCGTGCCTGTTGATGAAAAGTGGGTAGATTTCACGACATAGGCTGGACGAAGATTGTGTGAAGTTGGTCATCTCCATCATCTCCGATATCAAATAAGACCTAATAACTGTATTCAGCCAAAACCGCATGGCTGTCCTGGATTTAACTCCTGCTGTTTTTAGGACTAGTTCGATGGTCTCAGAAATCGTAACTTCGTCCGCCAGTTTTGTATCTGCCCAGCTTGCACTCAACAACAGGACATTTTTTTCTTTTGTCGCTTTATTCATAAATGATCTCCTTTGGTTTTGCCGGTGTCCGGTTTGTATTCTGTGCATGGGATCCTCGCGGGCCAGTACCGTTACACGGGCATTGTGCTCATCGATGAGGAGCATGCACTCGGCGATCTTGTCCTGGCAGCGGGGGTCGTTCAACACATTATTGCTTTCTTTGTGCCACGGGAAATTGTCGCGGTAGATGTGAAACTGCCACTGCTCAAGGTCACTTTTGTTGGCCGCCTGGCAGCCGTCCTCGCATTCTACGGTGAATGTCTTGATTTTACGGATCAGTTTTTCCAGGGGTGCGGTCAGTAACCACTGAACGTTCTTCTCGTATCGGTCTATGTAATTGTATTTTCCTGCCTGTGGTTTTTTGAACCTGAAATTAAGAATCGCCATATTTATTCCATGTGCCATGCTGTGGCACACCTCACCGGGGCTCTGTGGCCTTCCTTCGCCACCTGAGCCCAAGGAGGGTTTTATCGCCCGGCCGGGGATGATAACCACCATCCAGGCGATATCGTACAGAAGTGCCACCTGCCGGATCAGATCGAGGAGCCCGTATGCCCCATTGTGTGGACCATTGTTGGTGACCAGCAAGACCACCAGGATTGAGGTGGACACGAACGCTAAATAGTCCCAGACCGACAGGGTAATGGTCCTAGCTTGGTGGTTCTTCATCGTTACATTCCTCGTTATGCGGAAACTGCTGGAATGGGTTCTTGTTCAGGTGCGGTTTCGTGATGCGGATGTTGTTCAAGGACGGTAACTTTGCCCTTGCCCGACTTCACGGTAGCCTGGGATGACACCCTCTCCTCGGCAGCTTTTCCATTGGCTGCTGCATTTATCTTGGCCTGCTCCTCGGCGTCCTGTTCTTTTTTCTTTTTTATAGCCTCATTCATTTCCACGTATTCACGCGGCTCCCAATACTTCTCCTTGGTTGCTTTTGCGATATCCTTGTTGAGCTGGTTTATTGAGTCCTGGATATCCTCTGTCCGCTTGATGAAGCGCCTGTTTGTTTCCTCGTTGATCACTGAGAACCTGCCGCCAGCTTTGCACCTGGCCACAATAAGAAGGGAGTCGAGCGATTCGACCAGCCGGATCGTCATGGTAGTTTCCGGAGCATTCTTTTCGATGACGACCGTATTCGGCTTGTCGGCCTTTTCGTGTTTAGCCTTCTGTCTTGCTTCCCATTTGACCTTATTTGCCGCTTTTAACTCTTCCCTCTTGATCCTGTCCTGTTCATCCTTCTCCTTTAATTCCTGCGGAGTGAGTTTCTTGTCTTTTACTTCCATGACTTTCTCCTTTTTTTCTTTTGTGTGGTATGGTGCGTCTGTTAATGGGGAACCGTGTCGGTGTTCAGCAACTTATTGTTCCTTTTTTCGGAGACCTTGTAGGTCATGTAGATGATGAACATATACAATACTGTTGTGGCCAGCACGTACCAGGCGGACCAGAAAAAGCAGTCCTGGAATCCGATGCAAAAGAGATAGTATGGGGTTAACGTATCAAGGCTGATGTACTTGGAAAGGTGGGCAAACGTCTCTGTCAGCCGGGGCTTGGTGAAAAACACCATGTAAAAGAAGTTAAAGAGGAAGAAGATGAGTACCGCCTTGACGACGGCAGCCGTCTGGAGGCCCCGAAGGAGGGTTTGCACCATCCTATTACTATATTCCCCGTACCACTTGGTGCAAGCCCAGCCCATGAACGAAGCGTAGCCGATCATGTACGAGATGGAGACTAATACGACAAAAATCCGGTCAAAGAGATTCGGGTTGGTGGAGCCGAAGACCGGAATCTTTTCCTCCAGGATGCCAATCGCAAGCGGGGTCAGGAGACCCATGATGATTCCAGGTTTCAGCGTCGATTTCACACCGAGGCCATAGAAGTCGAATTGTCGTTCAAGGGTAAACTGCTCGGGCGGAAGGAACGCACCTTGCCGTTCCAAATCACCGATGGCCTGAATTTCCGAGATGGCGGTGAGGAGCCCGGTCGGTTTCTCGATCGATCCTGCGCCGCCCGTGATGATTGGGGACTGCCCGCCGCCCCTGTCGTTGCCTGCTGCCAAAATGACCTCCTTTCTGTTGTCTTACAACAGTCCTATAAAATGTATGACTTGAGCCCCATACATAAAACAAAGCATAACCGCGAAGAATGAAAGGCTTGCAATCAGGTTTCGTCGTTTGATGGCGAACCAGAGGGAGAAGATCAGGCATACCACGGAGAAGAACCTGCAGAAGGTCCCCTTGAGCAGGACACTGAAGATCCACTGCCATGTCTCCTCGTATGTCCAGAACCTGAACCGAAATAGGAATGTGCCGGAACCGCGGATCGTTTCCCAGATGGCATGTATGTCGGCAACAACCTTGTTCATTCGATTTATTCTCCCGTGTCTTCCGGGTTGTGCCAAGGGACCCATATTACCTTCTGGATAGGTTCTATATGTTTGTTCGTCGTGCGCGGGCCCAATTGTGCTATGTGGTTTGAGAAATAGTTAGAGTTGAAAGGGATCAGGAATAGCACTTTGCTTGGGTCATGGGATTGGCCTTTCTTTTTGAGCGTGAACCGGCCAGTTGAATTACCTTTCTCCAGGTATCCACCGACGACAGAACCATGATTCTCCAGCGCTTTGACGACGGAATAGATAAGATTCTCCTCGTTCTCGCTTGTGGACATTTGGTTGTTCACCTTGTTTTCGTCAGGAGTCCCTTTGACATAATTCAGGATCATGATCCGGAAGTCAGGTTTGCGGAAATAGACCAGGCCAGCCTTGCAGTCCTTGTACAACGCAGACCAATACCGGTTTCCACCTGACACACGGCCATTTATATAATTTCCAATCTGAGCCAGGAAAGTCGGCGGATCAAGCCAAGGGACCGGAAACTCTTTGCTGGGGCAGACGAATCCCCCAAGGTCGGGTTCGGTGGCAATGGGTGGGGTATGGAAAGGGTCCTGGTCGGCTTTTATAGTGACCACGTCCTTGGGTGCGTCAGCCTTTCCTTTACTCTTGCTGGTAGTAATTCCTTGACCAGGAGCAGATCCCTGCGGAGTTGGAGACTTTGTTTCCTGGGCCGGTTCAGCAACGGCCGGTGTCGCATCACTTTGGGAAGGTTCGGGTGTGGGTGAAAAGACGGAAGTAAAATCAGCGGCTTCGAGTTCTGGTGAAGGATCCTGAATAGAGTTTGTTTTCATCTCTGTAATTGGGGAAGATTCAGAGGTAACTGGCTGTGTGTGCGTAACAGTGGTTTTCTCTGCCAATGCCACGGGACCTGAAGCCGAACCCTGTCTATTGTTGAATAGTTCATCTGAAGTGTCAGTCTCGGTCTCCGGGGAATAGTCATCGTCTATGTGCGCTGATTCCGGTGTTTCTTCATGGGAGGGAGATTGCTTTTTACCCATCATATCCTTCAAATAACTACCGGATTCTATAAAACGGGCCTGCTGGTCGGCGTCGATAAGTATGTTCTGCAGAGTATTGTTAGCCGTCTTCTTCGTGTGGTGCATCACGATTGCTTCCGTTAATTCTTTGTAACAACTGAGTGCTTTTACGTTAGACATCTGGGCGAGGACGGCGAGACTTGCGTTCTGGTGAGGACCGGACGCGCTGTAGACGTCATACGCTGCCGGTATCTTCCCGAGGTCATGGGCAAGGGCGGCTATAATCCCCATGTAGGTAAGTTCCGGCTTGCCCTTGTTGGACTGGATCACCTCGTGAGCAACACCCAGTGAGTGTTTCCAGAGTGGGACCCCTGAGAGAATGTCCATGGAGTTGGCATGCATTTTTGCTTCCTGCTCGTACTTGTTGCCGGCGGTGATGCTGGAGCAGTTCCCGTGTTGATCGAGAAACTCGAGGATTTGTTCGGTGGCTGACAATGTGTTGCCGGAAAAATATTTACGCCCGATGATCTCCTCCCGGTAGAACTTATTAATCTCTTGATGTTTATATGTCTGGAGTTCCCTCTTCTTTGCAGTGTCGGTGCGTTGATCGACCCATTTCTGTGACACGGCGGATAAGGGGATTCCTTGATCTTTATCGTAGCGCCAATTAAGCTCGGCCAGGAACGCCAGGGTGGTCATTAGTTTCTCTTGAGGTGTCCTTGATATTATGGTGCCGTAGATTTTTTTATCTTCGGTTGGTTTTTCGGGCTCGACGGTTTTGTTACCGCCGTACTTCTCGTACCAAAACGCCACTCCCACCAGCCCAAGGGTGATTATTGCGGGGATGGCTGGTATCAAATTTGGCAGCATGATATCTTCCTTTATCCTTCCCGTTGGACGGGATTTTCATCGACCTGATCTTTATTGCGGCTCAAAAGGTTGTCGTTTGTCTGTTGGTGCCGAGGCGCTCGTCCGCCAACTTTGGGTACTCGATCTTCAGGAAACGCTCGTTGAGTTCGTGGGTATAGCCGTGATACCGCCCCTGGATGGATGCTTCATCCGCGTATGTAATCATGTAAAACTCCCGCTTTGGAAGTGAGATTATATGGGATGGCTGTAATCTAGGTTCCTCTACCTCGCGGGTGGAGATGCTGTTGAATCCGAGTATCGCCGACAGCCCCTTTTTTAATCCAAAGTGGTTGGCAATCATTGCGGCTCCTTCCTCATCCGGGGATCGAAGGAATACCTTTGTGTTGTGATTTGCCATGATCGCTCGTGCCCTGTCGGCGCCCATTTCGGCTCGGATCTGTGTGCTGTCCTGCACGTACGAAGTGATCCAGGTATCGCTAGCACCAACTTTGGCGTATGCTTCGTCAAGTGCCTGAAACATGACACTTTGTGCCTCATCTATATGTATGCATAGTGGCCGCTCAAGCTTTTTCTGGCTGCTGCCCATAACCGTGCCAACATAAGACATGATCATTGAGAGAAGGACTTTCGCCAGTGTCTTTGCCGCGTCCTGGATGACCAGGTTGCCGAGTTGCAGGATCAGGATGACACCCTTGCCCTGATTGATGCGCGAAATGAATTTGTTGTCAAATTCGGCACTGACGATTCTGCCGATATTGCTACTGGTCAGCTCGTGCATGGCAACCTGAAGGCTTGATGCGATCTTGCCATAGGTTTCCACCCCGTTTGCGAGAGACTGCTCGATCTTGGCAAGTAGGCTACCTACTTTTTCCTGCTCGTAATCTTCCAATTCTCGCCTTTTATCGGGTTCTACATCGTGCTGCATCTGTTCTTCCAGATCCTTCCTTATTCTCATCAGGCCTTCCCGTGATACGTTATCGGCTATCTTTTTGAAAGTGTAATCGGCGCGACCCAGGTTGCTGATTTCGGCACTCAGGTTTATGTATTCTACGACGGAGCTGGTGATGTCCTTTGATACATTTCGAAAGAACGGTTCCTTGCCTTCCTTGATCCCGGCGACACAATGTCCAACTATTTCTTCTACAGAAAACCAGTGGGACAAGGGATTGACGGAGTTGCTGAGTTCCGGATGCATCGGGTTAATATAAAGGAGGTCGTCATCCCGCCCTTCCTCGACGGCGGTCTGGATAATCTTCTCGACTATCCCCTGGTCGATCTTCGGGTCGATGAAAAAAACGTTATATCCCTTCCTGATGTCTTGCTCTATGAGGTTTTCAGCCAATCCAGTCTTCCCGCTGCGAGTGGAACCGGAAACGAAGACATGGCCGGACCGGTATTCGTCGGGGATGCCGATATCGATCAGTTTCGTCAAGTCGTCCATATTCCGGCCGTAACCGAAATAGGTAATATTATCTTTGAGTGGCAGTGGCATTGGCATATTTTCACCGTTTAAATCGTTTCTTTCGGCCTGTGATGCTGATCCTCACTTTTTCGTTAAGTTCGGATGTCAGTTCGGTGATGATATTGGTAGGGATAGGCTCCGTGGCCTCAATGATTGTCAGTTCCCCACAGTGACGTTTCTTTACCCTGACCTTGATGTTCCTCTTCAGAATGTCTTCCAGTTTATGCCTCAGCAGGATCTCCGGCAGTTGTTTGATGGTCCTGGACAGGCTGATGTGCACCATGTGGACCGACGCCTTGGTCTTCCTTAACGCAACCCTGGTTACATAGAAAATCTTACTCTCGCCAGGACGCGAGGCGAACCTTTCCTTCAGGGGCTGGTCATACAGGAGGCACCGGGCATATATGGGTTCCTGGGGGCAACCGAGGAAAGTATCTTTCTTCAGGGAGACAACAAGGGTGCCATCCTTCTCGATCCGCTCGACTTGGCCGACGACGGTTTTGTTCTGGATGGGTCGCCAGTATTCATACTCGTTCAGGGCTGAACAGTATTCCAGCGCTTCCAG
>OBLT010002545.1_pt1 | contig 11317 bp, 9 predicted proteins | sample 1518721 | NCBI WGS metagenome assembly OBLT01 (sample SAMEA3539307, study PRJEB22396) | soil metagenome | biome: tundra; feature: field; material: soil | place: USA | collected 2010-05 | depth 0.15 m | reverse complement strand
CAGAAATCGGCGGAGATCACGTTGGCGGGCTTGGGATAGCCGCCGGTGGTCTGGTGTTCCACAAAAAGAATGATGGGCTGGCCGCCGGGCGGGACCTGGACGGCGCCGAGCGGCACGCCCTCGGTTAGCATGTGGCCCGGGGGACTCGGGATGGCGGGACCGCGCAGCCGGAGGCCCATGCGGTTCGATTCCTCGGTGACCAGGTATGCGGCCTGGCACAACTCGCCGGAAAAATGATCGGCCTGCGGGCCGGCAGTCACGCGCAGCACGGGGCCGCGCGTGTACACGGGGACGCCGCGGGCGGCGAAGCGAGGCTTTCGGACGGCCGCTTCGCCGACGGGCAGCACGTCGCCCGAGCGCAGCGCGCGGCCCCCCAAGCCGGTCAGGACGTGCGCCGAAGCGCTGCCCAGCGTCTTGGGGACGTCGATGCCGCCGCGCACGGCCAGGCAGCAGCGCGCGCCGGCTCGCGTGGGGCCGTAACGGACCACGGCGCCCGCTGGGATTTCCACGGCGCTCCACAACGGCAGGCCGGCGCCGAAATCGGAGCCGGTCAGCGCGATCACCGCGTCCGTTTCAAACTCGAACGCCCCGCCGACGAGCGTCATTTCGAGCGCCGGCGCGTTTTCCGCATTGCCGACCAGCAGATTGCCGGCGCGCAAAGCCAGGGCGTCGGCAGCCCCGGAGGCTGAAACGCCCAGGTGGGCGTAACCGAAGCGGCCGAGATCCTGGACCGTGGTCTGAAACCCAGGCGCGACCACTCGAATGCGGTTCAGAAGCGACCCTCCGGGATGGGGACGAAGCGCACGCGGTCGCCCATGGCCAGCAGCGCCGGCGGCGAGGCGTCCGCATCGAAGAGGCGCAACGGCGTACGCCCGACGATGCGCCAGCCACCGGGCGAATCCATCGGGTAGATGCCGGCCTGGCTACCGCCGATGGCCACGCTGCCCGCCGGTACGAGTTTGCGCGGAGCGGCGAGGCGCGGCGTAGCCAGCTCGGGTGGGAGGCCGCCCAGATAAGGAAATCCCGGCGAGAATCCCAGGAAGTGAACCAGGTAGCCGGCGGAAGCGTGCAACTCGATGGCGCGTTCCGGCGACAGACCGGCGCGGCGCGCCACGTCTTCGAGGTCGGGTCCGTATTCGCCGCCGTAGCGGACTGGAATCTCTACGATGCGTTCCTGCTGGGCAGGCGTCCCGTCCGGAAGCCCGCTCTCCAGGCAGCGCTCGCGGACCAGGGCCTCGATTTCACCGTGGTGGCGCAGCCTGGGATCGAACTCCACGAGAACGGAAACGTATGCGGGGTGGAGGTTAAGAATGCCGCGCAGGCCTTCCAGACTGCGCGTCAACCGCGCGACCGAGCGATGCGCTTCGGCGGTGATCTCCGCGCCGAACGAAACGAGAAGCGAGCGGTCGCTCGCCAGCCGAATGGTTGCCAAGCTTCAAGCGCCCTCGGACCGCGCCAGCAGTCCGCTCATCTTGTTCCTCAGCTCCGCCACGGTGAACGGCTTGGGGAGCAAGGCATAACCCTTTTCGACCACGTACTTCTGCACTAAGTGCGTGTTGTCGTAACCGGAAATAAAGAGCACTTTCAGACCGGCCTGCAAGACGGTGAGTTTATCCGCCAGCATGGGACCGCTCATTCCCGGCGCTACCACGTCGGTGATGAGCAACTCGAACGGCCCGTGATGCTTATACAGGGTCAGGGCGTGCTCGCCGCTATCGGCGGTCAGGACCTTGTAGCCGAACGAGCCGACCATGGCCCCGACGAGCTTTCGGATCTCCGGCTCGTCGTCCACCACGAGAATCGTCTTTCCATTGTCAGAAGACATCGCAATCTGATTCTAGCGGCGGGCGGCGGCGGCGGCAACCGGGGGTAGAGAAATGTGTGTTGGTCAACACCAAATGCCGCACGGTAAAATCGTCATTCGCCGGACACCGCCATGAGCATATCGCGAGCCATCGCCGAGCAGATGGAGGGTTCTTCCTGGATCCGCCGGATGTTCGAGATTGGCATCCGGCTTCGCCAGGAGCGCGGCCCGGAGAACGTCTTCGACTACACGCTAGGAAACCCCGACGTGGAGCCTCCCGAGGCCGTGATCGAGGCGCTGCGGCGGGTTGTGGCAGAGGAGCGGCCCCTGAGCCACGGTTACATGCCGAACGCGGGCTTCCCCGACGTGCGCGCGGCGATCGCCCGTGGCCTGGCCGAGCGCATCGGGGCGCCGTTCACCGGCGAAGACGTGATCATGACGGTGGGGGCCGCGGGCGCCATCAACACGGTCCTGAAATCGATTCTCGATCCGGGCGACGAAGCCATCGTGCTGAAGCCGTATTTCCCGGAGTACCGCTTCTATATCCAGAACCACGGCGGGCGGGTGGTCGAGGTGGAAACGGACGAGCGGTTCCAGCCGGACATGGCGCGCATCGCCGCGGCGATGGGGCCGCGCACGAAGGCGATCCTCCTGAATTCGCCGAACAACCCCACCGGCGCCGTCTACCCCGCGGACGTGCTGCGCGAGCTGAACGCCATTGTGTGCGAGCCGGCGATGGTAATCTCCGACGAGCCGTACCGGACGCTGACGTACGATGGCATCAAGACGCCCGAGACTCTCGCCTTCATCGAGCGCGCAGTGGTGGCGTTTAGCTGGTCGAAAGCGATGGCGATAGCGGGCGAGCGAATCGGATACCTGGCGATTTCTCCGCGCCTGGCGGAAGCCGCGCCATTGCGCAACGCCTGCACGTTCGCCAACCGCATTTTGGGGTATGTCAACGCTCCGGCGATCTGGCAACGGGTGGTGGCTCAGGCCCCCGATGCCATGGTGGACGTCAGCCAGTATCAGGCCAAGCGCGATCTGCTCTGCGACGCCCTGAACTTCATGGGCTACGACGCGCCGCGCCCGCAAGGCTCCTACTACATGTTCCCGAAAACGCCCATCCCGGACGACGTCGCGTTCATCGGCATGCTGCGGGAAGAGGGGATTCTGGCCGTGCCCGGCGTGGGTTTCGGCCGCGGCGGCCACATGCGGCTTTCGCTTACCCTGCCGATGAGCCATATCGAGCGCTCGCTCGCCGGCTTCGAGCGAGCGATCCGGAAAGCCCGAGGCTGAATCGGGCGGCGCCGGGTTCTATTTCTGCAGATGCTTCACCAGCGCCAGCGGCGCCGGGCCGGACCGATCTCCGGTTAGCCAATCCAGCCGCTCTCTTACTTCCTCCGGCCGCGCCTGGCCGAGGATGCGCGCAACCAGGTGGCCCTCCGCATCGAGGAATGCCGTGGCCGGAACCGCGTTGCCCATTTTGAGCCGGTCGAGGTCGTCCAGCGTCGCGCCATACCAGATTGGGAAATCGATTTTGTACCGGCTCACGAACGCCGGAATTTTGGGCGTGGACTTCTCGTCGTCGAGCGAGGCGCCGATGAAAGCGACGCCCCGATCGGCGTACTGCTTTTCCAGGTCGACCAGCGCGGGCATTTCGGCGTTGCACGGCCCGCACCACGTCGCCCAGAAGTTCAGGAGCACCACCTTGCCGCGCAGATCGCGGAGCCTGACCTTGCGCCCGCCGGCATCCTTTAGCGCGAGGTCGGTTGTGGGCGCATCGGCGCACAGTCCCAGCGCCGACGCCAGCAGAACCACGCCAGCAAGCCGCCGCATCTTGCCGTCGCGCACGCCCGCGTTCATGCCGCTGTAGATCGTGAAAACCGCGATGCGCAGCATGAAATTCGGCAGCATGGAGTCCTGCCCGCCGTGCAACTGCGGCGTGTCCGAGAAATCGTTTACGTAAAACGAATACGCCCCCCCACCATCATGCGCTCCCCGCGCAGGTTCGCGTCCACCCAGCGCGTCAGCCGGTACATGGCGGACTTGGTGATATCCGTCGAGCGGATCTGGCTGCGCCCGTAGCGGATGGCGTGGCGCGTGAAGCCATGAGGCGGCCCGCGCCGGCTGGCGTACGATAGAAACAAATATGGCAAACACTGGCAAAATCGCGCTCGTGACCGGCGCCGGTAGCGGCATTGGCCGTGCGGTCAGCCTGGCTTTGCAAGCGGCGGGATACTCCGTGGCGCTGGCCGGGCGCCGCGCGGCCGAACTGGAACGGACTGCCGCGTCGGGCGATCCCTCCGGCGGCACGATGCTTCCCGTTCCCACCGACGTCGGCGATCCCCGCTCCGTGCGGGCGCTCTTCGCCAAAATCAACGAAGCGTTCGGCCGCCTGGACCTGCTTTTCAACAACGCCGGCGCCACCGCGCCCGCCATCCCCATGGAAGACATCGCCTACGACCAGTGGATGTCGGTGGTGAACGTCAATCTCACGGGGGCGTTCCTGTGCGCGCAAGAGGCCGTCAGGCTCATGAAGACCCAGCATCCACGCGGTGGCCGCATCATCAACAACGGGTCGATCTCCGCCCACACGCCCAGGCCTAACTCGGCGCCGTACACCGCGACCAAGCACGCCATCACCGGGTTGACCAAGTGCATTTCGCTCGACGGCCGCAAGTACGACATCGCCTGCGGCGAGATCGATATCGGCAACGCCGCCACACAGATGACCGAGCGCATGGCGGTCGGAGTTCCGCAAGCGGACGGCTCCCTTATGGCGGAGCCGCGCATGGACGTGCGCCATGTGGCCGATGCCGTTCTCTACATGGCGAATCTGCCGCTGGACGCCAATGTGGCGTTCATGACCGTGATGGCCACCAGGATGCCGTTTGCGGGACGCGGGTAAAAGAACTCGCGAGACCGACCAAGCATTCCGTCAGCATTTTGTAAGCATTCTGGAAGGACTTTTCGCGCGCGCCATCATAATCTAGGGCAAGGAGGCTATATGACTGAATTCTCCAGGCGGGCGTTCTTCTGGGCGCCGCGCGCAGTGTCGATCGTGTTCATCGCCTTTCTCAGTTTGTTCGCTCTCGATGTTTTCGGTGAGGGTTATGGCTTTTGGAAGACCCTCCTCGCGCTCACCATGCATCTCATTCCGACCTTCGTCCTTATCGCCGTCCTGGTTCTGGCATGGCGGTGGGAGTGGATCGGCGCCACGCTCTACGCCGCCGCGGGGGTGCTGTACGTCCTCTGGGTCTTGCCGCACCATATCCCCCCGGCAATGAAACTGCTTTGGGTTCTTACGATAGCGGGGCCGGCCTTTCTCATCGGCGCGCTGTTCCTGGCCAATTGGATGAAGCGCGGCGAGATTCGCGGCAAGCCATAAGCCGGCGGCGGGCCACGGATGAGCCCAGATGAATACGGATTCGAATAAGGTAAGTGTTTTGTTTTCAATCCGTGTTTATCGGCGTTCCTCCGTGGCCATTCCGCTTGCGCGCCGCAATCCGAAGGGTGTACTCTCACAGAACAATGATGGGTTCCGACGATTTGTCCAAAGAAGAATTGGTTTCCCTCCTGGAGACCGCCGGAGAGCTGGCCAGCCACGTCGATCAGGAGCAGCTCATCGGGGCGATTCTGGAGAAAGCATGCAGCATGACCAACTCTCCCGATGGCGGCGTACTGCTGCATGACGCCGAAAGATCCGGCCTGTTCTTCGCCGCGGCGCGTGGGAGCAAGGCCAGCGAGCTGCTCGAAAAATGGGGCGAGCGCTCCAGCCAACGGGTGCCCATTACCGGCGAAGGCAGCAAAGCCGGGCAGGCGTTTACCAGCGGCCAGGTCGATTGCTCCCTGGACGTGGCCGCCGATGCGGGGCACTTCAAAGGGGTCGACGAGCAGACGGGAAAGCGCTCCAACTCCATCGTCTCGATTCCCCTGCGCTTCGCCGGAAAGAGCATCGGCGTGCTGCAAGTTCTCAACAAGAAGTCGCCGGACGGCCAGTTCGCGGACTATGATTCGCGCGATTTGGCCCTGCTATCCCACCTGGGGGGCCTCGCAGCCACCGCCATCACCAACGCCTTGAGGCTGGCAAAGTTGACGGCTCATATGGGCCTGTATTCCCGCGCCGGCTCGCAGGACCTGGAGGAGCGCCTGGATCAGCCCGCCCGGCGCGAAACCCTGACCTTGCTGTTTGCCGATATGCGCGGCTTCACGCAACTGTGCCAATCGCAGGCCGACCCGGAACGCACGCAGCACATCATGAACGATCTGTTTACGATGCTGGCCGACCGGGTTCTCAGCCGCGGGGGCATCGTCAACAAGTTCATGGGCGACTCGGTGTTTGCGTTGTTCCGGCGCGACGCCGGACCCATTCAGGCGGTGCGATGCGCGTTCGACATGCTGGAGCGCTTCGATAGCCTCCGGCGGCTTTGGGACGAAGCCAGCATCGAGGACCTGAGCTTTCTCGACCTCGGCATCGGCATCGCCACGGGGCCCGTCGCTTTGGGCAGTTTCGGAAGCGCAGCGGTCCGTGATTTTACGGCCATCGGCACCGCGGTCAATCTGGCGTCCGCCTTCGAGTCGGCCGCCCGCGACGGGCGCCGCGTGCTGGTGGACAACGCCACCTGGGTGGCCGTTCAAGACATCGTGGAAGAGTATGTTGGGCCCAAGCCCTTCAAGTTGGGAAAGCCCGGCCAGGGTGTGGCCATCGACTACCACCACTATCACGTGAAGAGTCTGAAGCCGGACCAGCCGATGCGCATCTTCGTGAGCCACAATCGCCTCGATGTGGATTTTGTGGAGCGTCGCATCCGCCAGCCGCTTTCCCAAAACAACATCGAAACCTGGTACTCGCCCGCCGATATCCCGCCCGGCGCGAAGTACGTCCAGGCCATCGAGGCAGGCCTGCTGAAGTGCGATTGGGTGCTGGTGGTCGTCACTGAGAACTCCGCGCGAAGCGACTGGGTGAAGGCCGAGTGCCGCGCGGCCGCGAGAGATCCGCGATTCAATCGGCGCATCCTGCCGCTCCAGGTGGATGACACCCTTCCCTCTCAGATCGGCCCCGAGATCGGTGAGCTGCAGTGCCTGGATGTCCGGCGGATGGATGACCCTGGAGATGCTCTATACCAGTTTCTGCTGAAGCGTGGGAGAGAATTGCGCGCGAATCCCCAGACCCCATAGCCCAGCCGCCGACCGGCGCTTGTTATACTTCGGTGTTTCGTAGGGTGGGTCAACGCTCATGATTTCCAGAAGAAGCCTCCTCAAGGCCGCGCTTGCGCCTGCCGCCCTCGGTCGCGCACAGGACGCCCGGCGGAATGCCGCCACCACGCCAAAAGAAGATCCGGCGAAGTTCGTGAATGTGTTTTTGGGGACCGGCGGACACGGCCACACCTACCCCGGGGCGACGGTCCCATTCGGGATGGTGCAGCTCTCTCCGGACACGTACAACGTCGGATGGGATCGGTGTTCCGGCTACCATCTCTCCGACGCCTCCATCATGGGCTTCAGCCACACGCACCTGAGCGGCACCGGAATCGGCGACATGATGGACGTGTTGGTGATGCCGGGCACGGGACCCGCCCGGCTGGTTCCCGGATCGCCCGAACATCCCGAGCAAGGGTACCGTTCGCGATTCTCTCATGCGGACGAAAACGCCGAGCCCGGCTACTATTCGGTGCTCTTGCGGGACTACGGGATCCAGGCCGAGTTGAGCGCCACCGAGCGGGCGGGCATCCACCAGTACACCTTCCCGCAAAGCGACGACAGCCACTTCATCGTCGACCTGGCGCACGCCATGCTCGGCGCGCCCAACGCCGCGCCGCGGATCCTCTCCTCCGATCTGAAAGTTGTGGGCGCCGATACGATTGTCGGCGGGCGCAGAACCAGTATCTGGGCCAGAGGACGTTACATCTTCTTCGCCCTGAAATTCTCGAAGCCGTTCCTTGCCGCGGAGCTTGTTTCGGGCGGCCAGCCAGTCGGCGCCGGCGCGCGGGAAGCCAGCGGCAGGGCGCTCCAATGCCTCGTTCGCTTCCGGACGTCGGCCGGCGAGATCGTCCACGTCAAAGTCGGGATCTCCGGCGTCGGCGCCGAGGGCGCGCTGAACAATCTGGAGAAGGAGATACCCGATTGGGATTTCGCCAAAGTGCGCCGCGCGGCCCACGAAGCATGGTCCCGCGAGCTCTCGAAGATCGCCGTGGAGACCACGGACCTCGACCAGAAGCGGACTTTCTATTCGGCCCTTTACCACTCCCTGGTGGCCCCCACGCTATTTGACGACGCGGATGGCCAATATCGCGGCATGGACGCGCAGGTCCATCGCGCTCCAGCGGGAATGCACAATTACAGCACGTTCTCTTTGTGGGATACGTACCGCGCCGTGCATCCGCTGTACACCCTGATGCAGCCGGAGCGCGTGCCCGATCTGGTGAATTGCCTGATCCGCATGGCCCAGGAGAGCCCCGCGGGCATGCCTGTCTGGCCGCTGCAAGGCGCGGAAACCGGAACCATGCCCGGCTACCACTCGGCAGTGGTCATCGCCGAAGCCGCTGCAAAAGGTTTCAAGGGGTTGGACCTCGCTGCCGTTTATCCCCCCCTCATGAAACGGGCGATGACGGACGCGTATCGCGGCCTGAACTACTACCGGACGCTCGGCTACATCCCCTGCGATAAAGAGGAGGAATCCGCCACCAAGACGGTGGAATACTCCTACGACGATTGGGCGGCGGCCCACATCGCCCGCGCTCTCGGCCATGAGGATGACGCCAAGGCCCTGATCGCGCGATCCGCCAATTACCGCAACCTGTTCGACAAGTCGGTGGGCTTCATCCGGCCCAAGCTTGAGAGCGGCGAGTGGGCCGCGCCGTTCGATCCCAAACTAACCGGAACGTCGAAACGGTGGCGTGACTTTACGGAATCGAACTCGTGGCAGGGCACCTGGGCCGCCCAGCACGATCCCGCCGGTTACGTCGCTCTTCTGGGCGGCCGGAAAGCGTTTGTCGCGAAGCTGGACGCCCTGTTCGAGCAGAGCACGGACATCAACGGCGAGGTCCCCGCGGACATGACCGGTCTAGTGGGAATGTACGCCCATGGAAACGAGCCGAGCCATCACATCGCCTACCTGTACGCCTATGGCGGAGCGCCGTACAAGACCCAGGCGCGCGTCCGGGATTTGCTGGAGCGCATGTACCAGAACGCGCCCGACGGCCTTGCCGGCAATGAGGATTGCGGTCAGATGTCGGCGTGGTACGTGATGAGCGCGATGGGGTTTTATGCCGTGGATCCCGTCAGCGGCAACTATGTATTCGGCAGCCCGCTGTTCCCACGAGTCGCCATCGACCTGGGAAGCGGCAAGCGCCTGGTACTCGAAGCCCGCCGCCAGTCCGCGGCGAACAAGTACATCCAATCGGTAACCTTTAACGGCAAGCGTTACACGAAGGCGTGGTTCCGCCATGCCGATATAGTCAATGGAGGAACGTTCGTTTTCGAAATGGGCGCCAAACCGAATCTCGCGTTCGGCGCGGAGGAGACCGCGGCGCCGCCGTCGATGAGCGCCTGAAGGGAAGCGCGGTCATGGTGTGGAGCGGTCCATAGCGCGGTCAAGGGCGCTGTGCGGCGATAGCGGATCTGGAACGATACCCATTTGGGCTGCTTCTCACCGGGTTTCCTTGCGAAAGACGGAGAGACATAGACAATGAAAATCAACGCGGTTCGGGCGCCGCTGTACGTTTTAAGCGGAATCGGTTTCACCGTTGCCGGTTAGGAAGGATGCTGAAAAAGGCCATCTGGCCTCCGCCCACTAACGGTCGCGGCTCGGCAAGTGTATGCAAACACGTGACCTCGTTTCTGAGCCGCGCGCATCAGCAAGCGGTTTTCGGGCTTTTCAGCGTCATGTTAGGGCTTGCGGTTCGAGCGCAACCTGTCAGCCTGCTGGCCGCTTGAAGATAACCACGGTGAAGGAATTTGGCTTCTTCGTGTGGGCTTGAAAGCCGGCGCGCCCCATGCGTTCGATCATCCAGTCAACCCCGGTGTTGTCGTGGGTCACGAAGATGACCTCAGGAAGGTTCGCCAGTGTGGAGTCGATTGTCGAGGAGATATACGCCTTGACGTCATCGGTCAAGCGATACGGCAGCAGTACAAGTGGATTCCTGATGGGGTAAGCCACGAAGGGCGCATAGAGACGACTGGTCTCCGGCGTGCCCCCGCGCCAATCCAGGGAATTCGACTCCTGAAACTCACTGCGGAAGAGTACCGGGGGCGCACCCTGAGCGGACTCCGAACGGATGATGCGCACGAATGGCAACAGTTCTTCTTCCGCGGTTTCGTGGGCCGCCAGCATACTGAGAGGACTTGCCGTCGAGAGCAATACCGCCAACACGGCCCACACCCGCCCCTCGATACGTCCAAAGACGCAATAGCCGGCATACGCCAGCAACAGCACCTGGCCCGGAAAAGAAAACGCGATGTACCGCGCCACGAAAACATGCATGGGAGTGGCCCTGGAAAATGCAAAGAACAGCAGGGGGCCGAACAGCCACCATACGAGCAGCAGGAACAGGAACGACTGTCTCAAAGCCACCGGCGGTTTCAGGGCGCCGGGGAAGGCAAGTTGCACCAGAAAAGCCGCCGCCAGCGGGCCGACGGCAAAGATGGACGGCAATAGTTGATCGGCTAACTCCGCAACCGATGGCGCTGGCATGAAAATGTACTCGTGCGCTTCGTGCAGCAACATCAGCATATGCGGGACCAGCGGCAGCGCCAGGAGGCCGATGGCCACCAAGGCCGCAACGAATTCCCGCCATCGCCCGTTGCGGCGCTCCATCGCAAACACGAACAGGACGTAGGCTGCGTGCACGAGAAAGACAGGCGCGAAGAAGTAGTGCAGGTACACGATCAGCGTGGAAGCGACCACATATCCGACCAGGCTCCGCCGTTCGCGAGTTTCGACCCACCGGTACAGCATCCAGCAGGAACCAGCTACCGCCGCGACGGCCAGCCCATATGGACGTGCTTGCGAACCCAGCCGAATTGCCTGCGGGTGGAACGCGAACAGAGCGGCCGCGACAAAACCACTTCCTCTTCCAATCGCATCTTCGGCTAGCCGGTAGACAAAATAACCCGCCGCGAGCATTCCGATCAGGGTCGGAACGCGTAGCATGAAGTCTCGAAAAGGTCCGCCGTGGAAACAGAACGGGGTCTCGATCACCGAATACAGAATCGATTGGGGCGGCCAATGCCAAGTCTTCTCGACAGCGGCTACGACACCCTGGTGCGCCAACCAGAAAGTACACGTCTCGTCCACCCACAAGCTTCGGAACAGGCGCGGGCCCCAGACCAGGACCAGCAGTAACGCGAGCACACTCCACGTCACCTTGGGACCAGTCAACCACGTGGGCAGTGGAAGATGGAAAGACCTGGGACGCGGATCGCTGGTACCTTCAGCCGGGATTTGCATTTTGAACTTCTAGCTCTGTGTTAGTATACACCCAGCCGCCTTCCCTCCATCCTCCGATTCGCAGT
>OBLT010002543.1_pt1 | contig 11320 bp, 9 predicted proteins | sample 1518721 | NCBI WGS metagenome assembly OBLT01 (sample SAMEA3539307, study PRJEB22396) | soil metagenome | biome: tundra; feature: field; material: soil | place: USA | collected 2010-05 | depth 0.15 m | reverse complement strand
CGTGGCGACTAGCGTCGCAAGGATAATTCTCAGACCGGCACGCCACTTTCTTCGCACATTTTTTGTTTCAGCCATTTTTGTTTCAGCCATGTCAAACTTTCGGGCTGGTTTTATAAATGCCTTGCAACTCCCCTCAGGGGCTAAAGTGTGTGCGCGAGAACTGGGTCGTCCCTCCGGGACTTGCATCTGTTACCGTTTCGCGACCCGGCGCTGAAGCGCCGGGCTATTTCCGGTCGTCCCTCCGGGACTTAGGTCATTCTTCCGCTTTTCCCAGCGCTGAAGCGCTGGGCTAAGTTTAGTTCGCCCCTCCGGGGCTGGATTCTCGAGCTCTTCGTTCCACCGGATCGCCAAAACGTCAGTTCTCACGCACACACTGAAGCGCTGGGCTAAGTTCGTCCGCCCCTCCGGGGCTGTATTCTCCACGCTGTTAAGCCGTGCCCTTCCCAAAAGCCGCGTGGACTGAGTTCTTCCGCTGCCAGCAGCGGCTAAAGCCGGAACCAATTTCAGCGACTTGCGGTATGCCTAAAGGCATACCCTGATACGAAACCCGACTTTTTCCGCAAGCTGTTAGGCCGTACCCTCCACCGTGCCCTCCCAAAACGGATTCATGAACCAGCTTTCGGCAATGCTTACTTCATTCCGAGGTCGGACAGAACCTTGGGATTTTCTTCACCTGATGCTAGAACGTCGTGGCACGCGGAACAATCGTTGGTGATGGTCTGGCCATCGGCACTGGTATGACTGCCGTCGTGGCAGCGGAAGCAGCCCGGCGAATCGTTGTGCCCAAGATTATTCGGGTGAGTGCCCCAGGTCAGACGCATGTCTGGGAAAACGTTGCGCAGGTAGATCGCCGCCACCTCCTTGACCGATTGCTCCACCAGCGTGCGCCGCGTGGCGTAGATCTGCGAGTAATTGGTGCGATAGAAATTGTTGAGTTCGCCAGTGATGCGCTGCTGTGCCACATCGCGGGTGGGATAATCCACCTTGAGAACCTCGACCGCCTTTTTCCTGATATAGGGAAGTTCCGGGCTGATGAGGCCGATCGACATTTGCTTGTCCACTGCGTTTTCGGGCAAGTCGAAGGCATGCGTGGGCCGGTTGTGGCAATCCACGCAATCCATCACGCGATGCTCTCCCTTGTCCAATTGTTCTTTGGTGGGCTTCGCATCACTGGAAATGAATTCGGTGGTCTTCCCCTTATCGTCGGTGTAATACACGGCCGGGATAACCTGCCGCTCGATGTCGGTCGAAATGTAGCGGATGCGCGCGTTGTCGGCGAGGTGGCGCCCGTGGATGCCGACCGAACCCTGCCAAGTGCCCCCGCCCACCTTGAGCAGCAAGACGTCCTTCTGGGGTGTGTTTTTTTCGTCGTCCTTGTAGCTGGTATTCACCAGGAACTTGCCTCCGGTAAAGCGTTGCGGCCAGTGACATTGCTCACAGGTCTCGCGCGCCGGGCGGAGGTACTTTACGGGCGAAGGAATGGGGCGCGAATAAGTGTGGAAGGTTACCGCGAAGACCTGCCGCAGACCGGAAAGCTTCGAACGCACAAACCACGAGGCGCCCGGGCCGATGTGGCAGGCGACGCAGTCCACCCGCGAGTGGGGAGAATTCTGATAGGCCGTGAACTCGGGATCCATCACCCGGTGACAAGTCTGGCCGCAGAACTCCGTCGAATCCATGTACTGCACGCCGCGGTAGGATGCGGTGCCAACAATGAGAAGATTGAGGACGGTGGCCGCGGCCACGTACTCCAGGGTGCGGCGCACCACGGGCAGCCCCAGGTCGATGGCGGGGAAAATCTCTGGCAGTTCCCCGCTCGCGAGCAGACTTCGCCGCCTGAGCCAGATGCCGAGTGGAATCAGCAGTAAGCTGAGTACAAAAATGCCCGGGAGGATCAGAAAGACTAGAAGGCCAATATAAGGATGCGGCGGGCCCGGCAAGAAGACGTCATAGAACCAGAAGGCGATGGTGGTGAGCGCCGTGCTGGTCGTGACCACCGCGCCCGTCAGGGTAATGGGATTCTGCCCCAGATAGTAGATTGGCTGCGCCCAGTCTCGGATGCGTTCTCGCAGAGTCATTTGAAACCGCTAGTTTCCTTTCTTCTATGCGCCGCCGTGTAGGCGCACTCCAACCTTCGCCGCGGGGTCATCCGCCGCGCTGGATAATCTCCCTAATCTTGATGGCAAGAACCGGCCAGAACTACTTCAGCGTCCGGATGTAAGCCACCAGGCCCTTAATCTCTTCCGGCTTCAACTTATCTCCGTACTTGGGCATCTTGGGGGGCTTGCCGTTCGTAATGACGGCATCTAGGTCGGCATCCGATAGTTTTTGCGCGGCGGCAGCTGTGAGATCGTGGCCCGCCACTTTCTTTCCATCAGGGCCGTGGCACATCGCACATTTCGATTTGTAAAGTGCCGCGGCGTCTTGCGCATGCGCCGATGTGGGGAGGGCTAGGATGACAGCCAATGCTGCTACGACAGTAAATACTGCGAAGTCAATTCTCTTCATCTTTAAGCTCCATTCGAGTTTTAGTTGGCAGTTGGCTCAACTGAAAGAGAATACATCTACAGCCCTGCATCTACAAACTCTGATACTGAACTTTTTGAGGGTGGAGGTTCTGTGATCCCGATCACACGTGCTTGTAATCCTATTGCAGTTGCCGATTCGCCTCCGAGGAAGCGAAATTGAGCCCTCTTAAAGCATTTCAGTGGCTGGAGCCGCCCTCGGCGATTTGCAGATCGAGGGCCACACGTTCGCCATTGATCAGTACGGTTCCAGCGTCCAGAAGTTGCTGGCCGGTGCAATCGTACTTCTCGTAGCAGCGCAGAGAGGAAAGCGGGAAGAAGAATTCCACGGCTTCGGATGTGCCGGCGGCTGACTTGCCGGCAAGATGGATGGTGGTGCTGAGGCCGATTCCGTCAAACTCTTGCGCATCTTTGAAGTAAGCCAACAGCGGACGGATGAGGTGGGCAACGTGGTCATCGAAGGCCGTGGCTGCCAGCTTGTAGCGCGATCCCGCGGCAGACACCGGCAAAGTTGAATTCAGTGAGAGTTCAAGATAGATTCCCTGACGGAAAGCCACGAATTTTGGCGGCGCGTAGACAACGAAGTGGGCCTGTGGCTCCAGCTCTTTTACGATCTGATCGACTACCGGCTGGTTGGAGAGCTGCAATGCAGACAACGCCTGCGTCGAGGTATCGCGGGGCGGGGGCGGTTCTTTCGGTTTCAACGGGGTCAGAGGAGCAGAGGTGGGGCTTGGCAGCGGTCGGTTGGCGTTGGTCCCCGAAACGATTTCGGCTCCGGTTTGAGTTGGATCCGATTTGACGGTGGGGGGAGTTTCATCGGCGTGGTCGTTGGAATTGGAATTGGAATTGGAATTGGAAACAGCATTCGCATCGACAGCCGGTGGGAGCACCGAATCGTTAAGCCAAATTGAGATGGGCTGCGCGTTGAGAAATACCTCTCCCTGCAGCAGCGCCGCCTGCCGTGCGGTCTCATCCTTGGCAATAAGCAGCTTGAGAGCGCCGTTCCGGGGCAGAAAGACCATCAGGTTTTCCGGGCGCTCCATCGACACTCCCATCACTTTGCCCATAATGTGATGCGAAATCTCCACCGCGAAACCTTGCACGTGCTGGTTGTTCTGAAAGCGCGGAACTGCGGCTTTCAGGATCGGCATCACCACGTTGAGAAAAGTGCTTCGCGCCCGCAGTCCGGGACTGATCTTTTTCGCGGAGTAAGCGGCATAGTAGTTGCCCGTGATCGCGAGCACAGTCTTTCCGTTGTAGCTGTCGAAGCGAATGGACGACTGATCCGCAATCTGTTGCTGTGCCTGGTCGAGGTCGAGTTTGCGGCTGAGATAAAAAGGATAATCGAAGTGGATCGCCAGAATGTCTTCGCCGGCCCGGCTCAGGTCGTCCATGTATTGCTGCTGCAGGGCACGCAACGCGGGGTCTTTGATTTCCGCCGGCGATACCACTTGAGCAAGCGAGTTGCTGGCCGCGATCAAACTAAGAACGGTCAAACTAAGAACGAGTAGGCTGAGAACGCGCAGGCTGAGCACGAACGGAATAAGGCCGAGCCGACCGGCCCTACTTTTGTGCATACACCATTCCGGAGGCATGATAGGGAGGATCGGAGATCAGGCGGATGTACGAAATCAGCGCCTCGATCTCTGTCTTGCTCAGAGTATAGCCGTACGGCGGCATCAGTGCGGATTTGTTGAGCGCGGGTCCGCCGTGGCTGATGATGGCTGTCAGTTCGGCATCGCTCATTTTGTTGAGTGTGTCGCCCTCGGTAAACGGGTGCGGCTTGGTCTCCAGATTGTCGTAATTGGAAACTCGCTCCGGCGTTGACTCCGGATTATGGCAGCGCGCGCAATATTTGTTGTCGAGCTGGAATCCCACCTGCTCCTGATATCCCAGCGCGATTTCTTCGATCTTCAATTCGACTGATTTCTGCGCTTTCGTCGACGTGTGCGCGGTGAGTTGATATCGGCCGGCCATGACGCCGAGAGCGACGTTCGCGCTGAGCTGTCCGCTGGAATCGGTCAGGCCGATTGAAGGGTCAAAGCTGACGCCTGCGGGGCCGGTGAATTCGAGCAGGGCTCCGGTGACGGCCGTTCCCTGCTCATCGTTGACCTGAACGACCAGGGGCTGAGCGAGCACCATGCCGGTCGCGCCGATCTGCTTGCCTCCACTCGACTCAACCAATGCGGCTCCAAACGCTGTGGGCTTTAAAGTAGAGGCTGGGCCCGGCTTGCGGGTGCATCCTGCGGTTACGAGCATGAGGGAGACTGCTAAGAGTGTCCGCCAGGGTTTGGTTTGCGCAACAATCGTAGGCACTCGGTCGTCCCTCCGGGACTTACGTCATTCTTCCCACTTTTCCCAGCGCTGAAGCGCTGGGCTAAGTTAGGTCGCCCCTCCGGGGCTGTTCTTCCGCAGCCTGCTGGTCATTTATTTCTTCGCCTCCTGCTTGCTGGAGCCTTTTTGCGTCATCAGGAATGCGGTCAGAGCGCGGGCATCTTCGTCGTTCATGTTGCGGTTTGGTTCGATGGCGCCGGGCCGCATGGTTTGCGGGTCCTTCAGCCAGTGGTAAATCCAGGCAGCATTCAGGCGCGAGCCTACTTGGGTTAGCGTTGGTCCGATGTAGCCTTTGTCGACCTTGGTATCGACGATGTGGCAGCCTTGGCAGGCATACTTGGAATAGAAAAGCTGTTTCCCCTGCTCCACCTGAGCGGGCGGATACCCGCTCGACGGCATCGAGTCGCGATCGAATGCCGGGGTCTGATAAACGGTCATGATGTAGTCCGTCAGTTCCTTCGCGTCGTCATCGGAAAGATTGAACCTCGGCATGCGGCGGATCAGCGCCGGGCGCAGGGTGCCGGGGTTCTTCAAGAATGCCTGCAGCCACTGGCGCTGCACCGAACTGCCTTCCCAGGTCAGATCGGGAGCCATGTCGCCGCCGCGACCATTGATGGCGTGGCAGGTGAAGCAGGCCATGTCCGCCATGAGTTGTCCGGCCTTGCCCGCGGGCTCGTAATTCGAAGGCGGTTTCGCCGGAACGGTCAATGCCAGTGGCAAATCATGGGCCCGGTCGGTGAGCGCGAGCAGTGCGGTCGTCAAGGCATCAATTTGCGCGGGTGCGAGGTTGAACTGGGGCATCTTCAGGGCCGCTCCAAACGAACGCGGCTGCCGGATCTTGGCCGCAATGTAATCGGGTATAGCGTGCGTCATTCCGGGCAGGAAAATAATCTGGGTCAGCGGCTTGCTCCCGATGCGGGTTAATTCCGGAGCGAAGTTATCCGGCTTCTTGATGCCGCTAACTTCATGGCATGAGGCGCAGCCGTATTCGGTGACCAGAAGCTTGCCGTGCGCAATCTGCTCCGGCGTGGCGGCGTCGAGATGCACATTGGCCAGCAGATCGGAATCCGTCTTGTTGCCTAGAAAGGCAGTCAGCAGGGAAAGTTGCGGATCGGTGAAACGGTAGTGCGGCATGGCCGTTCCGGAATCGTAGACACGCGGATTGCGCAACCATGCCCGCAACCATTCCGGCTTCACCTTATTGCCGACCCGGGTCAGCTCCGGCCCGACATCGCCGCCCACCACATTTCCGGCAGCGTTCTGCACGGCATGGCAGGAGGCGCAGAATGACTCGCCGTACAAGCTGGCTCCAGCGGTCGGATCGGGCGCCTTCTGGTCTTTCTCTTTATCCTTACTGGCTGGGCTGGCCGGCGCCGTGTCTCCAGGGATGGGCGTGCTGCTGGCGATCAAGAAAGCCGAAATATCGCGTGCGTCCGGATCGCTCAATTTGAAATTCGGCATCGTCGCAGTGACCGCGTAGGCCTGAGGATCCTTCAACCACGCATAAATCCATTCCCGTGTGGTCTTGTCGGCGATGTGCCCAAGAGAAGGCGGATCATCGGTCGGCTTGATCGCGCTGCCATCGGGTAGTTTGATGGTATGGCAATGCACACAGCCATAACGGCCCAGCAAATTGCGTCCCACGTTCAGTTGCGGTGTGCCGGTCAGAGGATCGCGATGGCATTGCCCGCAGGAAGATTGTACGTACCGTGCCGGCAAAGTCGGCTGCTCCCAGGCCTCCGTGCTGCTGTGAGCTTGCTCAACGGTGGTCGCGGGGCCTTGCCCGCGGTGACACATCACGCAGCCGAACTGGTCGAGCGTGTGTGGGATTACCGGATGCCGGCGGAAGGGCTGGGAAAGGTTGGCATCGGCCAGGCTCGCTTCTTTCAATCCGGCGTGGCAGGTAGTGCAGCGGTCTACGACTCCGAGCTGCGGAATCCATATCTGCTGGATGCCGTCGTGGAAATGGCGCTGTAGGGTTACCGCTTCTCCCCGGCTCCGAACCAGCGCCAAGTACTGTTTCTGGTAGTGACGCCATTCACTGAAGTAATTCTTGGCCGGCGCAATGGCCAGCGAAATCAGCAACAGCAGACTGACCGAACCAAAAGCGCGCACGGGATGGCCGAGCAACGTCTGCCAGAGGGAAGATAGCGCGGTCTTCATTGATTGCAACGAGGATTGCAATTAGCTCCTCCAGGGCAACACCCAGGACCAACCCGGGCCGCGAAAGAAAGTGCCAACCGCCGTGAGTACGGCGAGTTCGAACAGAAACCACGTCATGATCCAGTATGAAAGTGGCTTGGCGGCCAGATAACTCCGGAAGGCCGAAGTCGACTGCGGAGAACTTTGCGCCGCCAGCACCATGAACCCGGCGACGATCAGGGTCGGCACTAACGCCACGTACACGTCAAACAACAACAAGAACAAACAAAGCCCAGCCGCAGCCAGGTAGAAAATAAGCAGACGGCGCTTGCGATCCTTCAGGAACAAACCCTCGGCTTCGACGTTGATGTTGAAATACGGAATCACAATCAGCGCGATCACGACCAGCGTCGGAACCAGCACACCCGCGACCACCGGAGGAAAGTAGTGCAGCATTTCCTGCAAGCCCAGGAAGTACCACGGCGCCTTCGCAGGGTTGGGGGTATGCGAGGGATCGGCAATGCCCTCCAGGGGCGCGTTGAACAGAAGAGACACGCCCACCAATGCGATCGTAAGCACCTCGATGGCGACGATGGCGCGGAAGAGGACTTCCGGAAATGTCTGCACCTGATCTTCGTCCCTAACCTTGACCTGCGCCGAGGTGCGGCGGGTGACGAAGACGACACGTGTCGGCGATTTGCGGGCATTTGAGCCCATGCCGGCGATGAAATCTTTCGGATCGCTCATTAGGATTGGCCCCCCTTCGCAGCGACGGGAACCGGTGCAGCCGCGACGGTTCTTGGCTCGCTTTGGTGGGCGTAGAGGCCGCCATCTTTGCGAATGCGCCAGAAGTGGACTGCGACAAAAAGGATCGCCACCAGGGGCAGAATCATGCAGTGCAGCACGTAAAAGCGCAGCAGAGCGTTGGCGTTCACCATATTGCCGCCGAGCATGAGGAAATGAACTTTGCTGCCCATCACGGGGACAGCAGATGCGATATTGGAACCCACGGTGATCGCCCAAAAAGCCAACTGATCCCAGGGCAGCAAATAGCCCGTGTAGCTGAGCAAGAGCGTAATCAGCAGCAGGATGACTCCAATGACCCAATTGAACTCGCGCGGCGGCCGGTAGGCTCCGCGGTAAAAGACTTTGAACATATGCGCGAACACCAGGAAGACCATGGCGTGCGCGGACCAGCGGTGCAGGTTGCGTAGAAATAATCCGGAGGAAACTACAAACTGCAGATCCTTCGTGTCGGCGTAGGCCTGCGGCACCGAGGGATGGTAATAGAACATCAGGGGAATGCCGGTGGCTACCAATATAAGAAATGTCCCGAAGGTCAGGGTGCCCAGATACCACGTGGTGCTGAGGCTGAGCATTCGGGTCCGCACCTTGGTGGAGAAAAGGTGCAGGAATACGTTTTGCTGCACCGCGAGGGCGCGGTGCAGAGTACTGGATCCGGTCCCGCTGCGGAACACTGAACGCCAAACCCGCGTGCTGCGCAACTCCTCGAAGTAGTCCGCGATTGTTTTCGCCACGCTCACACCCTCACAAACTGCATGGGACGAATCGTGATGGAACGGTCCACCATCAGATCACCCTCATCGCTGATCGAGGTCTGCAGCCAGGGCAGCGGCTTGGGGGCCGGGCCTTCCATCTTGACCCCGTAGCGCGTGAACTTGCTGCCATGGCATGGGCACGCGATGATGCCCAACTCAGGTTTCCATGCGGTCAGACAGCCGAGGTGGGTACAGACGGCACTCAGCGCAAAAAAACCTTCTTGCGCATGGATGAGATAAATTCCTGAGTTCACGTCCATCGTCACCGAATCCACCGCATAATTTTCCGGCTTTCCTGCATTGACGATGGGAGAAGGCTCGTACAAAACATCGGGCGAGAGAAACTGGTAGGAAAACGCGGCTGTGCCGGCGGCGGCGATACTCAGCGATCCCAATCCCAGCTTCACGAAAAAAGCGCGGCGGTCGAACTCGTTGCCTGGTTTCGCGCCAGGTTCCGCGCCACGCTCCGCCGACGTATTCTTTTTTTCTTCGGCCATTCTTTACCTCGAGCTTTACCTCGGACTTTGCCTCGAACTTTTACCTCCGACTTACTTCGGGCCTCCAGCCGTAACTGGCGATTTTGGTCTGAAGGGTCCATCGATGGATTCCACCGAAATCAATCCCGTGGGCTCGGCGGAAACCAGATTGTATGACTCCATGGTGATGGTGCTGACGGGACAGCGCGCGGCGCAGAGCCCGCAGCGAATACAGCGAGTTTCGTCTTTCAGCATGGCTGACCCGGTCACGATGCCGAGTTCGTCGGCCGCGACCTCGTCGAGTTCCACCCCAAACAATTCCTGGTTCTCTCGAATCTGCTGCACCGCTTCGGGCTCGAACTGGAGGCGATCCAGGGATACGAGCGACAGGCAATTCTCCGGGCACACATCCACGCAACCGCCGCACAGAATGCACATGCTGCCGTCTTCGGGGCTGCCCTCGAAGACCGTGTTTACCCAGCAGTGCAGGCAACGCTGGGCTTCCTCCATCGCCGACGCAGCGTCGTAGCCGACCTCTACTTCGGTCACTCCCGTACGGCGCTCTAGCGGCAGCATTGGTATGGGCGGGCGAACCAGGTCCAACAACTCCAGCGGCATGCTGTGGCGCTTAAAGACCTCGACTTCGACAATGGGATCCGGGTGCGTCTGGCCACGCAGGAACTCATCAATGCCGACCGCAGCGCGCTTGCCGTCCGCCACGCTATCGATGATCAGACGCGGGCCGAAAACGCAGTCCCCACCGCCAAAGATTCCGGTCGCCGAGGTCATAAGGGTCCGCGGGTTCACCGCGATCAGCCCGCGGGGAGACAGTTCCACTCCGTCTTCGGGTTTGAGAAAGTCCAGATTCGGCGCCTGGCCGACCGCCATGATGATGGTGTCGCACCCCAGTTGCGCTTCGCTGCCCTCGTAGAACGCTGGATTGAAGCGCTTGTTCTGATCGAAGACCCATTTCGTCTTCAGCGTCTCGAGCGCCACAACTTTGCCATCTTGGCCAATAATGCGCCTGGGGCCCAGGCCGGGATGCATAACGATGCCTTCCGTTTCGGCCTCTTCGATCTCCTCCAGCGCCGCCGGCATTTCTTCGCGTTTTTCGAGGCAGACGAGATGCACCTCCTGCGCGCCCAAGCGCAGGGCAGAGAGTGATACGTCCACCATCTCTTTCGTGGCCACGGCACTTACATTCTCCAGCGATGGCTCCAGGTCTTCTACTCCGGCGACATGGCGCCGGACCACTTCGCGAGCCGCCGAACGCGCCACGTCCATGGCCACGTTGCCGCCGCCGATCACAATGACCTTTTTGCCGATGGTGAACTTGTAGCCGAGATTCACGTTGAGCAGAAAATCGATGCCCTTGTAAACGCCGTCGAGGTCAACGCCGGGGATGGTGAGATCGCGGCTGCGATGCGCGCCCACGGCGATCAGCACCGCATCGAAGCCCTGGTGGCGCAGGTCGGAAACCATGAAGTCGCGTCCGGCCGCCTGATTGAGCTTGAGAGTGATGTCGCCGGTCGCGAGGATTTCTCGCACTTGCGCTTCCACCACGTCACGAGGCAAGCGGTATTCAGGAATGCCGAGGTAAAGCATTCCGCCGGCCACGGGAGCGGCTTCAAAAATCGTGACCGAGTAACCCATGAGAGCCAGGTCATGCGCCGCCGATAGTCCCACCGGGCCGCCACCGACCACGGCAACTTTGAAGGGCAACTTGTTCTGGCCGCGTCCCGCATTGACGTCGACAGGATGCTTGGATTCAGGGCCGTACTGCTCGGTTAGAAAGCGCTTGAGCGCCCGTATTGCGATGGGGCGATCGATATCCCCACGGCGACAGGCAGTCTCACAGGGATGCGCGCAGACGCGGCCGCAGATGCTTGCCAGCGGGTTGGGATCGCGGGCAAACTTGTATGCTTCCTCAAATCGCCCTTCCGCAATGAGCGCGACGTACCGGCCCGCGTTGGTGTGGGCGGGACAAGCCATCATGCAGGGGAAGTTGGTGTTCAACCAATCCCTGTCCACTTTTTTGTCTTTGAAGCGCTTCAGCAAGATGGCAATCCCCAGTGCGTTAGTGGAGCGCCGGGCGTCCCCGCCCGGCTGGACCCTTCGACTGCCCCCTCGGCTCCGCTCGGGGCTTCGGCAAAACAGGGCTGGACGGGCGAGACGCCCGTCCCTCCATTGTTTAACTATTTGTTGAACTATTTGCTCAGTGTGAAGTCTGCTTTGCTGTCGCCCGCCACCGCGACCGGCTTGGACTGGTTCTTGGCGCCTTCAT
>OBLT010002542.1_pt1 | contig 11322 bp, 11 predicted proteins | sample 1518721 | NCBI WGS metagenome assembly OBLT01 (sample SAMEA3539307, study PRJEB22396) | soil metagenome | biome: tundra; feature: field; material: soil | place: USA | collected 2010-05 | depth 0.15 m | reverse complement strand
TGCCGAGATGATCGAGGTGAGTGTGCGTGTTGACAACTATCACAGGTTTGTCAGTGACCTCTGCTACTGCCTTACGCAAGTCTCCAATTCCACAACCGGTGTCGATCAGCACCGCCTTTTCTGGTCCGATTATTAAACTTATTGTGGTGTTTTCGTAGTGACGGGTTTCGCAGAAAGCAAAAAGATTGCTGGCAATCTCATAGACCTCGAACCAATCCTCGGAGACGGAAATCTTCCTTGGATTGGAACACTCCGACTGACATCGGGTTCTGTTTCCATTCTCTGTCATCGACTTGCCGATTGTAATCTTAGAGACTTCTCGTCGCTGTCCAGAAACGGCCTTCGGGGAACTTGGCCGGATTGAAGAGCCCGAAAAATGGTTTTCTTGCCAGCCATTTCCGGAGAATGTTTCGATTTCTGACTCGTTGATAGGCACGCAGTCTTTGCTAACCATTTCCAAAGTGGGGAATACTCCACATTTGTATTTTTTTCGGCCTCACAATCGCTGGGCATTCGCCTTTCTCCGGGTGATGAAATGGAACTAGTCTCGCCTCTCGACGCGCGTATCCGTGGTCTCCGACTGTATGTTGCGGTTGCAGAAAGGGATGCAACTCCCGCACGTGCGAGCTCTTGCGGGTTCCAGAACTTCTAACGAGAGTTCGATTCCCGCTCGGTCTACCACACAGTCTTAACTGCAGAGAAATCCGCCGGCCTCCCTGGAAATCGCGCGAAATGGCCGCAATTCCGCATAGTCTTGCCCTTGAACCGAACCGGAGAAAGTGTACCGCGCAATACTAAGGGCGAGTTTTGCGGAGCTTTCTCTGGGGGGGCAGATGAGCAGTCCGGTTTCAACCACTCCAGCAGGCGAATGTATTGCGATCAGAAATCGATGATGTCACCGAACAGACATTATTTTCATGTCGAAATAGACGCCATCTGGTCCGGAGGCCGCTGCCGATTTCTCAAATTGCAGGCTTCCGCAAAGCCGCTCCGAGTAATCTGCCAGGCCCGGGTTCTTGCACAAAAGCAACGATCCGAACGTTCTTTGGATCCGTACCGGGCTTGAGTTTCAACTGAACGGTTTCAGCAAAACTCTTTCCCTTCGACAGTTTTCCTATCTTTTTGAGCTCCAGCACGACAGCAACGTGCGTCAAGTGTCGGCCGCCGTTTTCGCCGTGCAAGACTTGCGACTCCACGCGATCGAGAGCGACCGCCACGTAGACGTCGGCGTTGTGTTTATCGGATTCACCATCGACTTCAATGAGCACGCGAAGAACGGCTGGATTCCCAGCATCAACGCTCACCTCGCCAATCCGCACAGGAACCTTAGGTGCAGCCGCGGCTTCGTGAAGGACTTGGTTGAGTTGTTGCGAATTGTTAGCGCGCGCTTCTTTGGTTCCATCCACGATGATTTGGGGAGTGTATGGGGTTTCTAGTCCCAAAGCCCGGACGTAGGCGGTCTGGCGTTCGGTCAGTGCAGCCGAGGAGTTTGGATCCTTCCATCCGTCATGGTCCCAATAATCCACGTGTTCACTGAGGACGATGAATTGCGCACCAGCACCAGGCGGGGATGTGTCCATCCTTTGGAGGAGGGCGTCGGCTGGAGGACAACTCGAACATCCCTCAGAAGTAAACAGTTCAACGAGAATGGGATGAGCATCCGTGCTTGCTGTTTCCGCAGCCGTGGTTTTGCTCTCGATTTGTGGTCCCTGCGCGCCGACGGGCGGTGTAATTCGCAAGAATAGAAGGCCGAAGAATAGAACCGCAAACACAGAGGATCGCACTGAATTGCATCGAGACACGTAAATCCATATTGCGTGAGGGAATGGTCTTACGCAATAGCCACTTGGCTGGATTTTATGCTGACCACTCGTCGACTTTTCAGCGGGCCCACAATCGTCAATGGCTTTGTCGTTTCCCTCTGAGGCACCTTCTACATTTCAGTTTCCCTACGGGACGGGAACAAAAAGCGAGGATGGGCGGTTTTTTGTAATCACAGGTGTGCCCGCTCGGCCGGTACTTAATACAGTTGCTGCTACCCTTCATCGGCGAGGGTTTTCCCTTCGCGGGAAAGCGCGACTTCGAAGGTGCGTGGCTCGGCTTCGATGACTCCGCACTTCCGTTTGACATCCTCCATTAGCTTCTGGCTCTCCATGGTTAACTGTAGGTTCTCCAAGAACTGGACACACGGCGGAGCGATTGGAGCGAGAACTGGGGGAAGAACAAAATTGCTTCATTGAAGGGTACCAGCGAGACTGGAACTAACTTCCGGCGCCGGATAGGTGATCCTGGCGTCGGCGCTGAAGTTCGGGCGCTGGTGGAACACGCTCTGAGCGACAAACCGGGAGATTGGCGGGTGTCGATCGTTGGCTCTCGCGAAAACGACGGTTGGGAAATGAAAATCCTGGGACCGAACGGGTTTGAGCGGTCCTACACATTGGTGGGAAGTGCGGGAGAGCACCAGCCCATGGCGATCGCTAATGTGCTGCAGAGATTGCTGCCGGCGGGGGTGAAGCGGGGGTGAGAGGGATCCACACTCAGGTTTGATTCGCATCGTCAGCTAGGGCTGATCGGACGCCGGAGGTACGAGCGGGTGAGCGCGGAGAAGAAGCGGGAGATGATCGAGTTGGTGCGTCGTTCACCACAACCGAAGCGGGCGACGATCGCCGAGATGGGGATGGCGCGTTCAACGTTTTATCATTGGCAGCGGCGGTATCGCGACCAGGGCGAAGCCGGACTCGCAGATCGGAAGCCGGAGCCGGGCGCGGTGTGGAACCGGCTGCGACCCGAGGAGCAGGTCGTGGTCGTGGAAACCGCGCTGTAGCAGCCCGATCTGAGTCCGCGTGAGTTGGCCTTTCATGTCACCGACCACGCCGGTTTCACGGTGTCGGAAGCTACCGTCTACCCGGTGCTAAAGCGGCACGGGCTGAATCGCACGATCACGGTGGTGGGCTTTCCAGCAGGGAAGGAGTTTCGCGTGAAGACGACGGCACCGAACCAGTTGTGGCAATCCGATGCCAGTTACTTCTTCGTGGTCGGTTGGGTTTGGTATTACTCGATTCTGGTGCTGGACGACTTCTCGCGCTTCGTACTGGCCAGCGATCTGAAGTCGGACATGACCGCGCACTCCATCAGCGACGTGTTGGAACAGGCGGTGGCGTTCACGGGCATGCGGCAGGTGCCGGTCGAGGATCGTACGAAGTTTCTCAGCGACAACGGTTCGGGGTACCTGGCGCGAGTCTTCGAGGAGTGTCTGCGCGTCCTCGAAATCCGGCATATCTATTGCGCGCCGCATCATCCCCAGACCAATGGCAAAATCGAGCGCTTTCACGAGACGCTCAAGGCGCGCATGAACCTGCTGGTCTACACCAGCCCGGACGAGTTGCGCCGCACCATGCAGCAGTTCATCGCCTATTACAACCATCACCGCTATCACGAAGCCATCGGCAACGTGACCCCGGCCGATGTGTACTACGGACGGCGAGAAGAAATCTTACGCAGGAGGGCAGAACAGAAACAACGCATGATCGAGCAGCGGCTGCGCTACAATCTGGGCCGCTGGAACCAAGAACTCATGAGTGAACTAAATCCGAATTCGTCGAGGAGTCGCAGACGAAATCAAGGTCGCAACGTGCGGGAAACCTGACAGGGAACCTAGTCTAAGCGGGCTGTGCCGCTTCACGACTGTAGACTGCGACGAAAAAGACGCTGGCCGCCTCCCCGGCGAACTCCGACAGCCACCTTGTTCCTACAGCCCGCCTGTGTTCATTGGGGCTCTCACTTCGCGGTGAGCAGGTTACGGAGCTTGCGAACGGCGCGGGGAATCTCCTCGACCGGGGTACTGGCAAAACCTAAGATGAACCCAGGGCGCGATACCTCGCCCAGGCAGGAGGGAGAGAGAGGCCATATCCAAAGGTTCTGGAGGGCGGCTCGCTCGGCAATTTCCAAATCGCGGCTCCCGTTCGACAGTGTCACAACCAGATGCATGCCAGCCTCGGCCCCGAGCACCTCGACCATGGACCCGAGTTCCTTGCCGATGCTGTCTACCAGCGCACTCCTTCGCTCGCGGTAGAGAACCCGCATCCTTCGAATGTGGCGGGAAAAATGCCCCTCAGCAATAAAATCCGCGAGCACTTCTTGATAGAAGCTTGGCGGACCAAGATCCATAACACGGCGGATAGTTAGAAAACGGTCGACGAGGTCCGATGGAATAACGACGTATCCGAGGCGTAAAGAAGGGAATAAGACTTTGCTGAAGGTCCCGATGTATATCACGCGAGCGTTACTGTCGAGCCCCTGCAAAGACGCGATCGGCAAGCTCTCGTACCGATACTCGCTATCATAGTCATCCTCGATGATCCAAGAGCCCGTGTCCTGGGCCCAGTCCAGTAGTTGGAAGCGCCGCAAAGCGCTCATGGTCACGCCGAGTGGAAATTGATGTGAGGGAGTAACAAACGCGGCTCGCGCCTTGCGGCATAGCTTGATGCCAGCGGCAACATCCAGACCTTCCTCGTCAACAGGAACCGGCACGAGATGACAGCCAGCCAGGGAGAAGACATCGCGCGCCAAGCGGTAGCCGGGCTCTTCTACCCACACGTGGCTCCCAGGGTCAAGGAGCACGCGTGCCGAGATCTCAAGTGCCTGTTGAGAACCGCTGACGATCATGATCTGTTCCGCTTCGCAGCGCAACGATCGCGCGGTTTTCAGGTAGCTTGCAATGGTTTCCCGGAGAGTCTCAGAACCCGGCGCCGAGGAGTTTTGCAATCCTGGCATTTGAATCAGACCGTGGGTCGCCGGGTCCTGCGGCGAGACGAACATCAGGTTGGAAGTGTTGGTCAGCGCCGCGTCGAATGACGTGATGCTGTTGAAACGCGTGAAGCTGAGTTTGGTGTTATTCAGCAGAGTGTTATTGAAGGTGTGGTTCACCGAAAATAGATAACTCTGGTTCTGGTTTAGGGCGCCAGTATCATATTGGGGATATGCGGTGTAGGTGTTCGTGCCGTTGAATTGGTCGAGCCTCTCCCTGCCGGCGCGGAAAAACATCTGGGTTTTGTCGCTCATGTTGTAATCGAGGCGTCCAACCAGGGTATATGTGTTCTGCGGTTGGCCGCCGCCATCATTGAAGGGCACATTGAAGTTGACGGTGTCGAAAACCGGCTGCGAAGCGAGGACCGGCGTGACGCCGTTGATGGGATTAACGGTAAGGCCGGCTGAAGCCAATTGCCCCGCAGTTGCTGCTACGCCGGAAGTAGGCCCCGCGCCTGTACCGTAGGTGTTGAAATAGGCTTGGGCATTTGCCGGTAACAGAGCTATGAACGAGGGGTCGAATATCTCCTCGGTCTGGACGGAATTACTTCGAACGCGCGTAAACTCTGTGCTCTCAGAAATGAACAACTTATTCTTGATGATCGGACCGCCTACCTGGAAGCCAAACTGGTTGCGGGTGTATCCGCCCTTCGGAAGGTCGTTAGCGACGTTATTGAAGGTATTGGCAGTGTAGGCTGCGAGGCGGTTGAACTCCTACGCGGCGCCGTGGAAAGCATTGGTACCAGGTTTGGTGGTCACGTTGACCACTCCACCCGAGGCTCGGCCATACTCGGCCAAAAACTTGTTCGTAATTACGCTATATTCCTGGACGCTATCGAGCGGGATATTCTCACCGACGGTGACGCTAAAAACGCCGATGTTCTCTACGCCGTCGAGCAGAATCTCGGTGCCCGATTCGCGCTGTCCGTTGATGCTGTAGCCAACGCCGCGACTGCCAAGTTCCTGGCCCCCCATTCCACCGTTGGCGGTGGTATCGCCGTTGCTGACGTTGCCGGAAATAGCAACAAAGTCATAAGGGTTGCGGGTGAGGCTGGGCAATTGCGCCAATTGCTCCGAGGTGATGAGCTGCGAAAGTTCCTGCGTCTCCGTATTCACTTGAGTTGCGGATTCGCCCACGACGTCGACGACGACTGAACTCGCTCCGATGATCAGTAGGGCATCCACCGTCGAAACGCCGCCAACCGTCACTTCCGTGGTCGTGCGGTAGGTTTGAAAGTTGTCGCCTGTGACCGTCACCTGATAATTTCCCGGGGTGAGATTTTGAACCGTGTACTGACCGAGGGTCCCGGTCTGCGTGGTTCGTTCGACTCCCGTCGCATTACTCTTTGCCTTCACCGTGACGCCAGCAATAACTGCTCCTGACGCGTCCTTTACAACACCGGAAATCGATCCGAGCTCAGCCTGGCCGAAAACCAGAGTTGCCGTCAACATCAAGCCAAGCGAAAAGCTAAAGAATATCTTGGCTGCCACAGACAGCCAGAATCGTGCGTAAACATGGTTAGCGGACGTAAACGTGGACATCATCGACCTTCTTTCATGTGCGAAGTCAGTGGATTGAGCACGCCACCACTGAGAGCGCCAGCCAGTGAAGTACAACCCCGTCGCCTCTCACTGCTGGTAATGCTCATTGCAACGCGAAGGCCAATCGCAATCCCGAGATTCTCAAGGACTTACTGCAAGACATTGAAGTCGCAGATACAGATTTGTGGATGGTGGACTCTTGGGTTTACAGCGCGAATTGTTGGTTTCGCAACTTTTATCTGTTACGCCGTTGCGATGCATTGTTGAACTACAACATCGCGTAACCTAACTTCTATACTATGGAGATTTGTACCGATTTCTGATCAGTTCTTCCATATCGAGGGTGGACCAATTCTACTGAGCTTCTCTTCATTTCTCTTTCGATGTCGCTCCGCTCTTCGCCTTTAACTTCCCAAAGATTTAATATCGACGTCGTACTGAGAAGCCCAAAGCGCTGTATTTGCTCCCAGGCGTCTTCATGCGCCATGTGATGGAGGCGCGGATATAACTCCGAAAGCGCCTTCGGCGTGACCCCTTGTGGCCCCATGATCTCGACCCTGTGCATTGCCATCGTCAGGGCAACCAACGCAAACGCGACCGGTGAGTGGGATCGAGAACGACTAACTCTGGTGTGCCTCTGAGCAAGCCTGTCGCAGAAAGCGACCGTAGGGAACGCTCGGCCACCGGAGTAAATTCCGTTTCTAACATCTGGCTGTCCTTGAGAATGCCCAGCCACACCAGGTAAGGGCCGTCCGTGCGGATCGGAAGTTGAGGGAAGTTATTGGTCACCTCCAGCGTAACCAGGACGCCAGCTTCACGGACGCCTGCGGTTCGATAGCTGGCAAACGTCGTCTCCGCCTCTTTGGCAAAGGCTTCGACGCTGTTCGCTTTCACCGCAAATATTTGCGCGACCACGATGCCTTGAGCCCCATTCGATTCTGTGATGAGATCGACAGCCGGCAGGATCGGGACGCCTCGCTCTGGGCTCAGTGGACGAAACAACATCACATTGTCGGAGTCAACGATGCGATCGTTTACCGTTTTCTTATGCTCTTTCCAGACGGACCTGGAATACAGTGCTGCGTTGGCCACGGAACGATCTTCGATAGTGTGGAAGCCCCTAATCCAAGTGAAGCCGGATTGATTCTTGCGTTCGAAGAAGGAACAGGCTAGGACTGACCCTACCTGCTGAATAGCTTCGGGAAAGAACTCTTCGAAAAACTGGGCGAAATGTTCGCGCTCTCCCTCTTTGATGATGTAGCGGCAGAATTCAATGGCCTGAAAATCGTTCAGATGGGCCGACGGTTCCGTGGATGCTTTCGCCGTGGGTTGAGCAGACTGAGCAACTGTCAGATTGCAAACGGTAACAAGAGATAGAATTCCAACCAGGAATCGCAGCATTTGATTCTCCCTATTGATTTTTTTCAAGGTTTGCGGCGCGCGTGAAACCACGCTCCCAATGGCCCACCCGCGTCATCTCAATCACCCAGTTGGTTTCCCATGTTTTTCCGCCGTCCGCCGAAAAGGCTTGCTCCCAGCGGCACAAATTGGGTTTGATATCCAGCCAGGAGTAGCGAACATAGATGCTGCGACCCTGAAAGAATTCCTGATCATAGAAGTCACCCCGTCCATTCTTGAACTCACCAATGGTCGGAGTTTCCATAGTGCCATTCGCTTGGTTGGCCCAGTAGAGGCTCCACTGGTGAGATTTTGGGTTATAGAGTCGCACGGTGAGACCCTCAATATGCGCGGAGGCGCTGTCCGCCTCGTATTCGTCCATATTGGCCCGGCCGTCCCAGACTTTCTTCGTGACGGACGTGCTTTCAAACTCTACCCACGTCGTAGATCCCGACAGTGGATGCGTCAGCCTCCGGTTATGAACTTTCCAAGTGCCAGGCAGGAAATCGAAATCGTGTTGCCCATCCCGCTCCTTGCCGCCCGTGTTCCTTTCGCCGGGGCTAGGATCTTGAGACTGGGTAAGATTCCTGACTTCGTTCGAATTTGCCTGTCCGAAGGCTTGGTCAGGGTAAAAGACAAAGCCCAGGGTGCAGAATGCCCAGAAAATCCAAATGTTGTTGAGCGCCGTCATGAGTCTTTCCTCCAGAGATGATTGATCGCTTGAAGAGTCGATTCGCTGCGGACTCGCGGCTCGCGTGAGGACACACTGATTCGGATTGCTTTGCGGCCCTTCCAAACTGTGCCGCCAGACCAGCAAGCTCCTCTGTCTGGACGACATCGATGATGCGCGTAGTCCGTTCGTCATCGCCGAAAGAAACCAGCACCTGATTCAAGACGACGTCATTGCGAACGTCATACCCCTTTTCTTGAAAACCTCCGCGAACGTTGCCGCGTGTCGACAAGTTCGTTCGATGAGCTCCACCACACCGTGTTTTCCGAGGGAGAGCAATGCTGCCCAAATTTCGACGGCACGCACGCGCGCGATGCAATGACTCAGACCCCAGTTGCATGGGCAGCCGTTTCGCGTCGGCGTCCGGGGGTAGTAAGACGCTGCAATCGGCATCGAGCGCCCCGGTGCTTCTACATCCTTTACGATCGCGATTCCGCTATCCTGTGGAACGTTGAGCCATTTGCGCCCGTGTGTGGCCCAGGAATCGTCACGAGCGACCTCCCTCCACCCGATGTTTTCGCTGGGGGCTGACTACCGCTCAGAGCCCGAATGCGCCATCGAAATGTACCCACGCGCCAGTGTCGTGCTCAATGTCGCAGACATGAAGACTTTGGACGGGAACATTTAGAGAAGTAAGCCCGCACGTCGCAAGAACATTGAGGATCGCGTAGCCCAGATCCTCGCGTTCACCAGGCGCTAAAAACCATCACTTGTTGCGCGGATGTTGAAATAGCAATCACCCGAAAGACTGACCATCCCCCTATGACGGTCGAATGTCGACCAGATGGCCCTGAGCTTATTGTTGCCGGTTGAGCGCAACTTGGTTCGCACGTTGTGACCTGGTCCGGCGGCGCACTGGACACAACGGTTACTGCCCCGACGCGACTCTCGAAATAGCCTTCGGCCAGAAGCTGACCGTATGCATTAAGAACGGGGAAGCGCGAGATATTAAGTTTGGAGGCAAGCGTCCGGGTTGACACCTTCGACAATTGCTGCCCGATACGCGTCATAGATCTGTCTATGCAGAGCCTTCCGGTCCACCGCGATCATCGGGAAAATTCCGGAAGCTACTCTCTATTTGTCGGCAAATCATAATGGTCATGTTGAAAATTCGTTAGGTGGATATTGCCTTCGACCATTTCCAAGGCCATTGTAGAAAACGATTTTGCTTTGGTCTCGAAAGCGCTTCGAAGGTTTAAGGTGGGATATGTTTTCCTGGATCCGCATCAGCTCTGTATCGCTTCTCTTCCCTGCGCTTCTCGTTCTCCCATCGCAGGCTCAGAACACCGAACAGTTGCAAGTCGGCCCTCCCCCGCTCCACCACGTCGATCCGCCCGCCTCTGGAGCATCGCCCGAGCAACTCGAACAACGTGGAGACGAACTGCGCACGGATAAGAACTTCCTCGACTCGGTCGAATACTACCAAGCCGCCCTGAAAGGCGCGCCGGGGAACGCGTCCGTGTTCAACAAAATCGGAATCTGCCAACTCATGATGCAGCGCTACAAAGAAGCGAAGAAGAGTTTCGAACGCGCCATCAGGGCCGATCATGGCCATGCCGACGCTTACAACAACCTCGGCGTCATTTATTACGAAACACGTAACTACAACGCAGCGATCCGGCAATATGAAAAAGCGATCTCATTGGACAATGACGCCGCCTCCTACTACAGCAACATGGGCGCGGCTTACTTCGGCAAGAGACAGTTCGACAAAGCCGTGCAGGGCTATTCCAGGGCGCTGGAGCTTGATCCCGACATCTTCGAGCGAACCTCTCACGCCGGAGTTCAGGCCCAGCTTCCTTCTCCCGAAGACCGGGCCCACTACGATTATGTTCTCGCCAAGCTGTACGCTAAAATGGGGGTCACCGATCGCTCATTGCACTACTTGAGAAAGGCGATGGAGGACGGCTACAAGGACATCAAGCACGTATACAAGGACAACGAGTTCAGCACTCTGCGCAAAGACTCTCGCTTCGCGGAACTGATGGCGACGAAGACGCCGGCCATCCCCGATTAGATGCCGATTCACTCGCTGGCAGGTACGAGTTAAAAAAACCCGGAAAAATCGGGAAAAAACCGAAACCCGTCGGTACCGGCAGTAGCGCGATCCGAACCAGCATCGTCCCGAATCACCACCGGTTCAGAGGTTCAGATGTCCTTCCGCCAGCAATCACCAGTAGTAAGCCCGGCTGACAAACCTCCCTTCACCCAGAGGAAATTGGTCGGTGAGGGAGGATTTGAACCTCCGACCCCCTGGTCCCGAAACAACGACGGAAGTGCTATCTCATTGATTCGCTTAGCTTGGCTCTGCGTCACAGACCACGGTTTTATGCGGTTTTCGGCACTTATCTGACCCATTTTTGACCCAAGTTTTTCGCAACTCACGGGCCGCTAAAACTATTTCACCTCGCCTTGGGATGCAGTATTATGACCCGAGTTTGGAATCTATCCAAGCAGATTAGTCTTCGAAACGCGGGCCATTGCTTCCGAGAAGCTTCATGCAGAAAAGACCTTTTGTCGCGCTTTTCCTCCTCTTAGCTATCAGTAGTGCATCAGCGGAGAAGAGAGTTTCTTGTCCTGATGGCGATCACATCGAGATCGATGTCAACACAATTCTGATTCGCTATAGCGGGACTGGGTTCACAGCTACGCTGAGCGGTCTGAGCAAACTCCAGGCGAATATCAAAGTTGATACTGCTCACTTGCAAGAGGCAGCTGCCGCGACACAGCAATGGAACCAATTGATAGGGGGACTCACTCTTGTCCAAATTAGGTTTTGAGCGGCGGGGGTAGAACTCTGCTACGGTTTGCGTTGCGAGACGTGAATCGTAGGGAGGGCCACCACC
>OBLT010002541.1_pt1 | contig 11326 bp, 4 predicted proteins | sample 1518721 | NCBI WGS metagenome assembly OBLT01 (sample SAMEA3539307, study PRJEB22396) | soil metagenome | biome: tundra; feature: field; material: soil | place: USA | collected 2010-05 | depth 0.15 m | reverse complement strand
CGTGAGCGGAGCGGACGGAACCTCTCGCACCCTTTGCAGTTTGGACATCGGACACCACCTTCCGCGCGAGGAGCAAGCAAGCGGAGTTCCGCGCTAGGGTGTGGGATTTGGGAAGGACGGGGGCAGGGATTGTGCGGAGGTGGGATTGGGTGTCCCGGTGATGGGACAAAAAAGAAAGGGCAGGCCGAAGCCTGCCCTCGTTCCGGTAACTAAAAGGGCGCCTCGAGGAGTTCCCCGGAGCGCCCTGAGTTGTTCTCAGCTATTGCGAGTCGCGAATTAGAACCTGAGCCGCAAGTTGAACGTAAGCTGCCGCGGCGAGTTCAGTTGACCGCCGTTCGGGTTGTTCGAACCGAGTACGCCCCAATCGTTCGGATCGCCAATCGACAGGGACGGATCGATCAGAGCGACGTGATTGAACACGTTGACGAATGAGAAGGACAAGGTTGCACCCACCCGCTCACGGAACAGGTTGAAGTCCTTGGCAGCGTTCAGATCCATGTTCCAGTTAGCCAAGCCGCGAATCTGGCCGTTCGATCCGCAACTGGTGTCGTAGCCCAGGATGCAAGGCCTGAACTCGTTGAAGGTTGCCACCGGATTGGAGAACATATTCATGCTGTTTCCGCCGTTGGTAAGGTTGCTGTTGATGCCCGCACCTGTTGGGCTGTTCGGGACGTTGATGTTGTAAACGGCTGTGGTGCCGCCAGTCCACTTGCCGGCCAGAACCGCCCCGTCAAGTGTGCCGCCAGTTTGGGTTTCACCGAACGACTCGTTTGAATTGAGGGTCCCCACGGCCAGCGGCGCGCCGCTGCGGGCGGTGAAGATCGGAGCGATCCTCCATCCGCCGAGCAAATGCGCGAGGATGCCCTTCTGCGATCGGAAGAACGGCTCCGACCACAGGAAGGTCTGGGTGTACATGAACTTGTAGTCCCAGAACTGCGGACCGTACATAGATTGGCGGACGTTATAGGGGTTGAGCACGGTATATTGTGATGTCGCCTGAGACTGGTTGCCCGTACCGAGCGCTCGTCCCCAGGTGAAGTTCGACAGCGTCGTCACGCCATGCCAGTCCTGCGCCTTGAACATGGTGTAAAGCGCATTGTAGTTGGAATAGCCGGAGCTGTCGTCGGCGAAGATGCCCGACGCCTGGCCGGAGGGAATCCCCGGCCCTTGGCTGCTCGGAATGGTCCGGCCCAGGGTCCAGGAGGAAGTCTGGCTGAGAGCGGACCACAACTGGAACGCCTGCGTCTGGCTGATGAAGGTATTCATGCTCGCGTTGCGGACAATCGCCGCCGTGCAGCTTCCGGCGCCGTTGCAGAACGGCGAGCCCGCTCCGCCCAACGCCGCTTCAAAGAACGGTTGCGGAGAGGGTGTGCCGCCGGCCGCGACCGCAAAGTAGGTGTTGGCGTAGGCTTGCGCGAAGCTCTGGCCGTTCAGCGTCATCATCGTCGGAACGGCATCGAGATCGCGCTGCATCCATTCGTGGGTGATGATGCGACCGATGTAACCGGTTTCAAACAACAATTTGGGCCTGATTTCGCGTTGGATGCTGAAGTCGAAGTTGTACGTCGCGGCCGGCCGGAAGCTGGGATCGAGTACCGAAGCCGCGCCCGCCGCCGCCTGTCCATTGGTGCCGACATATGCCGGCTGGGGCAGCGTCTGCGACGGAGCCGGTATAGGCGCCGTCAGGCCATCGGTTCCAATACGGAACGCAGTCGCCGGAGTCACACCGCCGCTCCCCAGGCACTGGCCGCTCGAGGAAGCGCCAATGCAGGAAACCGGCTGGCCGAGACCTACCCCGAGCAGCGGAATCAGCACCAGACCAACGCCATTCAGACGGCTATAGATCTGGCCGTATCCGCCGCGAAAAACGGTCTTGCCGTCGCCGAAAACCTTGTTTAGAATGCCGCCGCTAAACTTCGGATTCCAGGCCAGCGCCAAGCGCGGGCTGAGGCCGCCGTAGAACGGATTGAATGGATACTTGTGGCTCGCGCCCACGACATTGGCAATGGTCGCAAAACCGAGCACCGGGTTATACACCTGGCCGTCCAGCGCCATCTTCGCCTTGGTTGCGAAATAATTGGTGAAATTGATCGGATGGCCGGACGTGTCGACCAACTCCACCTGCTTGCCATTCTGCTCGACCGGCGGCATCTCGACCTGATAGCCGAGACCGTAGGTCAAGCTGAGACTCGGCTTGATGTGCCAGGAATCGGTGATGTAGAAGTTGTAGAAGTCGATCGTGCTTTTGTCGAACATCGGCGTTCCCACCGGATTCAACGTGAGGTTGGCGCCGCTGCGGGTGAACAACTGTTGCGGCTGGCTGACGATACCCAGAACCTCCGAATAGTACTTGTTCCAGGTGCCGACCTGGCTGGTCGGGAGACCCACCGGCTGGTCAGCCTCCGAGTATTGGATGCCCGAACCGTTCAGGATCTGGTACACCGGCGAGGTGTTGATGCCCTGGCCGTTGTCGTTCCGCTGGTGATAGTCGAAGTTCCTTCCGTAGTTTCCGCCAAACTGAATGACGTGCTTGCCCCTGATCCAGGTCAAGTCGTCTTTGTACTGGAAGTCATGACCGTCCCAAAATCGCTGGCGCGTTTGCTGATTGTTGACGTTGTAGGGGATCAGCGCGTTTACAGTCTCGCCGCCGATTTCAAGCGCTCCACCCAAACCGGGCAGTTGCGGCGGTGCGGCCGACGTCGCCCATTGCCACCAGATCTTCGTATAGCTAAAAACGAAATTGTTCGCCAACGTCGGGCTGATGGTGGTCGACAATCCACCCACCAGGAATTCCGGCTTCTGCGGACGCGGAGCACGCGCCGCCGGGACACCGAGCTTATCGCCCGGCAGCGCGCCGCCGATGTCGATCTGGTTGGTGGTCAATTGACTGAGCGCATAATAACGGTAGCTGCTCATAAAGCGCCACTTTTCACCGAAGTCATGGTCGACGCGGCCGACCAGGAACTTTGAAGAGGTCGGAAGAGACACCTGACCCTGGAATCCCTCGACGTTGTGGGCATCGCCCGTGTTGAAGTTGTTCGGCTCCGGCATGAACTTGTTCCAGAGCTGCGAAACCAGGGAATTGATACCGATCCCGCGCGGATCGCAGGGGCCGCCGCCGCAGACGGCCGGCTGATAGGTGGTTCCATTCACCGTCACCGGGAAGGGATTGATATTGAAGGGAACGTATGTGCCGCTTTCGTTGATCTGAATGACGCCCGCGCGAAGCGTGTCGGTCGGCACCGGCTTGTTGATAAGCGCCGATTGTGGGAATTTGAAGCCTTCGTAGCCGAAGAAGAAGTACGTCTTGCCGCCCCAAAACCTCGGCAGCATCGGACCACCGACGGTACCGCCGTATCTGTTGTTGTGGGTGATCGGAATCGGCGTGTAGCCGAGGTCTCCGCTGGGCGTGTGGTTGTTGTCCCAGGTGTTGGCCCCGCCCACGTCGCTCGAGGAATAGTAATAGTATCCCGTACCGTGGAATTGGTTCGTGCCGCGTTTCGTCACCACACTGACCTGCGAACCGGAAGAACCGTTGAAGTCGGCCGTTTGTCCGGCGGTTGCCACCTTGAATTCTTCAATCGTGTCGACCGGTGTCGGAAGCACACCACTGGGAGGGTTGCCCGCACCGGCAAAGGCATTTTTAGCGTAGCTTCCCGTGTAGTCTGTCATGCTGCCGTCCATATCGTTCGAGTTGTTGCCGCCGTCCAGTTGGAACGTGTTCTGGTCGTACATCGCTCCGGCGACCGCGCCTTGCGGCGAAACGCCGGGCTGGTAAAGCGCCAGGCTCGAGGAGTCGGAGCCGAAGATCGGAAGATAGGTCAAGGACGCTCCGGAAACAGTCGTACCGACGGTGGCATTGACTGTCTGTAGTTCAGCGCCCGGCGACGTGGTGACTTCGATCACGTTGCTCACTTGGCCAATTTCGAGGGTGGCGTCGAGGTTCAGGATTTGACCCACCTGAACGTCTTGGCGAGCCACCTTGTACCTCGAAAACCCGGCCTTGCCGAACATGATGTCGTAGGTTCCGGGATTGACGTTGACGATGATGAAGCGTCCGGCTTCGTTGGATACAGCCGTGAGCGTGATGTTAGTTGACGGATCGGTCAACCTGATGGCCACGCCCGGAATCACCGCGCCTGTTTGGTCAGTGACTTGACCTGCCACGGTGCCGGATGCCCCAGTCTGCCCGTAAAGCAGCGCAGTTGACATGAAAATACAAAACAACCACCACGTAAGCTTTCTCATATATCCTCTCCTATGGACTCCTCTACAGTCTTTGCGTGAATCACATTGATCGTCAGTTGCCGCCCGACTTGCACCGGCTGGTTATCTACCCTTTGTACGGCAAAGCCCGGCTGTGTGAAGGTGAGCGTATAATTCCCGGGCACGACGTTCAAAAAGAGGTAGTGCCCGGCCTCATTCGAGGTGGTTTTCGCGGAGATGTTCGTGGTCCTATCCATCGGCATGACGGCCGCGCCACGGATGGCAGCCTTCTGCGAGTCCGTTACGTCTCCGGACACGGTTCCTGTGGCCGATGATTGCGACCAGGCGGGCGCCGCGCCGAGTGTCAGCGCAAGTGCCAGGGCCAGCCCCAAGAATAGTGGATAGCATTTCCAGCGAGCGGGATTCTTACGGTCTTTCCCGCCGGTTTTCACTAGCTCAGGCGGGCTTTCTGCAGCGAGGCGGTATAGCTGCAAAGCCGTCAGGAGGGCACACCTCGACCCTCCCGTAGATTTGCGCATACGTCGTATCCCCTTCAACCAAGATGACTTCGACCGGCCGTATGGGCCGGGTCGTTACGCCATAGTTGCCGAAGAATAGCTCGTCGCCGCAGCGGCTGGTGCCGAGGAAAAAAAAGGCACGCCTTGCCCCCCAAAGCGGCAGCGCTACTCCCAATACACCTGATCCAGTATACTCCGTGAATACTGGAAAAATACCTTAAACAGCCGAAGTGTACTACCGTGTGCGGACGAATGCAACAGAAAAATGCCGAAGTGGCAAATTCTCCTGGAATAGCAGCCGAATTTGTCCAATCCGAAGGTTCTTGTCGTAATCGGACGGGTGAGCGGCCATCGTGGGGCAGGCCCGTAGGCGGGGTGTCCTCTGGGCCCGGCCTCTCAGGCCGCCAGCCTTGCTACGCCATGCAGAACAAGTGCCGCGTGCGGGCGGTCCACTCGGTGCTCGAAAAAATGCGCGGTCTGTCGAAGACCGATCCGGGAGTCCAGTTGGCGCCGGCGCGGGTGCGGAATCCTTTGCGGTTCAACTCTTCGGCGACCATGGACAGCGGGGCGTCCTGGACGATCAGGTCCATCATCAGGATCAGCGCGTGTTTCTCGGTGGCGTTTTCTTCCAAGTGCTGGCAGTCGGCGGATACACGCAGACCGTAGGGGACTTCTTCGCTTAAGGAGTCGGCGGCGGGTTCCTCGACCTCCCGCTCCCATTCGACGGCTGTCAACTTCCAGCCTTCCTTGGCTTTCTGGCTTACGTAATCCGGCGTGAGCGGAGCGGACGGAACCTCTCGCACCCTCTGTAGCCTGGACATCAAACACCACCTCCCGCCCAGACTGAGCAACTGGATTTCCGCGCTAACCCGCGTCTTCTCGCAGCGGATGGGGACGGAACTGTGCGGACGTGGGATTGGGCGTCCCGGTGATGGGACGTAGGGGCGAGGAGTGCCTCGCCCCTACCCGCACAGAATTCAGGCTAGAAAGCAACGCGCACGCCGCGCTGGATGATGCGCGTGTAGTTCGCTTGCAGCGCCGAACCCGCCGAGCGTGAGAGCGCCGTACTGGCCCCGGGCGCTTCGTGGGGCGCCCAGAGGGCTGGGCGGGCCGAAGTTCGCTTAGAAGAAGCTCGCTTAGAAGGTGATGTGAGCGAACACCTGAACGAATCGGGAATTGCTGCTGTAGAACTGATCGAATCGCCCGAACAAGGGATCGCTGGGGACCAGATCGTTGCGCGCGTTGATAAAACCACGCGAGGCAACGTCGTCGGTGTAGCCGCCGGTAAACTGCGGGTGATTGAAGAGGTTGAACATTTGGGCGCCGATATCGAACGAGTAGCGCTCGCCGAAACTAAACCGCTTCTTCAGATTGAGGTCGATGTTATTGATCCGGTGGAGCGGAAACGTATCCCGTCCGCTGTTAGCGATTGCTCCGGAACCGGCGGTGACGTAGCGCGCATTCGAACTATTGGCCACATAGGCAACAATTGACCCACTCGAGGCCGCGACCTGGCCCGCCGCATTGTAGCCGGTTACGCCGGAGCCCACGTTGGCTTGGCCGGCGGGATTGATGAGAACCCGGTCGCCAGCGCTGTCGCCGTTCAGGTTCGAATCGAGATTGCTCTGCACGGTGGCGTATTCCGGCGATTCGAAAGTGTACGTGCCGGAGATGTTCCAGTTCCCAAGAACGTTCTTCGCGAGCCAGTTGCCGTTCGTGAAGGGCCTGAATTCATAGATCGGCGTGAACGTCAGGCGCTGGCGCCGGTCGAGCGCGGAACTCGACCAGTCGGCCTTCAGGTTCTGAAAATCCTGGGCGCGGCGCGGCGTCAGGTAGGTTGAGAAATTCGTCGCGGTGGCGTCGTCCTCCAGGTGGCTCCAGGTATAGGCGGCAATGAAAGCCAGCCCGTTCGAGTAGCGCCGGTTCAACTGCAGCGCGAGTCCGTGATAGGTCGAGGACGCCTGGGGAGAGTAGCCGACGATGTTTGCGGCCGAGCCATACACGGCGAGATCGTTCGACGGATTGTCCGCAGTTCCGCCAGGTACGATATACGACTTTACATCCGCCAAAGTCTTCGTCAGTGAAGCGAAGGTGGCCGCGCTTGGCATCGTGAAGAAGGTCGGAATGTAGTTGGTGGGCGACACCCGCGCGAAGATGTTTTGGCGCGTTTGATTCCATAGGTGCACGCCCCTGGTACCGACATAGCGCGCTTCAAACGTGTAATTATGCTTGAACACGTGCTGCACGCCCAGGGTCCAGTCGAGGCCATACGGGCGTTTGCCGCCATAAGTATACGAACTGAGCACGGCGAGGGCGCCCGCCTGATCCGTCGGCAGAGGTTGCGCACTTCCCGGCAAGCCGCCGCTGGCAAGGAAACCGGTGGGGGCGCAGTTGACACCCGGGCAATCGTTGGTCTGTTGGAAATAGGGTGGCGCCCCATTCGAAGTCAAATTCGAATATGTCAAGTCATAAGCCTGGCTGAAGCCCCCTCGGATGACCCAATCGCCTTCTTTACCCGGCGAGTAGGCAAACCCGAATCTCGGCGCAAAGTTAGTGGGATCGTACTTGGGCAGGCCGACCGTGAGGAGGCCAGGCACGCTCGCCGGGGCGCTATACACCTGATAGCGGGAAGCCACCGGCACCGTGACGTACTCGTAGCGCAATCCGAGATTAATGGTGAGATTGGGCGAAACACGGATATTGTCGTTCGCGTACCCGGCGTATTGCAGGAAGCCTACCGGATAGCTGGTGGCGCCCGCGCTGCGCTCTCCCAGCACGTCCGGCGCTTGGTCCGTCAGATACAGTTCGAGCGTCGAATACTCATAGTTTCCCGTTACCCGTTGGATGAAATAGTTCGCCGCAATCATGTCGATGAAATCGCCACCGAACTTGAACGTGTGTCTGCCCCACATCTTAGTCAGGTTGTCGGTCACCTGAAAGAGGCCTTGGGTGGAACCGGAGGGGCCGACGGGTCCCCAAGTCAAGCTGTTTAGCTCATCGACGGTGATCACCGGATACGCGTCCAGACCAGGGAACTTCAACGAAGTAGCTGGAAGGGCGTTCACGTTGCGGCTGTACGAAAGACGAAACTCGTTTTGCAGCGTCGGCGCAAAGTTGTGAAACTCCGACAGATTGTAGGCGTAGTTGTTATTCGGTTGGGTCGCGTTGAACGCCGGCACTACCGCTGCTACAATCGACGACTGCTTGTTGTAGATCCACCGCCCTCGTATCTGGTCTTTGTCGCTCATGTTGTAATCGAGCGACACCAGCGCGTTATAATTGTTTGTGAAGACGGGATTGCTGAACGAGATATTGCCAACTGGAATCTGCTGGCCGAGCACGCTGATAAAGCCCGCATCGTTGGCGGCCGCCGCGGGAGCGTACTTTTGAAATTGCGCCAGATTGGTGGTGCTGATTCCCTGAATGCTGCCAAGTGTTGAGTAGCCCGCCGACGTGGGAGCCAGGATCGGCGATCCAGGCACCGCCGAATTCCCGATCGGGTTATACTCGATGTTCCCGTAATAGAATAACTTGTTCTTGATGACCGGTCCACCGATGGTCGCGCCCAACCTGTTGTTGTCGTAGCGGGGATTGGAGGTATACCCCGCCACCGCGTAAAGCGCGTCCACTGCATCGAGTTTGCGGTTCTGCAGGTATTCGTAGATGGACCCGTGAATCTGGTTGGTGCCGCTCTTCACGAGTGCGTTAAAGATGCCGCCCGATCCGCCGCCAAACTCCGGCGCGAACTGGTTCTGCAGCAACGTAAACTCGCCGATCGCTTCGTTCGAGACATACACCATTGGCGCCGGGTTGTAGTAGTTGTTGTTGCTGACGCCGTCCAGGAAGAACGAATTGTTGTCCGGCCGTTGGCCGGCGACCGCCGGACCAAAACCTTGGCCGACGCCGCCCGATGTGGATACGCCGGCGCCCAGCAGCGCGAGGTTGTACACACCCGAGCCCTGAGAAGTCTGCGGCAACTCCAGTACTTGTTTGGATTCGTACGTTGTCTGTAGCTGGGCGGTGGTCGTATCGATGGCGACGGCGCTGGAGCTCACCTCCACCGTCGTACCCAACTTTCCAACTTGCAGGGTCAGATTGGCTGTTACCACGTTGTTGAGAGTCACGTCGACGTTCTTCAGCTCGTCCCTCGTGAACCCGGTCGCCGATGCAGCTATTGTGTAGCGGCCGATGGGCAGGTTCGTGAACCGGTATACGCCTTCCGCATTGGTTTGCGCGGTCGTCTTCAAGCCCGTCGCATCATTCAATGCCACGACCGACGCATTCGGAATCGTGGCGCCGCTCACGTCTAAAACCGTGCCAGTTAAGTCGCCGCTGATGGCTTGCGCGCGCGCGCTCCCTGAACAAAAAACGAAGCAAAAGGCGAGCAGAACCAGCCACTTAACGCGAAAAAGACGATCTACCATGATATCCCCCTTTGTTCCGAAACCCAGATGACTTTAGCCGACCGATATGGGCCGGGTCGTTACCATAGTTGCCGAGGAATAGCTCGTCGCAACAGCGGCGGGTGGCCTAGAGACAAAGATATGCGCGCCATGCCCCCAAAGCGACAGCGCTACTCCCAATACACCTGCACCAGTATACTCCGTGAATACTGGATAAAGACCTTAAACAGCCGAAGTGTACTAGGTTCGCGCCTCGAATGCAACATAAAAATGACGAAAGGCGAAATTTTCTTGGAATAGGCAGCCGAATCTGTCCAGTCCGACGGTTCCTGTTGGCCTTGAGGCCGTCTGGCGACGGTTTGGTAATGGTACGTGTAGTGCGGGCGAGGTATCCCGGTTTTGCCGGATTCGCCTTGTGTTCGCTTCGTTGCCTCTATGTAGGTGCCAGGGCCGGAAGAGTTGCTACTGAGTCTCGCAGAATACGGTGATGATGTGGGGCGGACTCCCAGTCCGCGCGGAGCTCTCAGCTCCGCGTTGGCAGGGCTGTTGGAGATGTCCAGGCGGGACTGGGAGTCCCGCGCAGGCTGAGAGCCTGCCCCACTCACATAACGGAACGCTGCCCGCTTCGTTATGGATTCCGCCGGTTGCGGCAGTCGCCGGGGTTTGCCGTCGTCTGCGTGCTGACGCTGGCTTTGGGTATCGGGGCCAACACGGCCATCTTCACGCTGGTGGACGCGGTGATGCTCAAGTCCCTGCCGGTAAAGAACCCCAAAGAGCTGTACCGCCTGGGGCGGGGCGACAATTGCTGCGTGCTCGGGGGACTGCAGAACAACTGGGACATTTATCCCTATACGCTCTACCAGCAACTCCGCGATCACACGCCGGAGTTCAGCGAGTTGGCCGCATTTCAGGGTGGCTTGACCGAATTGAGCGTGCGTCGCAGCGGGTCGAACGAGCCCGCGGAGCCATTTGAAGGAGAGTTCGTTTCCGGCAACTACTTCTCGACGTTCGGTATCGGCACATTTGCCGGGCGCACGATTGCGCCCGCGGACGACCGGCCCGGCGCCGCACCGGTGGCGGTGATGAGCTATCGAGCCTGGCAGGAGCATTTTGGCCTGGATCCTTCAGTGATCGGCGCCGCTTTCACGATCAATCAGACGCCCTACACGATTGCGGGCATCGCGCCGCCGGGCTTTTTCGGGGACCGGGTGCGTCCCGATCCGCCGGATTTCTGGCTGCCGCTGGCCACCGAGCCGCTCCTCAATGGACAGAATTCGATCCTGAATGGCCCCGGTTTTTATTGGCTATACATTATCGGCCGCGTGAAACCTGGAGTGCAGGTGGCCGGCATCCAACCGAAGGTTACGGCTCAACTGGAGCAGTGGATCGCCATCCAACCCGACATTTCGCCAAAATACAGAGCGAAGATGGGCAAGCAGCAGATCCTGGTAACGCCGGCCGCGGGCGGAGTGGCGGCTCTGGCGAACGAGACGACCGCGGGGTTGCGGCTGCTCATGATTTCCGGGCTGGTGCTGCTGATCGCCTGCGCCAATATTGCGACTCTGCTGCTGGCGCGCGGCGCGGCCACGCGTTCGGAGACGGCCATTCGGGTGGCGTTGGGCGCTCCGCGCCACAGGCTGCTGCGGCAGACTCTGACCGAGAGCGTGCTGCTGGCGATTCTGGGCGGCGCGGGCGGCCTCGCGGTGGCGTTCGCCGGCACGCGCACGATCCTGATGGTTTTCTTCCGCGGGTCGCGCTATATCCCCATCGATGCCGCGCCGTCGCTGCCGGTGCTGGGTTTTGCTTTTCTGCTGTCTCTGGCAACCGGCGTGGTGTTCGGGCTGGCGCCGGGGTGGCTGATGACGCGATCGGATCCGGCCGAAGCTTTACGTGGGGCGGGCCGCTCCACGCCGGACCGGTCATCGCTGGCGCAGCGGTCGCTGGTGGTGCTGCAGGTGGCGTTGTCCGCCGTTCTGTTGATCGGCGCGGGCCTGCTGACCCAGACGCTGCGCAACCTGGAGAACCAGCGCTTCGGGTTCGAACCGCAGGGCCGGCTGGTGGTGCGGGTGAATCCGGCGCTGGCCGGATACAAGCCGGAGAAGCTGTACGGGCTTTACCAGCAGCTCCAGGAGCGCCTTCCGCAGATCCCCGGCGTGATCGGCGCCAGCTATTCGATCTACAGTCCGATGCGCGGCGACA
>OBLT010002539.1_pt1 | contig 11329 bp, 9 predicted proteins | sample 1518721 | NCBI WGS metagenome assembly OBLT01 (sample SAMEA3539307, study PRJEB22396) | soil metagenome | biome: tundra; feature: field; material: soil | place: USA | collected 2010-05 | depth 0.15 m | reverse complement strand
GGTCGGGCAGGACACGGATACGGCCCATAATCAACGTCTACTATAGCCCACGGCACTGGTAACTCCAGGGGCCAGGGGTCGGGGGCCAGGGACAAACCCCGGCCCTAAAGGACAGCCTGCGGTTGCCGCCCGCCGGCGGGATCGCACTAAATGCCCCACCAGGGCTCTGCTACCGGGGTATGGGTCTCAAAAAAACGCGAACGCCGCCGATAAGACTCAGTGAGGCGCCGGCAGGCGAAGGACTATGGTTGACCAGCCGGTGGGTCCCGGTAACGTAGCCATGCAAGCGCCGACTGGGCATCTGGAAATCGAAGTGGGCCAGTATCTGGTTCAACAGCAGCCTGCCACACGGACATCCCCGGCCGGTGCGGCGGCGGCCGGCCGCGCATGCCTCACCGCAGTCCTTCCCGCCGGCGCCATTACGCTCCTGGGCGCCTATCTGTGTGAGGTATTGGGCGGACATCCGAATCTTTCCGCGCTATCTGGCCTCCTGGTTACTGCCAGTTTCGTATACGCTCTCGACAGGTTCGTCTTACACCCTGAAGACCCCGCAGACGTTCGGCAAAGCCGGCCGTTGTTCGGATGGATGCTCGCTATCGCCGCTTTAGCGCAGGCCGCGCTGGCGGCCGCGGTCCCGAAACTCGCATGGGGGATTGTCTGGGGCGACCTGTTTGGAAGCGCATACGCCCTCCGATTTCCCGTGTGGCGTTGCCGGCTCAAGGCGGTTCCCTTCCTGAAGACCGCTTATACGCCGTTCGTGATCGTAAGCACCACCCTGCTCCTGCTTCGCGCATACCCGCACTCCGCCGCCGAGTGGGCCATCGTGGTGGGCGCGATGGTGCTCTGCAGCCTGGATACGGTTCTCTGCGATATGAAGGACATTCCATCCGATCGGCAGGCCGGCATCAAGACAGTCGCCAACGTGCTTGGCGCCCACGCCGCAATTCGCCTGGTCCAACTGATTGCCGCACTCACGACGATTGGTCTTTTGACGCTCGCCTCGTTGGACCGGCGCACCGTCCCCTTGGCTGCGAGTTTCTGCTGCCTGGCGTGCTTTGCCGCTCTTCCATCCACGAAGTCGTCATGGCCCTATTTGCTGGGAGTCGAGTGCATTGCCTGTAGTCCTTTGTTCTTTCAACACACTCTGGCGTACATCAAGGTTGCGCACGGCTGAGAGGCGGTCCCTCGGCGGTAGCAGGACAATCTTCGGCCTGCCCCGCCAATCATGTTACTTTGTGCATTGATATACACCGCCACAACCAGCCATCTCGTGATGTCCTCCGGTTCAATGGCCACGAAAAGGAACGATCCGAGTCTCGAAGAGGTTGCCGAGAAAATGTTGCAGCCTGCCACATGTTGGTACTGGATCAGCTACGATCTAAAAGCGGCTCTGAGCCGGCGAGGGACTTTTTCAGAACCGTCTGCAGTATTTCGGAGAGGTCTTGCAGCTTGACTGGCTTGGCGATGTACTCATCCATGCCGGAGTCCAGGCAGCGCTCGCGGGCCGCGGCCATGGCATCAGCGGTCATGGCGACAATCGGCACGTGGCGATCCGCCGGTTCCCGGCGCCGGATTTCCCGGGCGGCGGCGTACCCGTCCATTTCCGGCATTTGGCAGTCCATCAAGATCAGATCGTAAGACAGCATCGCGAATAGTTCCAAAACCTCCCGGCCGTTGGCGGCAACGTCGACCCGCAGGCCGAGCTTTTCCAGCATACGAGTGGCGACCTTTTGATTCACGATATTGTCTTCGGCGATCAAGACTCGAATTACCCGGCCGTTCAAGGCGTTGGCCGCGATGGGCACGACTCTCGCGCTACGGGGCGCCGGCGTACTTGGTGGGTACGGATGTGCCCCCCGTTTTTTTGCGATGGCAGCGGTCAGCGTCTGCAAGAGCTGCGACTGTCGCACGGGCTTGACGAGATACGCGTCGCATTTGGCGCTGTTCCTTAACTCGCTCGAATGGCCAATCGAAGTGAGCATGACGACCACTGTGTCGCCAAGGGCCGGGTCGCTTTTGACCATCGCGGCCAGTGTGGCCCCATCCATTCCGGGCATGTGATGGTCGATGATGGCGACTTCATAGGGGTCCCCATCGAGGAGCGCCGCGCGTAGCGCCTCCAACCCTTGCTGGCCTCCCGCGCAACTGCTGTTGCGCATGCCCCACCCAGTGATCTGCTCGTGCAGGACGCGGCGATTCACGTCTTCGTCGTCGACGACGAGTACCCGGGTGCCCGGCAGCTCCGCGGTGGGCGCCGGATCCGTCTGGGGTTGGGAGTCCAGTGGCAGGGGCAGTTCGAACCAGAATGTCGATCCCTCTCCCAGGCGGCTCTCGGCTACGATGCTGCCTCCCATCAGGCCGATCAATTGCTTGGAGATGGCCAATCCCAGCCCGGTGCCGCCGTGGTTGCGGGTAGCTGAGCCATCCACCTGGCTGAACTGCTCAAAGAGGATGCCGATCTTGTCTGCGGGAATTCCTATGCCCGTGTCCGTCACGGAGATCCGCATGTGCGCCACTGAAGGGGACCGGCCTTCACAAGCCACGGCAACCAGGACATGGCCGCTCGGCGTGAACTTGACGGCATTACCCACCAGATTGGTCATCACCTGGCGCACCCTGCCGGCGTCCCCGATAAAATGGTGCGGCAGATCGGCGTGGTATTCCAGGATCAGGTCGAGATCGCGACCCTCCTCTTTGGGAGTCAGCATCTCGAAGACTTCTTCGATCATCTGGCGGAGATCGAAGGCGTGAGACTCGATCTGCAGCTTGCCCGCTTCGATTTTGGAGAAGTCCAGAATGTCATTGATCACCGTGAGCAGGGCCTCCGCCGACTGGCGAACGGTCTCGGCGCACTCCCTTTGCTCTGGTGTGAGATCCGTATCGAGGAGAAGGCCGGTCATGCCGATGACGCCGTTCATGGGAGTGCGGATCTCGTGACTCATGTTAGCCAGAAACTCACTCTTGGCGCGTGTAGTCGCCTGGGCCACCTCCCTGGCCCGTCGCAGTTCCGTGATGTCGCGGCCCATGCCGACCAAACCAACCACTTTGCCGGCTGCATCCCGGATCGGGGCTTTGGTGGTGAGAAGCCATATGGGATTCCCGTGGGGATCCAGCGCCTGCTCTTCCCGGCCCACCAACGGCTCGCCGGTCTCAAGAACCCTCAGTTCATCGGCCCGGAATCGAACGGCCATGTTCTCCGGGAAGAAGGCGAAGTCGGTCTTGCCCAAGGCTTCGGCGTGAGTTGTCACGCGAAGGGTCTTCGTTTGAGCGTGGTTGATCAGAAGAAATCGGCTTTCCAGGTCTTTTGCGTAGATCAGATCCGGCAGGTTGTCTATCAGAGTGCGCAGCAGATTCCGCTCCCAGATCAGCGCCTCCTCTGCCTGTTTGTTCGCGGTGATGTCCAAATGCGTTCCCGCGACGCGCCACGGGGAGCCGTCGGCCGCCCGGGCCACCACCCTGCCGCGAGCTCGAATCCACCGCCAGCCACCATCCTTGGCTTTCATGCGAAACTCCGCCTGATAACTCTCGCATTGGCCTTCCATATGCGCGCGCAGCTTTTCCATGGCGGCAACGAGATCACCCGGGTGTACCAGGCGCTCCCAGATCTCTACGGCTTCGCCGATCTCATCCGGGGAAAAACCCAGCATTCGAGACCAGCGCTCGCTGTAGTACGTCCGGTTCTGGGCGACATTCCAGTCCCAGAGAGCCTCATCGGCGCCGTCTAGCGCCAAATCGAGCCGTTCCAGGTTCTGCGCGGCAAGTTGCTGTGCCTTCGCGAGAGCGGCGCTCAGACTGCGGACCTTGACACGAAGTCCGGCAACGATCGCGGCTGCCGCTACCAAGAGACCGCCCAGCAGCACACAGACGAAGGCAGGCATGCGCGCTATGTCCAAAAGAGTAGTAGCCATGGACAAGTCAGCCGTGACCGGCGAACCCGAATATCATATCGTCACTTTCGCCGTTGTTATGTAGGGCTCTGAGCAAGAATTCGTAGAGGTCCCTGTTTTTACGACCTTTTGGGATGGTCGCTGTTGCGGTGACGGTCGGGGAGGTTTCGGTGAGTCGAACCCTCACCGCAGGCATCCGCGATCGCTGCCGCGCTCCTTGAGAGTAGCCACCGGAGTCACGTGGAGCAGCTCCGTGGGGCCGCTCGATAGCTGGAATGTCTTGGCGGGATGCGCCAGGCTGTAATGCGTGACCAGCGAGGCGATGTGCGCCAGCTCGGTGGGTTCCGTCCGCAGGAATTTCCGGCGCGCCGGCACGTTATAGAAGAGGTCCCGCACGGTGATGACGGTGCCGCCTCCCAGCGCGGCCTCTTCGCATCGCAACATTTTGCCGCCGGCGATCTCGATGCGCGTGCCGGTGGTCTCCTCAGCCGAGCGCGTTTCGAGCAGCAGCCGCGACACCGAGGCAATCGACGGCAGAGCCTCGCCGCGGAACCCGAGGGTCGCGATGGAGAGCAGGTCCTTGACGTCGCGCAGCTTGCTGGTGGCGTGGCGCTCGAAGGCCAGCAGCGCGTCGTCGCGCAGCATCCCACAGCCGTCATCCACGATGCGGATTAAGCGGCGGCCGCCCGATTCCACTTCCACCCGAAGGTCCGTAGCGCCGGCGTCGAGCGAGTTTTCGAGCAGCTCTTTGACGACGGACGCAGGCCGCTCGACCACCTCGCCCGCGGCGATCTTATTAGCGACCTGGTCGGGCAGGACACGGATACGGCCCATAATCAACGTCTACTATAGCCCACGGCAGTTATTTGGTAGCGGATGGCCCCCGAATTGCCATACAGAAAGCCCAGCGGCGTTTTTCAACAGCATGGAAGGACGCTCTGCGCGGTTTCACCCGCGCCGTGGGGCATATGACACCTGCACAACATCAGTTTCTCAGCGATCACCAGTTTGTGGCCGGACTCTCGGAGGCTCAGATTGCCAGCCTTTCGTCCCTCGCGACCGAAATCGCGTTCGCCGAGAACGAGGTAATCCTCCGGGACGGGCAGCGTTCTTCCTCTTTCTACCTGGTGATTGCCGGCAGCGTGGCGGTAGAGTTACGTACTCCCCACTATGTGGTCTGCGTGGAGGCGCTCGGCCCCGGCCAGGTCTTCGGCTGGTCGGCGCTGCTCGATCATCAGGATACTCTGTTTCAGGTGCGCGCGCGGGAGCGGACCACCACCCTGCGATTGGACGGCGAAGCCCTCAAGCGCAAGTGCAAAATGGAACCGGAACTCGGCACCGAGATCCTCCACCGTACCCTCCAGGTGGTTGCGGGCAGGGTGAAAGCTACGGAAATCCGGTTCGCGGAGATGTGCGGCGTCCGGGTGTGACCGGCCGTGGGACAGACGACCGTTTTTCGTCGTCTGTCAGCCCCTCTCCAGCAACCGCTCCCACTTATCGGCTGCAAGCACCCAGACGGAACAACCGGCGCTGTCGAAGCGTATGGCTATCTGAAGGAGATCCGATGATTGCCAGATGCGCGCCGCTGATTGCCCGAGCTCTGTGCCTGTGGGACAGGCCTCCTGGCCTGTCTTGGCGGGTCAGGAGATGCGCGCCGCTGATTGCCGGAGCGTTGTGCCTGTGCGGCTGTGTAATCGAAACCGCCGGGCCAACGCAACACGATTTCCGCTCGATCGAGCTGGATAAATCCGAGCTGGTCCGCGTGGATCTCAACATGGGAGCCGGAAACCTGCGCGTGGATGGCGGCACGCAGAAGCTGATGCGTGCGGATTTCACTTACAATGTGCCATCGTGGAAGCCGTACGTCCGCTACAACAGCGGACCCGTGCGCGGCAACCTGAGCATTGAACAGCCGCAGGGGCACCAGGCACATATGGGCGGCACGAAATATGAATGGGATGTCCGGCTGAACCGCGAGGTCCCGCTGGATGTGAAGGTGCACTTCGGCGCGGGCAATGCCGACCTGAACCTGGGCGGCCTTACGCTGCGTAGCGTGGAAGTGGACATGGGCGTAGGAAGGCTCCAGATGGACCTTCGCGGAAACCCCAAGCGAAACTACGAGGTCCGCATTCAGGGTGGTGTCGGAGAGGCGATTATCCGGCTGCCGGCCGGCGTCGGAGTTGACGCTGAAGCCGAGGGCGGCATCGGCTCGATCAGCGCCCCGGGCATGCGCCGTGAGGGCCGGCGGTATCTGAATGACGCCTTTGAGCGCGCGAAGGTGCGGGTCCACCTGGATGTTCGCGGCGGGGTGGGATCCATCCGCCTGATTTCAGACTGACTCGGAATCGCTCTTCCCACAATCGCGACAGGCGGATCGAGAAGCGCGACGGGTATAGCCGAAGGCCAGCCCCAGCAGGAACCCGCCGGCCACCGCCGCCGCCACCAGGGCGGGTTCCCGATAATACACGAATCGGGCGCCTTCGGGCGAAACATCGACCAGGCCGCACGGACGCGCCACCACCCGCCCCCCGCCACCTCCGCCGCTTCTCTTGGGATCGCCGTCGCGCTCCGCACCACTGCCACCGCCACCGCCGAAGGAACATCGGATCGTCGCCACCGGCAAGACGACTCGCTGGCCGGTTGTCACCGGCTCGCCAAAAACGCTCTTGACCGTTGCGGTGGCGCCGATCGTTTCCACGATAGAACGTACAAGCTCTGCGATATTCATACCTTTATTAACCCATAGGCGCGTGGATTTCGTGTGTCACCGTATTTCGTGGCAGCGGTTTCCGCGCACGACGTTCCACTCGGGCAGAATGCCCGGCGCCAGCGCAATGCACCGGGTGTTCATCTGAAAGCCGGTGATTTCGTTATCCTCGATGGTGTTTCCACCGGCGGGAGCCGGCCGTTCCGCTCCTCGCCCCAGATAGATTCCGCTGCGCAACATCTCCGGCTCCCCCGGCCCGTAATAGCAGCCGAATCGCGCGGCATCCTCGTTGCAGTGGGCCGTATTCAGGTTCAGCAGCCGGTTGTGGACAATCCGGTGACCCGTGCCGATCACGAAGATCCCACCGAAAAGCGCCCCGTCGATTACGTTGTCGACGATCCGGATCTTCCGCGACTGCATATCCGGATTGCTGTTGTTCATCACAATCCCATAGTTGCCGAACCGGTACTGTTCCGGCGCCCCACGGTTGATGCACTCGTTGCCGCGGATTTCGCCATCGTGGAATCCATCCAGGTCCATGCACTTGCCATCGATCTCTTCGAACCGGTTGCGAGTGTACGAGCAGCCTTCCACGTTGCCGGCGGTATCCAGAGCCGCGGGCACGGCGCGGTCCTCCATATCCACGTCTTCTAGGGGAAAGCCGATCCGCCGGCCGGTGTTCCGGTCCACCCGGACATCGGTGGCGTGTCCCACTTGCAGGGCGTCGCGCCCGACGTTCTCGAAAAAATTCTGGGAGAAGAGTCCGCGGGCGTTGCGCGGCGAGGTGTACATCGAATGCGTCCACAAGCCGTTGCCGCGGATATTGCGAAACTCCGAACGGGTCACGCGGAAATCCGTGGTTCCCTCCTCCAGCAGGATGCCGCCGGTTGCATTGTTGCGGCCGGCCGGAGTTCGCGAGCCGCTCTCGGACACCCGGACGCGATCGATGGCGACGTCACGCGAGCGGCTCACCAGCACGGCGAAGCCGGCGATGTTGCGGAACTGGACGCGTTCCACGTCCAGGCCGTTGACGCCCTCCGCCAGCACCCCGTTCCCCTGCGTGAAGCGCGCGAAGGGTTGGTCGGAGGGGGGAAGCCCTGAACGGGTCTCGATCGCCTCGCGATTGCCGTCGATCGTGAAATCATGCAGCCGCACGCCGTTACCACGCACCACGATCACCGCGCGGCCTTGGAATCGGGGACTCACTCGCAGCACCGTTCCCGAGGGCACGCCCACCAGTTCCGTGCCGCTGTCAATCGCCATCTCCGAATGTATTTCCACAATCCCAGCGGGAAGTTGCAAGATGTGGTGGGGCCGCGGCGCCAGGATCGCGAGCGATGCGGCAATCGCGATCGCCAGGGCTGCCAGGAATCTCATGTGGCGCGGGCACTCGTGCCGGCACTCGTGCCTGCCGCGCCGAGACTCGTCTCGGCGCTTTGCGGAGTGCTACCCAGCTTGGCCAGGATTCGATCCTGCCTGGCACCGGCACGAGTGGACACGCGCCCTGGTGCCGAGTGGAGGAGGAGAAAGCGAAAAGCGTCCCGATGAGTCGGGACGCGGCAGGCACGAGTGCCCGCGCCACCGTTATTCGAGCGAGCCTTGGTGCGGCAAGCCTGAATGCTTGCACCACTCATGCCTACACTACCTCGACCGCCACCGGAGCGAAAGTGCGCTTGCCTAGCGCAATCTCCACTTCGTGCGGGCCGGCCGCCACACTCTCCGGCAGAATCACATTGAATTCGTAATGCTGAAAGATCGGATCCACGCAGAAGGATTCCGTCCCGGGAATGTCCACGCCATCCAGCGCGGCGCGGAACTGGTCGGCGTGAATGACATCCAACATCGTCACCTTCACAACCCGGCTCGCAATCCGCGTTCCCGACAGCAGGTTCACGCCATCCGTTACGCTGTGGATTCGCGGGACCGCGGGACCGGCCGGTATGATCCGGACCCAGCCCGGCGCACAGAGGGCGCGGCCCAGCCACGTCACTTCGACGAGTACCAGTCCGGTGCGGATTCCCTCGGGCAATGCGGCGTTCACCTGCGAAACCCCGTCGGACTCCCTCTCCCCGATGTACGTCAGGCGGCACGCGCGGCCGTCGGCCGTAATCGCCAGGTGGTTCAGGTCGCAATCCAGGGGCAAGTCTTCGATCCGCACGGAAATCGCGGCCATCGGGCCGGTGGCCGGCGCGACCGCCTCGCCCGTGAGCGCGTTACTGATTCTGCGAATCGCCGGCGGGGGGTCCAACGGGAAGGTGCCCGGCGACGCCTCGATGAGCCGCTTCGTCCAACCGTCCGGCATCTTGCGGCACGTGATCCACATGTACTGCGTCCAGACTTGTTCCAGCGCCAGGAGTTCGAAATCGTTCTCCCGCGCGAAACTGGTCACCTCGTCCGGCGCGATCCGCACGCCGCTCCACGTGTCGTACTGTTTGGCGTGCGCGGGAAGGCCGTTGATCTGGCAGCGCAGGATGCCGCCGGTCCGCAGCACGCGCCGCGCCTCGCGCAGATACTGGAACACCACCTCCCGGCTGGGAATGTGCTGGAACACCGCGTACGAGTAGACCAGGTCGAACCTCTCGTCTGGAAACATGTAGAGGTCCGATCCGGAAGTCTGGTGCACGTAAGCGTTCGGAATGCTGCTCAGGTTCAGGTCGGCTAACCGGACCATCTCCTCGGAGACGTCGACGCCGTGAATCTTGACGAAGAACGCGCTCAGGGGCCGCATGAGGCGCCCGGGACCGCAGCCGATTTCGAGCGCCGCATCCTTGTGGTGCAGGCGCTTCAGCTCCCCGGTCAAGAGCCTCAGAACGTCGGTGGCGGTGGAAAAGAACTCCTCGTGATCCTGTTCCCGCCGGCCGAACGCGACATAGTAGTATGCGTCTTCGCCGGCGCGGGCATTCCAGTCCGCCCGCATCTGCTCCAACACTTGGGAATCGTCTTCCATCCGGTAGTTGTTATTCTAACGTCTATGGCACTCGCATTTCGCCACGTGAGCAGCGGACCGCTGCAGGATTTCGATGCGGCCGCTCCCGATGGAGTCGTGGTCGGGATTGTCGGCGAGAACGGTGCGGGAAAGGAACGCTTGCTGCGCCTGGCCGCGGGGCTGGAGAAGCCCGTCGCCGGAAGCGTGGAAGCTTCCGGCCCCGCCCGGTTGCTGGGGCCGGACGACGCCCTGAGCCTTGCGCCCGCCGCGGTACTGTGCATCAACCAGACGTTCGCTCGTCACGATGCCCTGGTGCGGGAGCGCGCCGCCATCGCGCTCGACCGGATGCGCCGCGGCGGCGCCACGGTCCTGCTGGTCTCCCATGAGGAAGAGTTGCTGCGCCGCCTGGCGGACGAAATCTGGTGGCTCAACGAAGGGAAACTGGCCGGCCGCGGCGACCCGATGGAAATCCTGGGAGCATACCGCAAACACGTTGCCGAGCGTATGCGCGCCTGGGGCCAGAGCTTGGTCCCGCCACTGGCGCCCCGCATGCGCTGGGGCGATGGCCGCGCCGAGGTGCTGCGCGTCGATACCATCGGGGAAGACGGCCGCCCGGCCATGGTCTGGCGCAGCGGCGAACTGGCCGTGGTGAAGGTGCTGGTGCAATTTCACGAAGCCGTGGACGACCCCGTCATCGGCATCATGATCCGCACCCGCATCGGGCTCAACGTGTACGGCACCAACACGGAGTTGGAGAAACTGAAGCTGGGCCCTTGTGTTCCCGACGAAATGGTGGAAATCACCTTCGCCTTCCGCTGCGAGTTGTGCCCGCAGGAATACACCCTCACGGTGGCATCCCACGATCCCGACGGCGTCTGGCACGACTGGCTGGAAGATGCCGTGGCGTTCGCGGTAAGCGACAGCCGATATACCGCGGGCGTGGCCAACCTGCGCGCCGAAGTCAGCCGTACACGTTAGTGTCCTGTCATTGCGTCCAATACTTGAGCGGAGCATGTGGCGCGGACACTCGTGTCTGCCGCGTCGACACTCGTGTCGACGCTTGGCGCGCCCTGTCAACTCTTACGCGCGATGCGCGCGACGCTACAGTAGTCCACACTCCCTGCCCTTTTCATATAATGACGAGATGCCACGGCCAATCCGGCGAACCGCCTTGTGTATCGTCGTCCCTCTGTTTGCCGCGCTCGGCCAGACTCCTTCCCGCCCGCCCCTGACCGGCGGAGCCACCTACAACCAGGACTTCTGTTCGAGCAACGCGGCTTGCTACACGCCCGCGCGCGGCTCGCAGTGCCCGCAGGTCCGCTTCGGGTGGGGCAACTGCCCCGGCAGCCGGCAAGCCTGCGACTGGTGCTACGGACCGAACGGCGTCTTCGCTTATTCCCCACGGGGCAGCCAGTATACGCTCGCCTCCGGTTGTAATCAGCTCGGCAGCAATGCCACCTGGTCCACCCAGGATCCCCAGGTCGCCCAATGGATGTCGAGCGCCGGCGGCAACTGCACGTCGGACGGCCGCGGCGGTTACTCCTGCTCGAACGTGGACGCGTCGCAATTCAAGCAGGCCGCCAACTGCGGCAATTCAGGCAGCCAGCCCCCGCCTCAGCAGCCGGCGCCTCAGCAACCGGCACCCTCCCAGCCGCAGCCCTCGCAGCCTTCCAATGCATCCACCGGCGACTGCTCCTGCTATACGCCTGCCCGCGGCCCGCAATGCCCCCAAGTCCGCTTCGGGTGGGGCGATTGCCCCGGCAGCCGGCAAGCCTGCGACTGGTGCTACGGACCGAACGGCGTCTTCGC
>OBLT010002538.1_pt1 | contig 11329 bp, 11 predicted proteins | sample 1518721 | NCBI WGS metagenome assembly OBLT01 (sample SAMEA3539307, study PRJEB22396) | soil metagenome | biome: tundra; feature: field; material: soil | place: USA | collected 2010-05 | depth 0.15 m | reverse complement strand
GTTCCGAGTAGAACGCGGCCAGCGCTGCCGGGTCGGGGCAGTCCACGATCACGTGATGAAGGCGTCCTATCACGGCCTCCATCCTCGCATCGGACACGCCGACATCACCCCGCCCGACCACGAATCAGGCAGATGCCAGGCGACGTAGCGCACCAGGTGCGGCAGAAGAGTGAAATGGGCAAGCGCAGGTTTTGGGCCGGTCTCAGCAGCATGGCAGCGTATCAGTGGGTCAGCGGATACGGCCACGTCATCGAGGCAGAGCGAGCGTCTGGCGACACCTGACAGGCGCCTGCAGTCCGACATATCGCCGACGGACAGACGCGGCCGATCCCGGACCCACCCGAGACCTTCAGCGACGAATTCGCCTGCGCCATCTGGACCTAGTCCACGCTCAACGCACACCCGCCACAAGCGGTATGACCGGATGGGTTCAGTTTCCAGACTGACTCAGCGTACGGCGGCCTTGCGCACAGATGACGCGACGCCCTGCCCTGTGCCTCTGACGCAACCCACCGCTCCCAGACAGGATTGTCACGGCATGCAGATCACCGAACTCCCCCCGACGCCGCTTGCCCTGCCGGGAGGAAAGACCGTCCACGTCACCACCCGGCGCTGGGCGCTTGAACGGTGGGAAGGCGAACCAGACCCCGCTGACTTGAAGCACAGCTGGGCCAGCAAGCCCAGGTTCTCGGTCAACGCGGGGCGTTCAGATCGGGTCTTCTGATGTTGCCGGCGCCCTCGGGAGCCTCCGCCAGTGGATCGTTGATCGTCAGCCGGACTCCGCGAGGCAGGCGGCGTCCTCGGATCCGTCCAGGAACGCCTCGGGTGGGGAGGTACCGGGTCGGATTCATCTAGCGGAGGCGAGGGCGAGGAGGGTGTCGACGGCGGTTTCGAGGGGACGGGTGTCGCGCTGGACTTGCGCGAGGAGGAGTCCGCCTTGAAGCGCAGCGAGAAGCGTCACGGCGAGGTCGCCGGGGTTGATGCCGGCCGGGAGATGCCCGGCGGTGTGAAGGGCCCGCAGTCCGTCGCTGATGGCGGCTGACCACCGCCCGAAGCCGGCGGCGACAAGGGCGCGAGCCTGGGGGTCGCTTTCGGCCAGCTGGCTGCCGAGCGACCCGAGAGGGCAGCCTCCCATGCCGTCGGCGCTCTTGGCCTCGGCGATGACCATGTCGCGCCAGGCTCTGAGTCCCTCGATGGTGCCGAGGTCGGCATGTTGCTGGTTGCCGACGATGACGTCGGCTTGGTGGCTGGTGACCGCCTGCACGAGCTCGTCCTTGTCAGCGAAGTAATGGTAGAGCTGCGAGCCGCTGACCTCCGCCGCCGTCCTGACGTCCTCGAGGGTGGTGCCGGCCACACCGCGTTCGTAGATCAGCCGGGCGGCGGCACCGATGATCCGGGCGCGGGTCCGCTCTCCCTTGGGGGTCAGCCTGGACCGGTGCTGCGCGTCGTTCACCATGCCGCCACTCTACCTGCGTTCTGGGTTGTAAAACCCAGAACGCAGGTAGAGTGGGCTGCGCAACCCAGTCAATAGCGAAGAGAGAAGCACGCCATGATTCTGGTAACGACGGCCGGGAAGGTCGGCTCCGAAGCGGTGCTCCTGCTCAGGCAGCGAGAGGTGCCCGTCCGGGCGCTGGTGCGCAACCCGGAGAAGGCGAAGGCGCTGGCGGATGCGGGAGCGGAAATCGCCGCGGGCGACCTGGACGCGCCGGCCAGCATCGACGCGGCGGTGGCGGGCATCACCACCGTGGTGCTCGTCAGCCCGGGCGTGCCAGCGCAGGAGCTGAACGTCATCAGCAGCGCCGCCCGCGCCGGAGTCGAGCACGTCATCAAGGTCACCAGTAACGCCTCGGCCGAGTCCCCCATCCCCCGGCGGCGCTGGCAGACCGAGATCGAAGCCGGGCTGGCCGCCTCCGGACTGGCCCACACGCTCCTGCGATCCAACGCCTACATGCAGAATGTCCTGGCGCTGGCACCAGCGATCGCGAAGACCAGCGGCTTCGGCTCCTCAGCCGGCAAGGGGCGCGTAGGCATGATCGACGCCCGCGACGTCGGGGCGGTGGCCGCCGAGATTGCCGCTTCGCCCGCTTCGCACGGAGGAAAGACCTACTGGCTCACCGGTCCGGAGCTGATCTCCAACTACGACGTGGCCGTCGTGCTATCGAAGCTGCTCGGCAGAACCATCACCTACCGGGAACTCAGCTTCGACGAGGACAGGGACACGATGATCCGGGCCGGCGTCCCAGAGCCGATCGCCGAGATGAACGCCCAAGCGTTCAGCATGATCGCCGACGGCGACGCGGAGTGGGTCACCGAAGATGTGCCGTCGCTCCTCGGCCGCCCCGCGCGTTCCTTCGAGCAGTTCGCCGCCGACTACGCCTCAGCGTTCTCCTAGAAAGTCCGGCACCGCAATACCCGAGCCGGTCGAGGGGACATCCCCAGCCGACCGAGTCACCCAGGCACCGAGCCGCAACCGCAGCACTCCGCCGGGTTCCGTTTCCTGGCGCCCGAGCACGGACCAGGACGGGATCGGCCAGTCAGCAAGCGCCGGCGCCGTCGGCCCTTGGTCCGGCCCAGGGCCCCGGGCCGCCCGGCCGCCCTCGCAGGGTCAGTGTCGTGACATGAGACGTTGGAGCCCCGCCTGAGCGGGTCAGTCCCGGAGCCTGCGGAGGATGCGGGCGAGGTGGGCGCGGTCTGTCTGGCTGAGTCGGCCGAAGGCCCGTTCGGTCTCGGTTCCGCGGGCCGCGCGGATCGCGTCGAGGACGCTGGCGCCATGCCCGGTCAGGGCGACCAGGGTGGCCCGCCGGTCATCGGGATCGGGCCGCCGTTCGACCAGACCCCGGGTTTCGAGGGCGTCGACGACCTCAGTGGTCGAGCGCGCCGCGATGTGCAGATGATCCGAAAGTTCCGACAGCCGCATCACCCCGCGGCGCATCAGCACGCGCAGTGCGCGCAAGTGTGAAGGGGTGATGTCCCAGGGAGCCAGGGTCTCCTGGGACGTGTGCCGTAGCTGGCGCGCGACGGACCAGAAGGCCTCCGACAGCGTCTCGTCACCGTCTGAGTCGAGTCGGCCCGTGGTGTCGCGATCCTGGGTCACGGGAATAGCGTATCAGCGACTCCTGTTGTAGCCTCATGTTGAGGTAACCTCAGCAATACACTATCCCGGGGCCCGCGCGTCGGAGCGCGAGCCCTCCCCCGGCAGAATCGAGCAGCCTCTTGGAATCACCACACACGAATCGAGACATCAGTAGCACTGGCCGGACTCGTGGCACGAGAACGGTCACGGCCGCGGAGAAGGCGCAGGCACGCGAGGTGTCCCTGCGCCGCATCGGGCGGCTGTTCACCCCTTACCGCTGGCAGCTGGTGATCGTCACCGCCATCATCGCCGCCTCCTCCGTCATCGGGCTGGCCTCACCGTTCCTACTCCGCGCGGTCATCGACACCGCCCTGCCGGCCAGGAACGTGCGGCTGCTGGCCTGGCTGGTGGCGGGCATGGTGGCCGTCGCCGCCGTCACCTCGGCCTTCGGAGTGATCCAGACCTGGATCAGCACCAAGGTCGGCCAGCAGGTCATGCACGGGCTGCGCACCAGCGTCTTCGCCCACCTGCAGCGGCAGTCGATCGCCTTCTTCACCCGCACCCGCACCGGTGAGGTCCAGTCCCGCATCACCAACGACATCGGCGGCATGCAGTCCGTTGTGACCTCGACCGCGACTTCGATCGCCGCCAACTTCACCACCGCGATAGCCACCGCCGCCGCCATGGCCGCCTTGTCGTGGCGACTCTCCCTCATCTCACTCGTCGTCATGCCGCCAGCGATCTACCTGACCCGCAAGGTCGCCCGCATGCGCCGGGCCATCACCACGCAGCAGCAGCGCGAACTAGCCAACCTCAACGTCACCATCGAGGAAGGACTGTCGATCAACGGCATCCAGCTGGCCAAGACGATGGGCACCGGCCCGTCGCTGGTGCAACGGTTCACTGCCTCCTCGTCCCGCCTGATCGACCTGGAGCTGCGCTCTCAGCTGGCAGGACGCTGGCGGATGGCTTCGCTGAGCGTCATCTTCGCGGCGATCCCCGCGATCATCTACCTCGCCGCTGGCCTGCCGGTCACCGCCGGCACGATGACCATCGGCACCCTGATCGCCTTCACCACCCTGCAGAACAGCCTCTTCCGGCCCCTGACCGGCCTGCTCAACACAAGCGTCTCCGTGATCAGCTCCCTCGCACTTTTCGCGCGGATCTTCGAGTACCTCGACCTGCCCGTCGACGTCGACGACCCCGCCCGCCCAGTCGACATCGACCCAGCCCGGATCACCGGGCACGTCCGCTTCACCGGCGTCAGCTTCACCTACCCCGGCGCCGACCGGGCCGCCGTGGCCGGCGTCGACCTGGATGTGCCGGCAGGCAGCACGCTGGCCCTGGTCGGCGAGACCGGATCCGGCAAGACCACCCTCGCCTCGCTGATCGCCCGCCTCTATGACCCCACCAGCGGCAGTATCCACGTCGACGGTATCGACATCCGCGAGGTGAGACTCACCGATCTCGCGGCGGTCGTGGGCGTGGTCAGCCAGGAGACCTACCTGCTGCACACCACGGTGCGGGAGAACCTGCGCTACGCCAAGCCCGAGGCCACCAACACCGAGATCGAGGACGCCGCCCGCGCCGCCCAGATCCACGACCTGATCGCCGGGCTGCCCGACGGCTACGACACGATGGTCGGCTCCCGCGGGCACCGTTTCTCCGGCGGGGAGAAACAACGCATCGCCATCGCCCGGACCCTGCTGCGCGACCCGCGCGTGCTCGTGCTGGACGAGGCCACCAGCGCCCTGGACACCGAAACCGAACGCGCCGTCCAAAAGGCGTTCGACACCCTCGCCCGAGGCCGCACCACCATCACCATCGCCCACCGGCTCTCCACCGTCCGCAACGCCGACCAGATCGTCGTCCTAGATCATGGCCACATCGCCGAAGCCGGCACCCATACCAGCCTCATCGCCGACAACGGCCGCTACGCCGGCCTCGCCGCATAGGCCTCGTCACGCCCGGCATAGCGCATGTCGACGATGTACTCGCGGGATTGCTCGGCGGTGGCCCACATGTCCGTGTTGGGTTCAAAGGCGCTGGGTCCCAAGTCGGGGCGGAACCAGGGCACTGGTTCGCCGAAGTGCCGGTCGAACACGTATCCCAGGTACAGCAGCTCGACGCCGGTCAGGTGCTTGAGCAACCCCAGCAGGTTGGTTCCGGTCGGTGTCAGCGGCCGGCGGATGTCGAACTCTGAGAGCCCGCCGAGCTTCCACAGCAGGACGTCGCGGGCGTCCTGCAGGTATCGGTGAAGATCGGCTTTCGAGTCTGCTTCGGTCATCGTGGAATGCCTCCTGCGGAGGTGATGACCTGCTCTGCGTCTGGGGCGGACAGGTCAGGTCGTTGGTGTCCCGCGCCCCTCGAAGGTCAGGGGCTCAGCAGGCCGACGGGGTTACCGTCGGGATCGGTGAACACGGCCATCCGCCCCCGCCCGGGCAAGCTGACCGGGTCCAGCCTTCGGCTGCCACCGAGTTGCCCGGCCCGCGCGAGCGCGGTATCGACGTTGTCAACCTCGAAATAGACGACGATCCCGGTGTAAGGGCTGTCGGGACGGCTTGGCCTATCCCGCCGGTCGGCTGGCCGCTGTCGTCGCCCACCAGCGCGTAGGTCTCGTCCAGAACATTTACCGGCCAGCCGAACATCTCCTGGTAGAAGCGTCGCGCTCGCGGGGCGTCGGGAGTGGAGATGTCGAACCACGCGGGCGCATGGTCGTGTCCGGTGTGCGTCATGAAGGTCCTCCAGGCCGGTCGATCACGTTCGGTCGAAGAGGAGACTCCCGCCGTGGGGCAGAATCGTCTCGTGAGCGAGATTCCTTCGCGGACCGCCGACCCCGCAACTGAGAGTGCCGGGGATCGCGACCTGGCGCGGGCGCGCGACGGGGACGATGCCGCGTTCACCCGCCTCGTGAAGCCACTGCGCCGGGAGTTGCACGCCCACTGCTACCGCATGCTTGGCTCCACCCACGACGCCGACGACGCCCTGCAGGACGCCCTGCTGCGGGCGTGGCGCGCGCTCCCGCGCTTCGAGGGCCGCAGTTCGCTGCGCTCTTGGCTCTACACCGTGGCCACCCACACCTGCCTGGACGTCGTCGCTTCCCGCGGCCAGCGAGCCCTGCCCGTAGACCTTGGCCCGTCCAGCGACCGCGCCGTGCTCGACGGCAACGCCCCGCTCGCCGACGTCGCATGGCTAGGCCCCTACCCCGACGCGGGCCTCGCCGACGGCCCGGCCGCGCGCTACGAGCAGCGCGAAGCCGTGGAACTCGCCTTCGTCGCCGCCCTGCAGCACCTGCCGGGCAGCCAACGGGCAGCGCTGCTGCTCTTCGACGTCCTCGGCTTCTCCGCCGCCGAGATCGCCACCATGATGGAGACCTCGACCACGTCGATGAACTCCGCCCTGGCGCGCGCCCGCAAAGTCGTCAAGGAGAAGGTTCCCTCCCCCACCCAGCAGCGGACGCTGCGGAAGATCGACGACGCGCGTCTGCGGGAGATCGTCGCCGGGTACGCCGCCGCGCTGGAACGCGGCGACGCCGACGCCCTGGTCGCGCTGCTCACCGAGGACGTCACCTGGTCGATGCCGCCGCTGCCGCACTGGTACCACGGCCTCGAGGCCGTCACCGACTTCGCCGTGCAGGTCCCCATGACCCGATGCCCAAGCTGGCGGCACCTCCCGGCCAGCGCGAACGGCCAGCCCGCCGTGGCGTTCTACCTCGGGAACGACGACGCCGGCCCGCACCTCAGCTGGTCAAATCACCGTGCTGACCCTGCGCGGCGAGCACATCGCCGAGATCACCTCATTCCTCGGCCCTGATCACTTCGCGCCCTTCGGGCTGCCCGCCTCGCTGCCCTGACCCACCAGCGAAATCCCAGCTCGGACTACATCGCCATCAGCTAGCACATCGGCAGCATCATCGTCGGCCTCGAATTCCAGGAATGTCCAGACCGGCGGCTGGCTCACGAAACTGACGCCGACACGTCCTGCCGGCTGACCCGCGTCAGGCGAACCACGTAGGGTGAGCGCGATGCAAGTGTCCTGAGTCCTCCATAGCGACCAGATCGACTCGGAGCGCCTCGCGGGGCTTGGGCTGAGACTGGCGTGTAGCGCAGATCTGCCAGATCGGGGACGACCCGGGGGCGACGGGCGCAGCTAGTCTGCCGCGGGTGCTGCGCCCGTCTGCGGGGGGCGAGGACTCAGCGGAACCTCGCCGGGGGCGGACTCCGGCAGCCCGGATGCGGTCAGCGCCCCGTGTCCACGGCCCGGACCAGAATCTGCAGGGTGCCGGTACCGCCGTCGTTCCAGGCGGCGTACAGGTGCCCCGCGCTGCTGGTCAGCGCCTGGTAGTCGCCAAGCCACGGGATGGTCTTCACGCCGGCGGTGAGACCGCAGCCCGAGTCGAAGGGAGCGCCCAGTGTCTGGGTGCGGGCCTGGCCGCCGACTTCAGTCAGGAGGGGCGCGACACGGCCCGAAGATGCCACGAAGTAGGTCACGTAGGCCTGGCCCGCTGGGGTGACGGTCAGGGCTGGCTGGAATTGGCTGGAGCCCGGGTCAGCCGCCACCGGGTGCACCTCGGCGGGTGCGGTCCATCCTCCGGTGGCGGTGGAGTGGGTGACGACCACCCGCAGCGAGCCGCCCTGGCCGGCTTGCTGGGCGAAGGCCACGTAGAGCGTCCCGTGACGCGGGTCGGCGCCGGCAGCGATCAGGCTGACTTCATATGATTGCGGCCCGGCGGCCGCCGGAGCACCGGGCACGGTGACCGGCGCCCCGAATGTCTGCCCGGCGTTGCCGGAAGTGGCGACCTTGACCACGGTGCCGCCGTTGGCTGACTGGGCAGCGTAGGCCACGCTGACTGCCTGGCCCGGTCCGGGGGCAGCCACGGCCAGGTCGGGGTGCTGATCCCGGGGGGCGCTGATGACCCGCGCCGGGCTGAACGTCTGCGCACCATCGGTGGACCTGCTGAATAGCAGGGAATCACCCTGGGCCCAGGCCACCGTGATGACCGGACGACCGTCCGGGCCGGTGGCTACGGCCAGCGACGGGTGGTCGGTATTCGCACCGCCATGCCGGACGAGGAATGCCGGCACCGGTGCGGAGAAGCGCCGCCCAGCGTCACGAGTCCGCCAGACGTAGACCCCTCCACCCCTGCCGCTCGCTGGGTAAATTTCGGCGGCGACCAGACCGGTGCCGCCCGCGAAGGCCGCGCTGACGTCGTCGCCCTCGGCGTATCCCGGCGGCAGCGGGAGCGGCCCGTTGTCATGCCAGGTGCGGCCGCCGTCAGCGGAGAAGAAGGTGCCAGGGACTCGGATGAAGCTGCCCGGCCTCGCGAACTGTGCCGCGCCCAGCAGGCTGCGCGGGTGATGGGGGTCCACGGCCAGCGCGGGTTCCGCATGAGCAGCGAAACCGTCACTGGTGGCCAGCCGCGGTCCCCCCTCACCCGGCAGCTTTCCGGCCGCTGGGGTGCATACCGGCGAACCCGCGGCGCCAATCCCGCAGGAACTGGTCCACCCGGTCGCGGCGCCGAGCACGATGACCAGCGCGAACACTTTAAGCCTGGACACGGCGGACATCCATTGCCTGCGGGAAACGCGGGCAGCATATGAAGGGCATAGCTGCGCGAACATCGGCCACAGGCTGAGATCGCCATGCGCGTGCAGCCGCGGCGGCGTGGCCATGTCCACAGGCCTGGCCATGTCCATAAGCCTGGACCGCTTCCTCAGTGCACGCGGCCCGCGCTGAGCAGGCCGGTTCGCCGTCGCCGTGGCATGGGCGCGGATATTCATCGGGCCCGTCTCCTTCGTGGGGTGGCGTGCGTGGGGGGTCGCGTGCCTGCCGGGTAGTGTGCACGCGGATTCCTGACAGACGCCTGACCGGCAGGGCTTTGTCAGGCATTCGTCAGTTCCGCTGGGCCACAATGGGGGCATGCGGGGTTCACCTGCCCGGGTCCTGTTCATCGAGGACGAGGCCGCGATCCGTGACGCCGTCACGACCGCGCTGGCCGACGCCGGCTACCTGGTACGCGACCAGGCCGACGGGGCGCTGCTGCGGGACCTAGCGGACGGGTTCCGGCCCGACCTGGCCATATTGGACATAACGCTGCCCGGGCCGGACGGTATGACCTTGGCGCGCCAGCTGCGCGCCCGCAGCGATCTGCCGATCCTGTTCCTGACCGCCCGCGATGGCCTCGATGACCGGCTGGCGGGGTTCGCCGCGGGCGCCGATGACTACCTGGTGAAGCCATTCGCCCTGACCGAGCTGCTCGCCCGGGTGCACGCGCTGCTGCGGCGAGCCGGGCGGCTGCATTCGGTCACGACCGAGGCCGGGGACCTGGTGCTGGACGAATCGGCACGCACCGCGTGGCGGGCCGGGAAGCCGCTCGGCCTGACGCCAACCGAGTTGCAGCTGCTCGCCTACCTCCTGGCCCGGCGCGGCCGTACCGTCTCAAAGGCCGAGCTGCTCACCCAGGTCTGGGGCTACGGCTCCTACGACCCGAACCTTGTCGAGGCCCGGATCAGTTCCCTGCGGCGCAAACTCGAGACCGGTGGCCCGAGGATCCTCCACACCGTGCACGGGCACGGCTACACCGTCCGGCTCTGACCCGATGCGCTCCCGGCTGCGTACCCGCGCCGCCATCGCCACCCTGCTGGCGGCGATCCTCGCGGCGGCCTGGTACGCCCGGTCGGCCGCCTTCTTGCCTGAGCCCCCGGTCCCCAAGGAGATCCTTTTCGGCGCTGGCGTGATCTGCCTGTGCCTGGCCACCATCATTTGCGGGCTCGCGATCATTGAGGCCCGCGCACTGCGCCGCGCCGAGGAGGGCATGCGCCGGTTCCTCGCCGACGCCTCGCACGAGCTCCGCACACCGATCGCGGGCGTTCAAGCCAGCGCAGAGACCATGCTGCGCACCGATCCCGGCCACGCCGCGCGCGAGAAACTACTGCTTCAGATCCTGCGCGAGGCGCACCGCGCCGGGCGGCTCGTTGATGACCTGCTCACCATGACCCGCCTTGAGCAAGGCACCCCCCTAGCCATGGAGCAATTCGACCTCGTGCCGCTGACCGCAGCCGCAGTCGAACTCACCCGTGAACTGGCGCCGGGGGTTAACGTCCAGCTGCACGCACCCAGTCATATCCAGCTGCACGGCGACCCACAGCGCATCAGGCAGGTCCTGGACAACATCCTGAGCAACGCACGCCACGCCACCCCGGAGGACGGCCAGATCACCGTCCGCGTCAGCAACCACACCGCCGAGGTCCAGGTCGAGGTCACCGACACCGGGCCCGGCGTCCCGCGACCCGACAGAGAACAGATCTTCGAGCGCTTCACCCGGCTGGCCAGCACCTGTCCCAGCAGGCCGGACGGCAACGGACTGGGCCTGGCGATCGCCCGCGGCATCGTCAGCGCCCACTCAGGCACTCTCACCTGCGCCGACCCCGCAGGCGATGGAGCCCGCTTCCTGCTGCGGCTGCCACGGCGAGGCTGATCGAGAAAGTTGTCGCCGACGACAGATCGTCCCCTTCTGGCGTTCCTCCGCAGGCAGTCCGATCGTGTACGCCCCCGCCCCGAACGGCGGGAGTATGCGCGACGTCGGACCGAGCATTCGTCACTGGGCGTCAAGCCGCTGCTGGACCATGGCAGGTGGACTTGCCGACGATCACGCCAGCCGCGGCGACCACTGCGCAGACCATCGTCGATTCGTGCGCGCGGTTACGGGCGTACCTCATCACGGAAGCGGTGGGTCCGGCGGTGGAGCTGATGGCCGGTCGGCGGGCTGATCTGGCGTACGCGACCGGGCCGCGTAGCCGGCGGCGGCCCGGTCGCGGGTCCGGTGCGGTGCTGGTCACGACGTGAGGTGCACGGTGACGTTCGGGTTCTGGCTGGGCACGACGGTGGCGTAGCCGCGGGCGTCCTGGTAGCGGCCGGTGCCGCCGGTGACCGCGAGTTGGAAGGTGTCCGGCCTCTGCGGTGTCGATGCGACCAGCCCGGCCAGGTCGATCTGGCCAGGCGCACAACCACTGACCGCAGGAAACCTCGTCGGTCAACAAGGCTGAACCCGCCCTGTCTTGTGCGGAGCTGGCGGCTGAAAGGGCACTCACCCACCGCTCGCCGCCATTCGGCAGAATCGGATGCCGGATCTGGCGGAAGCGGCATGTGGCGGCAATGCCCGACTCTGCCGAATTGAGTGCGTTGTGCGGCGCGTATTCTTATGCACTGGCCGGCATGTTCACTCGTAGTCTTGGGCCTGCCGTAGGTCCGCGGAGA
>OBLT010002535.1_pt1 | contig 11338 bp, 9 predicted proteins | sample 1518721 | NCBI WGS metagenome assembly OBLT01 (sample SAMEA3539307, study PRJEB22396) | soil metagenome | biome: tundra; feature: field; material: soil | place: USA | collected 2010-05 | depth 0.15 m | reverse complement strand
GAGCATCGGCCTCCGGAGCCGTGTGCGCAGGTTCGAATCCTGCTGGGGGCGCTTCGCAGACCATCCCCGTGTGGGGGTCGGGCAACGTGTCCGTCGCTGGCTTGATGATGTCCCGTGGCGGGTCCTGCGGGCGGGGCGGTGATCGTTTCCTGGCTGGTCCGCGCGACGGCGTCGATCGTGTCTCCGGTTAGGGTGATCTTGCAGGTTGCGATGTGCGTCGTGAAATCGTAGTGGATTTGCAGCCGGAGGGCTTCGAATAGTCGGTGGGAGACTTCGTCGGGCATGCTGGCCAGGTCGACCGGTGTGACTGGCAGCTGATCGATAAGCGCGGGGTTGGGTGCCCGGTGGGCCTGTGGGTGCCGAAAACTCTGTCACCGCGCGCTACCTGGGCATACGCGATCGGGGCCACGATCGCCTTCCACCGCAGAACACGGACATATGCGCTATCGCACGTGGATACCCCATGCGCATGAGCACTCGCACAAGCTCGGGCGCAAGCGCACCAAGCACGGACACAGCCGGGGACCTCTCCGGCCATTACCTGGGCCGTCGACGGAAAACTACTTCTTCAACGGCTTCGGCAACCGAAACCAGGAATCGCTCCCTCTCGCCAGAGCGCATTTAAATCAGCGTTTTGGGGGTAGAATTAAATGGTTTGAAACGATATAGCTCTGGCACTCTTTCGAAAAGGCTGGGCTTCACCAGTAGTGGAAGGATGACAGTTCCTCCTTGCTCGGCACGCGCCAGCAGCTGCGGCAGCTGATCTGCTATGAGATTTTCGGATGCGAGGTAACTCGGCGTCACGAGCAATATAGCGGCCGCAATAGCAGATTTCGTTGCATCCAGCCAGAGCGTCCCTGGCCGAAGAGCGTCATGGGTAAATATCCGAATCAACTTCTGGTTTTCAAAAACCTTTAGATGAGGCATTAGCATCTTAAGGTATTTGAGGTCATGGCTGGAGTAACTGATGAATATCAGTTCTGGTTCTTTTGTCCGACGGTTACCGTGTCCCGAGATTTCACGATCCCTCTCCGCAGGCACGTCAGTACCTGTCGCGGCAGGTTGTTGCCTTGCAGGAACGCTCTCCCAGGAGCGCTTCGCGCCCGCTCCTATCGGAGCAGGTGCTGACGCATGCGGCTATTCCCCAGTCATGTCCACCGCAGTCGATCATGGTCTCTCTGGTCACGCCCCTGCCACCCCTCGATAGAGGCTGGGATACAAAGTCTGCTGTCGACGGGGCCGCGTTGACCATAGCTTGCTCAGTAGTGATAGCGTACTTATAATAGTGTCTGAGCTATAATTCAGGCATCATTTCACTCGACTCCTTTGGTAACCTCGTGGATTTCGCGGGCGAGATTCACGAGGACGCTGTTCCACTCGGAGGCGCTCATCGCGGATAGCGGCCTATCGGGTGAATTCGCGGCTTGGAACTGAGAGAGGGATGGTATTTTCTCGTACAAGGATGGTCCCACGATGACGGGCATAATGATTGTTCCCCGTTTTGCTGCCGCAGCAATTAGGGGCGGCAGTTCCTGACTCATGATGAAGTCCGAGGCAAGGAAGTCCGCGCTGACTAGCAGGATGGCGATGGTGGCGTCCCCGAGAGCAGCCTGAATCTCTTTTCGCCAGTCTCCGCCTATTCTAATATTCCTGTTTGAAAATAGCTGAATGCTCCCTTCTCTGGTTAGCGGGCGAAGATGTCGCAGAAGTCGATCAAGCCACTTCTGGTCGGCGCTGCTGTAGCTTATGAAAATGCGACTGCCGCGCTCGGCCGCTGACCTTGAATGCATTTTCGAACCCCTAGGCCGCTCGTCGTTCAGGTTGCCTCCCCCGTGCATAGCGGAGAGTCGCGCATCTGGATGAGAAACCATGACAGCAAACCTGTACAGAAATGGCAACTATGTGCCGGCAGCTCGGGATCTTTCTGGGTGCCTATGCAGAGACGCGCAGTGCATCTGTTCGCGTGTGCGTTGAGTCACGCCGCGTTCATGTTATGTATTTATGAAGATCCTCTGGTGCTCACTGCAGGCGTAAATGTGCTTATATGCGTACAATCAGTGCACCTGCGCCCGGTTTCTCGTGTTTGCACCCAAAAGTCATCTAGTAGTAGCCGCAGACACTCGAAGGTCGCAGCTACTGAATTTCCTGCTATCTCTAGATGCAGTAGATGAGATAGGAATCTTAAGTTTTACCTGAGGTTTTTGAAATTCTTGATACGGAAGTGATCTAATCACGCAGTAGCTTTTTCTGTCTATTCTTGAGTTCCATGTAAGTATTCTGAACGTATGATATATAAGCGGTTCCGGGGTGGCGGATTAGTGCGCGTTCCTTCGAGTCCCCCTTCTCCACAGCCAGGACTATCTCAAGAGATGAGACATGGGCGCAGAAGTCTCTCAGCGCCTAGGGGACATCTGATCCCACTAGCAGATCCGCATGTTCGATAATGAGATCGCGCATCCTTCGGTTGATTGGCATCAGAGCATTGTCTCGCCATATACGCCAGTCCTCTTCGCCAGCCGCTGGTCGTCTGTCCTCTTGCGGCGGCAGATGAGACTCACGTAGTGCAGTCCAGAGCCTTTCATTGACGTCGACGAGCGCATTCAAGGGTCCATAGAGTTCCCGGAGTTGCATGCTGACTCTAGCTAGTCGAGCCTGCCTACGTTCTTGCCGAAGTTGGGCACGTGATTGAAGACGAAGGCAAGCACACCCACGAGGATGCTTGCGCTGGCAGTGATTACGGCGGCTGACACTTACTCAAGGTGGCTCATTCCCCTGACGATGACAATGCCGCAGGTGCCCGACTGCGCCTGTGCCGTGTCGAAACTCGCGGCGGGATCTTCATTACCTCGATCCCGGCACCAGACAGCACCGCGTCGAACGGCTCGGTGAACTGACCAGCCCTGTCCCGGATCAGTGAGGAACCGGAACCGGGCGGCGCGCTCTCCCAGGTCCATCAGCAGGTTCCGGGCCTGCTGCACGGTCCACGCCCCGTCGGGATGCGCGGTCACGCCCAGGACATGGACATGGCGGGTGCCGACATCGATCACGAAGAAGACGTAGAGGCGGCGCAAGGTGACTGCGCAGTCCACGTGGAAGAAATCGCACGCCAGCATCGTCGAGGCCTGCGAGCGCAGGAACTGCCGCTACGTCGCGCGGCTGCGCTGCGGCGCGGGCGGTGTCCGCAGCCGCTTCACCACCCGCCGTACCTTCGAGGCACCGACCCGGATGCCCAGGCCGAGCAGTTCGCCCTGGATCCGCTTATAGCCTGTGGGCGCCGAAAACCGTCTCACCCTATGTGACCTGGGCGTATGGTGGATGAGGCCGCCAAGTCAGCACGTGGGTACATCCGAGGTAGACGGCAGGTATATCGGAGGTCCAGCGGCAGGATCATCTCGCCGCTTCCGCGCTACCGCATGCTTTTCCGTAGCAGCGCAGGTTGGTAGCGCAGGTTGGTGAGGCGGCGACGTAGTACTCGTGGGTGAGTCCGCCAAGGACTTGTTTCCGGCGGATCAGGTGGCCGGCGAGGTTTACCGGTTCGGGTGGACAAGCGTCAGCTTGAGCCGGTGTGAGCTGGCCGAGGGCTCGGGCCGGTGGCCGTTGTAGTGCCGGGCGTACTCGGCCAGGAAGTTAGCGTAAAGCAGCAGGTCAGACCCTTCGCAGGGTTTTGGCACAGCACACGGCACGCACACGGTGTGCTTGCAGCCTTCCGGGCAGGAGCCGGATCAGCGCCGCGAGGACCGCGCGGTCGGCCCAGTCCAGCCGGGGCCGGGGATGTGCCCGGCGCAGCACGGCGACCTCATGCCGTAGCACGAGCAGCTCGGCGTTCTTTGATGCCGATGACCGGCCGAGCAGGACCAGCCAGCCGCAGAGCCGGACGAAGACGAGATAGAGCAGGCGCAGGGACACGGATGATCATGATGCCCTATGGCTGAGGCCGGCAATCTCTGCAGCTCACACGGCACGCAGACTTCTGGCACCCCACAGGCTCGCGCGGCACACTCAGGGCTAGCGAGACCGCTGGGCCGACGGCGGAGCAGTGGCGTGATGCAGTAGCTGACGAGTTCGCGCGTGACGAGTGCGGTGCGCCTACCGCACGGTGCTCGCGCACGTCAGCGAGCACGCCGAGCACATGACGAGTCCCCGCGGCAACCGGGCACGCAGACTTCTGGCACCTCATACGCAGGATCTCTGCGGTCTCGTCAATGTCAACTGTCCCGCGCATCTCACTCGCGATCTCTGGGCGTCGTCTCGTGATCGAGCTCGGCTCGGATCTCGCCGAGACGGTCCGCAATGGCAGGAGCGGTCTGGTTGAGGCGGCGAAGGTCAGTCCTGTGGTGCAGTCGCTGGGTCCATAGCACCGTGCGTCCTTGCTCGAGGAGTTCGACGGCCTGCGGCGGTGAAATGTGCAGAGTGCAGGCGGCCGCGTCCTCAGCCAGGCCGCGCCACTGGGCCAGATGGCCTTCTCGGACGCTGCGTTCTAGCCCGTGCCAGGCCACCTCGGCCAGCAGACCGACAGCGGCTGTGTATCCGTCGCTGGCCATCTCGGGGTCTTGGTCCTCCATTGCCCATTCGCCCTGCGCGCGGGCAGCGAGTGCGCGGATTACCGGCGGGGCAGTGGGGACTGCGGCTGCCTGGCGGCGTGCGTCGATGGCCTTGTGGGCGTCTCCGGGGTCGTGCAGCACGCGATACCGCAGGCGGTGGGCGCGGCCCAGCGCGGACAGGGATGCCGCCCGGTCGGGGTGCTTCTCCGGCAGCAGCGCGACCGCGTACTTGGCTGACTCGATGGCTTCGTCCAAGTAAGTGTGGTCGTTGCTCGCGGCTGCCCGGGCGCGCAGAAGGACGGCAAGGTTCAGTGCGTACATAGCGTGGTCACGATGGTCACTGGGCGTCAGGGCGAGCGCTGCGCGGGCAGCGGTTATGGCGTGGGTCAGGTCCTCGGCCCGGCCGGACTCGTACTGTTGGTAGAGGGCAAGGGCCAGGTTGGACATCATGCCCGCCCGATCGGGGTGGTCCGGAGGAGTCCGGGCGACCGCCTGCCTGGCCAGGTCGGCTGCCGCCCGCAGGTCGACGGGGTCGTCGGCGTGCTCATACCGCTCGCGCAGGGCGATGCCGAGATTGGACTGAAGCCGGGCCCTGTTGGGGTCGTCGTCTGGTGTTAGCATAAGCGCTTGGCCGCCTACCTCTATAGCCTCGTCCAGATCGCGCAGGCGGCCAGTGCGCTCGAACCGCAGGCGCAGGGCATACCCAAGGTTTGACAGTCGGCGGCCACGAGCGCTGTGACCGGGGGCGGTCGCCTGGACGGCTTGGCGAGCCGCTGAAATGGCTTCCTCGAGATCGGCGAGCCGTCCGGTGGCCTCATACCGCATCCGTAGCGCATTACCGAGGTTGGATAGGTGCAAGGGCAGCCCGGGCTGGTCCTCGCTGAGCAAGCTGAGTGCCTCACGTGTCGTGGCGATCGCCCTCTCGAGGTCGGCGGTACGGTCGGTGGTCGAGAAACGCAGTTGCAGAGCCGCGGCCAAGTCGCCGAGCCACTGCGCTCGGCTGGGATCGTCTGCCGACATCTGGTCCATCACACTCCGAACAGGTCGAGGGCGCGCCTGATCCGGTCCAGGGAGGCCGCGAGCGCGGGTTGGCTGGTGCGCAGGGATTCCAGGTTGTCTCGCATTTCGAGTTGCTGGGTCCACAGCACCGCGCGGCCGTGTTCGAGCTGGCTGACAGCGCCTGACGGGTCGCCGGCCGCCAGTGAGGCTGCGGCCGCGTCTCTGGCCACTGGTGCCTGGCGGAGCAGGCCGTGTTCCTGGTCGGAGCGGTTCAGGCCGCGCCATGAGACGTAGGGCAGCAGGGCGACGGCGTGGGCGTATCCCTCGGCCGCCTGTTTCCAGGATCTCTCGGCTGCGGCGAGCTCTGCCCACTGCCGTGCGCAGGCCAGCCGGAGTGCGGCAGGTGACCCGTCCGCGGTGGCGCCGGCTCGCCAGGAGGTGATCGCCCCGGCCAGGTTGGCGTCGCCGTGGTGATGGTCGAACGCTGCCCGGTAGGCCGAGCCGAGATTCAGCGCTGCCCCTGCTACCGCTGGATGCTGCGCGGGGTAGGCCGTGACCGCGCTCGCGGCGGCGCTGAGTGCCGCGGTGAGGTCGGCCGTGCCGGCTCCATGCTCGAAGCGCCTGAGCAGCAGCAGGCCAAGTGTGCTCAGGAGGTCCGCGTGGCCAGGGCGGTGCCCGGTACTGGCTGCGGCTTCGGTAAGGGCTGCGATGCCTTCCTCGAGATAGCTGGTCCGGGCGGCGGGGTCGTCTCGCTGGTGGTAATCGAACCAGCTCAGCAGTGCTGTTCCGAGATTGTTGACGCGGGCCGCTCGCGCTGGGTGGCCCGCAGGGCACAGGGCCAGTGCCTGCCGGGCGGCGGCCAGGGCTGACCCCAGGTCGGCCTGGTCGTCGTTCAGGTCACCGCGAATCCGCAGCAGGATGCTCACATTCGCGAGCAGCATGGCCAGGTAGACGGGGCTGTCATCCGCTGCGGTCGCAGCGGACAGAGCCGACCGGGCGGCGGCGATGGCACCGTCGAGATCATCCTGGGCACCGAGCAGCTGGTAGCGGTCATGAAGCGCGGCCGCGAGGTTCAGCCATCTCGTGGACGCGGCTGCTTCCCCGGCGGCGGTCGCTTCCACGGCGTTGCGGCACGCGGTGATGCCGCCCTCGAGGTCGGCGCGGGAGCCAGTCCAGGCGCCACGCATGGCGAGCGCGCTGCCCAGGTTGGCCTGTGCTTGCGCGTAGAACCCGCCGTCTGCTGTTCTCGCCGCAGCCTGGGTGCATAGCCTGATGGCCTCGTCGAGATCCTCTATCCGGCTGGATACGGTGAAACGGCTGGTCAGCGCAGTCCCGAGTTTGGCGAGCGCGACGCTGTGGAGGGGATGGCCATGGCGTGCCGGGGTCATCGACGCGTGCGCCAGCCGGTCTGCCACGGCCAGTGCCTCCTCGCCAAGAACCGCGCCGGCATCGCCGCCGGCAGCCGCAGCGATCCGTTCCCGGAGTTCACCAAGGAGTTCTTGATCCCCGAGCGGAACGGCCGGAGCTGTGTCCGGGGCTCCTCCACCCGGCTCGCGCGGGACTGGCATCTAGCTGCCTCCTGCGGGACCGCTACCCGGCCGCGGAGCGGAGCAGAACGCGAAGCAGGCTAGCTGTACCCTCCTCGGTGATGCTATTTACTGGGTAGTAGTCAGCGGTGCCCGGTAGAAAGCTGAGCGGTATCTCCTCAGGCGACCGGCCTGGCAGCACCACCGGCAGGATTTTCCGCGTCCATTCCTTCCGATACCTGTGCAGCAGGTCGACCAGGCGCTGATACTCGAACAGCACTCCTAGCCGCTCGCCCTCGGGCAGCGTGCCATCACCGGCTGCGCGATAGGCAGGCGAGGCGACCACGATCACGTAGTCCGCGCGCTGGATCTGGGTGGTGATCCACTCATCCCAGTTGCGACGCTCTTCCAGCCCTTGCCGGTCGAAGTGGACATCCAAGCCCATAGCCGAGAGGAACCCGCAAAACTCGGTCACCGCGGCCTTGTGAGCGGACGATTCATGCGCGTAGGAGACAAATACCCGGGACCCGATTCCGCGAGCGTCCCCCAGGGGGCGAATGGGCATCTGCGCGGACCCGCAGTCAGGGTCGGCTGGGGGCAGGCTGACGGTGAAGGCGTCCTGAAGGCCGGCGGGGCGGAGGCGGAGACCGGGATCGGTCTCGACGCGGTAGTTCCCGGCCGCCACGACCGGCACCTCGTCCCAGTTCTCGGGCACGAGCAGGACGAGCCAGCCGGTATGCGTACCCGCGGGCACGCCATCGGTGTGCCGCCACCGGATGAGGCTGCCGCTGGGGCCGAAGGAGTCGATGCGCGGGATGAGCGCGGGCAGCGCGATGTTCGCCGCGGGTGAGCGCGGAGGCCAGGACCCGCCGCCACTGCCGTCCCGGCGGACGAAATTGAGCTGCCCGGTCAGCTCGTAGGAGACGGCATCCGCCTGTTCCACTACCCGGGTCGGCACCGCGTCGTAGACCACGACCTCCGGATCAGGGAACCTGAACCCGACCTCGGCCCACGCTGGCGCCTGCACATCGGGAGCGATATCAAACTCGTAGTTCACCCGTACGAGGTATGCCGCCTGGCCAGCAAGGTCAGCGGGAACGGGAGCCAGCCGGTGCACTTGCCATCCGCGCAACCTAATCAGGCCGAGAGCGATCCTACCGGGCGCCATTTCCACCGACTTGGCGGAATCAACCAAATATAGGGGGACATAGCCGACATCCTGCTGGCCTGGATGACCGGACAACATGCCCACAGGAACCCCCTTATACACGGCAAGCGCAAATGACATTGTATAGAGTGCAGCGAGGACGGAAACCGGAATCTGAGCGGATGAGCCGGTACATGACTGCTGAGATACAGAACCGCCTATCGCGGGAAATCGACCGGCGGATGGCACTCGCTAGGGAATGGGATGACCTGGTCGGGCAGGTCCGCGGGCTTAAGGGCTTCGAGGACTTCCTCCGGCCACCGCCACTAGACTCGCTCCTCGGAGCGGCCGCGCGCGGGCCCGTGGTTATCGTGAACGTGAGCCAGTGGCGTTGCGACGCTCTCATCATCACGACTGGTGGCGTCCAAGTGGTGAGGCTACCGGACCTGACCGCGGAGGAGATCACCCGGCGCACCGCCTCGTTCCTGGCCGTCCTGCAGGACAGCCTGTCCGCTGACCCGGGGTTGTCGTTCGCCGCGGCTCTCGAGGCCCGTGCGCGGAGTCTTCGCGAGCGTGACGGGGTGCTCCGGTCGACGACCGAATGGCTATGGGATGCTGTAGCCGAGCCCGTGCTCGCTGCCCTCGGCATCAGCCGGGCCGACCCGGCCGGGCCGCAGGCGCGCGTGTGGTGGTGTCCGACAGGGCTGCTGGCCCTGCTTCCCTTGCATGGCGCTGGCTACCACCAGGCAGGGGACGGACGGACTGTCCTGGACCGGGTAATCTCCTCCTACACCCCGACCCTCCGGGCACTGCGCGATGCCATGAAGGGACGCACTGACGTGTCCCCGGGCGCAGGACGGCTGCTGTTCGTAGGCGTCCCCGAAGCACCGGACCAGCTTCCGATGGCCGAGGACGTGGCACGCGAGCATGATTTCCTGATCGAGCACTTCCCCGGCGACTTGACCGTCCTGAGCGGCCGGGACGCCACGGTGGCGGCAGTCCAGGCGGCCATGCCCGGCCACCGCTGGATTCACCTCAGCTGCCATGGCTACCAGGACCTACGCGACCCGTCCGCGGCTGGCCTGGAGTTGTCCGACGGGATCCTGACCGTTACCCGCCTCAGCAGCGCCCGCTACGCCGGTGACCTGGCGTTCCTGTCAGCATGCCGGACCGCGGCCGGCGGCGTCGACCTGCCGGACGAGGTGATCACTCTGGCAGCGGCGCTGAACTATACCGGCTACCGGAATGTCGTGGCGACCCTGTGGTCGGTCGATCCGGCGGTAGCAGCACACATGACCGCTGCTGTCTACACGGCGATGATCACGGACAGCGGCTTCGAGCCGGACAAGTCTGCAGCCGCCCTGCACAAGGCGGCACGAGCCCTGCGCGACGATGGCCGCCCACTGGACGACTGGCTTCCGTTCACCCATACCGGGCCATGAGGGATGCCGCACGCACGTCGTGCCGCCTATCTCCCGGACAGGGCAAAGCGCTTCCGGCCGACAGCGGTGAGCCTGAGCAGGCGCGCCTGCTCTGCCTTGAGCGCAGCGAATGAGCGGTCGACGTAGTCGACGTAAATATCACCGGGATGACCGATAAGCCGGCTTCCGGCAGGGGGGCCGGACTCGGTTTCCGGCAGCAGCAGTACCTCGTAGGCGGATACGTGCGCGCAGAAAGCCAGCAAAGGATCCGGCATCTCCGCCTCGATTATCAGATCGGCATGCCCCAGGATCAGATCCCTCATCCTCATGCTGGCCGGCATCAGCGAATGATTGAGCCACGCCCTCCACGTATCCAGCTCGCGCTTGCCCAGCTGCCCGGCATCGACCCTCTCGTCACTCGACGGGAGGACCGAGCTGTCCCGCAGAGATTTCCAGACCAGCTCATTAACGCGCACCAGCGCGTGCAGCGGCCCGTACAGCTCCCGCAGCTGGGCATTTACCCTGGTCAGCAGAGCCTGGCGGCGCTCAAACTCATACTGGTTTTGCCGGTTCAGCAAGAAGACCAGTACCGCGACTATTATGCTGGCGCTCGCGGTGATGACTGCCGTGGCCATACCCTGCCCTCACGGTAAACGGGGAGACACTTCCACCGGATATGCACCCTTATGATGCCCAGATTCCGGCTAGTCTCCCGTCGGCGCGCGTGCTGCACACGCAAACCCCCGAGCAGGTGAATGCCATGCGCGATAACGAAGGCCGATGCCAGGAAGACGACATCCCGGCCCCGTCCTGGCAGCACCTCCCGCTAGATTCGCGACGGAAGGTGCCTTATTCGTGGCCGTGAACGATCATGTAGAACAGGCCGAGCGGCGGCTGGCAGCCTGTGCGTGCCGAGAATCTCGTCCACAGCTCTGACCAGCAGAGTTGCTCTCCCTGCCATCCGGCCGTGATGATCATCGATCATGTGCCTGCGGTTCATGTTCCTCCTGACCACGCGGCTAACGGCGTGGCTGCGGCTCGCGCGGCGTGAGGAGACATGGAAGACCGCAGAGATCCTGATCCTGCGCCACCAGCTCGCCGTACTGCAACGACGGCAGCCGCGCCGCCCGAGGCTGGACTGGGCGGACCGGGCCCTGATCGCGACCCTGCTCGCCGTGATACCGAAAGCCCGCCGGCACGGGCTGCGGCTGCTGGTCAGCCCGGACACCATCTTGCGCTGGCATCGCGACATCGTCCGCCGCCGCTGGGCCGCCAGGTCCATCCGCGGCAAGACCGGCCGGCCAGCTACCCGCCGGAACATCAGGACCCTGGTCCTCCGGCTGGCCCACGAGAACCCCGGCTGGGGCTACCGCAGGATCCACGGGGAACTGGCCGGGCTGGGGGTACGAATCTCGGCGTCGACGGTATGGGAGATCCTGAAGAAAGCCGACATCGATCCCGCGCCACGGCGGCGACGAGCAGGCCCTACCTGGCCGCAGTTCCTGCGCTCCCAGGCCGAGGCGATCCTGGCGTGCGACTTCTTCACAGCCGATCTGCTCGACGGTACCCAGGCTTACGTCCTGGCCGTGATCGAGCACGCCAGCAGGCGCGTCACGAGCTTCTGGACCGTACGCTCGTCTGGAACCAGGCCCATCTGCGGCGGATCTTGCGCGCGTACGAGATCCACCACAATCAGCACCGGCC
>OBLT010002533.1_pt1 | contig 11340 bp, 9 predicted proteins | sample 1518721 | NCBI WGS metagenome assembly OBLT01 (sample SAMEA3539307, study PRJEB22396) | soil metagenome | biome: tundra; feature: field; material: soil | place: USA | collected 2010-05 | depth 0.15 m | reverse complement strand
GTCCCGCACTTCCCCTTGTAGGTCGCCGAGACGGTTCGCGCCAGCTGCTCGGCGGGCTACAAGGCGTTTTGGTCGGCGAGCGATGGGCTGCCGTCCCCGGCATACTTCGAGGCCGCCTATCCCGGCTTTTCTGACCCGACCGCGAAGTTGGGGACGAGCTTTGCCTCCCCCGGCCAGCGTGCAGGGATGCTCCGGGCCGAAGTGGCGGACCGCCTCGGCCTGAGCACGGCGGTCGCAGTGGCGGCCGGCAACGTCGACTCGTTCGTATCGGTCCCAGGAGCCGGGGTGCAAAGCGCAGGAGTGTTCCTGATGGTCGTGGGCACGTCCATCTGCGACCTCGTCATCGATCGGCACGAGGCCCGGATGCCAGGGATCACAGGCGTCGTGGAGAACGGCATCTTGCCCGGGTTTTTCGGCTACGAAGCTGGGCAAGCGGCTGTCGGGGACATGTTCGCGTGGTTCGGGAGCCGTCTCCTCGGCCTGAAGAGCGGTCAGCCGGGCTCGGGAGGGAGCTGGCACGAGGAGTTCGAACGAGAGGCGGCCAAGCTCGTGCCCGGAGCGAGCGGGCTCGTGGCGCTCGACTGGTGGAACGGCAACCGGACGATCCTCGGCGATGCGGACCTGTCGGGCGTCATCGCCGGCCTCACTCTCGCGACGACGCCGGCCGAGATCTACCGGGCTCTGCTCGAGTCGGTGGCCTTCGGGACGCGACGGATCATCGAGAACTTCGTGGAGCATGACGTCGCCATCGACGAGATCGTCGCATGCGGTGGGATAGCCGAGCGCAGCGCGCTCATGATGCAGTTGCTCGCGGATGTGACCGGGCTGCCGGTCACGATCCCTGACTCGAGCCAGATCCCCGCACGTGGCTCGGCGGTGTGCGGTGCACTCGCGGCGGGCTCGTCACGGGGTGGCTTCGACAACTTCGAAACGGCAGTCAGCGAGCTCAGGCCGGCGATGTCCCGTCGCTACGAGCCGTCGCCGCAACACCGTGCGACCTACGACGAGGTCTACTCGGTCTTTGGTTCGTTGCACGACGAGTTCGGCCGAGAGCATGTCGAATGGCTTCACCACCTCAAGCAGATCCGCCGGACCGCGTTGGCAGCAAGCACGTGATGGTTCCATAGACACGCGGCGACGAACAGGTCACGAAGAGACTCCTCGGGCCGACCAGCCGGTTCACGGTTGCCGACCGTGGGCTAGGACGAATGCCCAACTAGCTAGGATCTCCCAAGAGATCGCCAGGTCGTCGTGTCGACCCCCTAGGTTCGCTTCGTGCTGCCGGTGGAGTGCGAATCGGGAAGCGAAGAAAGTATGCATCGCGAACGTGTGGTTGCGGCGCTGAGTCACGTGGCGCCGGACCGTTGTCCGTGGCAGGCAACATTCACCCCGGAGTTCGCCGAACGACTCCGCGCAGGTCTGCGCCTTGATGTCGCGGCCGGCGCGCACAATCCTCATGGCGGCGGCAATTCGCGCGACCTCGAGATAGGCCTCGATCAGGATCTCCTCATCACCTCGGTGGGTTGGGCGAATTCCTACTACGGGGAGGGCTGCGAGTACGTCGACGAATGGGGAGTCAGCTGGCTGTCGGCGCCCTACGAGACACCGTATGGCGTAGGTCACTACACCGAACCGCGCGGCCATCCCCTTGCCGAAGCCGACGCCAAAGCGGTCGCGCGCTATCGGCCGCCCGACCCGGGTCGACCAGAGCTCTACACGGACGCCGAACGGCTCATCGCCGAGCATGGAGCCGAGTACTGGATCGTCGGCTCCACCGTCACGACGATTTTCGAGACGGCGTGGGCATTACGCGGGCTCGAGCAGCTGCTGACCGACTTCATAGAGGACCCCGATCTTGCGGACGCCATTCTCGACATTCCCTACCGCTACCATCTCGCCGCGGCCGAGACGCTCGTGCGCATGGGCGTGGACATGATCTGGCTCGGCGACGACGTGGGTCACCAGCACGGCATGTTCATCTCGCCCCGTCACTGGCGCCGCTTCCTCAAGCCGCGGATGGCGCACATCATCGAGCGCCTGAAGACCATCAACCCGGGCGTGAAGATCGCGTACCACACCGATGGCTGCGTCTACCCAATCATCCCGGAGCTGATCGAGATCGGGCTCGACGTGCTCAACCCGATCCAGCCCGCCGCGATGGAACCTGTCAAGGTCAAGCGCGAATACGGCAAGGACCTCTGCTTCTGGGGCTCGATGGATGAGCAGTACACCTTGCCATTTGGCAGTCCGGACGACGTCCGTCGGGAGGTGCTCGACCGTATCGCCACCCTCGGGGCGGACGGCGGCCTCATTCTGGCGCCGACTCATCACGTGCAGCTCGATACCCCGCTCGAGAACTTCTGGGCGATGGTCGAAGCGGTCACAGGACCTGGGGCAACTGCATGAACTCGATTGAGCGAGTAAGGGCTGCCATTGAGCTGCAAGAGCCGGACCGCGTGCCTGTGGATCTGCACGACTTCCAGGTAGCCGCCCGCGCCTCCGGCTTGCCGATGTCGGAGATCTTCCGTGACGGCGCGCTGCTAGCCGAAGCCATGCTCGCGGCCTGGCGCGAGTTCGGGCACGACATGATCCTGCTGGAGAACGGCACTGCTTGCAGTGCCGAGGCGTGCGGGATGGTCGTGCGCTACGGCGATGACACAGCGCCGGTGGCCGGCCGACCCATTCTCGATTCCCTCTCTGAGGTGGCCGATCTGCAGGTGCCGGACCCCTACGTCACCTTCCCGATGTCCGAGATCCTGAAGGCAACCCGCATTCTCGCGCGCGAGATCGGCGACAAAGCTTGGATCTGCGCGCGCGCGGACCAGGGGCCGATGGACCTGGCAGCGGAACTTCGGGGCATAAGCGAATTCATGATGGATCTGGCGACCGGCGAGGAGGAGGGTCTGGTCCACGCGCTGCTCGACTATGCCAGGCGGGTCGCAACACGCTATGCCTATGCCCTGATCGAGTGCGGTGGCCACTCCACGTCCATCGGCGAGCCGATAGCGGGACCTGCGATGATCTCGCCACGACAATACAGCCAGTATCCCTGGATTCATGAGCACCGCATGGTTACCGAGCTCAAGGAGCACGGCATCGTTGTGCACCTGCACATCTGCGGAAACACCGAGCGGATTACCGACGATTTCATCGCCACCGGGGCTCAGGTTCTCGAGATTGACCACAAGACGGATGCAGCACGCCTCAAAGCAGCAGCGCGCGACTTTACGTGCCTGCTGGGCAATATCGACACCAACCTGCTCGCGCTCGGGTCGGTCGGGGAGGTTGATGCCGCCTGCCACGAGCTCATCGATATTTGCAAGCCTGGCGGCGGATTCATCCTGGGCCCGGGGTGCGCCATGGCACCAACCACCCCACCGGAAAATATCCACGCACTCGTCGAGTCGGCAAAGAAATATGGGTCGTACCGGCGCGCGTGAACCTGGTTTGACACCTTGCCTTGCCAGATCTGAGCTCGAGCCGCAGGGTTATTCCACGGTCGGTGGGTGACATCCACGGCTCGCTACCATAAGGCCATGGATACTCGACGACTGGGCAAGACCGGATTCGACGTCAGCGTTATCGGCTTTGGCGCGTGGGCAATCGGGGCAGACTGGGGCGACGTGGATGACGAGACATCCATGCAAGCCCTACACGCTGCCGTCGATGGCGGTGTCACGTTCTTCGACACTGCCGACGTCTATGGTGACGGCCGCAGCGAGCAGCTGATTGCCCGGCTCCGCCGCGAACGGGACGAGGAGCTCATAGTCGCGACGAAGATGGGGCGCAGGCTCCCGGCTCAGTCGGTGGCCGGCTACTCGCCGGAGAACCTTGAATCCTTTGTCGCACGGTCGCTAACCAACCTCGAGACCGATTGCCTGGATCTTGTCCAGCTGCACTGCCCTCCGACGGACCTCTTCTATCACCCGGAGGTATTCGCTGCCCTCGACGAGCTCGTAAGCACCGGAAAGATAGCCAACTATGGAGTTTCCGTCGAACGAGTGGAGGAGGCCCTAAAGGCGCTCGACTATCCAGGGGTCGCGACGATCCAGATCATCTACAACATCTTTCGCCAACGACCCGAGGAGCGGCTCTTTCCAGCGGCCCAGATTGCCGATGTAGGGATCATCGCGCGCGTACCGCTGGCATCGGGGCTGCTCACCGGGAAGATATCGGCCGATACGGTCTTTCCGTCCAATGACCACCGCAGCTACAACCGCCACGGAGAGGCATTCGACGTCGGTGAGACCTTCTCGGGCGTCGACGTCGAAGCGGGCCTTGCCGCCGTGGACAAGATTCAAGCCATTCTCCCCGAAGGCGAGACTCTTGCAAGCCTGGCGCTCCGCTTTTGCTGCTCGCGTCCGGCCGTCTCGACGGTGATCCCCGGCGCCAAGACGCCGGCGCAGGTGCGAGCTAACGCCAGCGCCGGCGAGCATCGCAAGCTCAGCGAGGACACGTTGGCCCATCTTCATGAGATCTACCAGTCCTACATCGCCCCGTCGGTGCACAACCGTTGGTGACGAAACGCCGAGATCGACGGGGTCGCGTCCCTCATGCACGTCGTCGGCTCGGCCGTGGCTTCGAGATCAACAGCGTGACGGGATTCCTCGTATCGTAGGACCAGGCGGGCGCTGCTTTGTCGGCCAACTCTCAGGGCCGCGCCTCTGAGCAGCCATTTTAGGTTGGCGCCAGCGTTTAGGTCCTTGCAAGGACTTCCGGGAACCAAGCGGCAGGATCGTCGATGATCCGCCGTATCGTGATTCCTGCCGCCCCCCGGACGGAAGCGTCGGTGCCGAGGGACGAGACGACGACCTCGGTGGGTGACCAGGAATGGTTCACAACGCGATCACGAAGCTCGGCAGTCACGGGTCCGATCAGCCACGGTGCGAGCTCCGCGTAGAAGCCGCCGAGGACGACGGTCGGCAGGTCCAAGACGTTGAGAAACGCAGAAAGCGCGATACCGAGCGCGGCTCCGGCCTTCTCCAGACAGAGGAGTGTCGTCGGCTCGCCTGTCATCGCTCGCCGGACGAGCTCTGGTACGGATTCGACAGGACTACCGATGGTGGTCCCCGCCTCTTGCGGCAGCCCTGCGGCTGCAAGCAACGCCTCCTGGCCGGCTACGCGTTCGAGGCAACCGCGGCCACCACAGCTGCATGCCGGTCCCATCGGATCCACGGTCACATGACCGAGTTCACCTCCGAGGCCTCGGACACCGCGAAACAGCTCGCCACCGATGACGATCCCAGCTCCGACCCCGATCTCACCCGACACGAGCACGAAGTCCTGCAAGCTATTCCTGCGACCAGACCAGAGCTCGCCGAGCGCCGCCAGATTTGCTTCGTTGTCGCAGTACACTGATTGAAGGGGCCGACCAAGCATTTTGGCAACGACCTCGGCCGGCGCGATACCCTGCCATTCCAGCAGGTTGGGGGCGCGATGGAGAACGCCGTCAAAGTCCACCAACCCTGGCACGCCGACGCCGAGCCCGAATACGGTGAGCCCGGCAGCGTCCGCCTTGCGCCAGACAAGACTTGCAGCCCGGACGGCCCTTCGTAGTACGACCTCGGGTCGGAGCAGCCGATTGTCGCCCACGACCGTCCCTCGGAATCGAACCGCACCGGTGAGGTCGACGACGCAACACGACACGTAATCGACGTTGATCTCCATGCCGAGCCCGGCAGGCCCTTGCGGATTCAGGCTGAGAGGGCTGCCAGGTCGCCCGATGAGGCCCCGTTCCGGGTCGCGCTCGACGACAAGTTGGGCATCCATCAACGCATCGACCAGTGTCGAGACCGTCGCCTTGGTGAGGCCAGTGAGCGCAGCCAGTTGTGCACGCGACAATCTCCGCGAAGCCGCGATCTGCCGGAGCACGAGAGAGAGATTGTGCCGCTTCAGCAGCTGTTGCCGAGCGGGCACGCTGGGAAGTGGTCTTCCCGTCTGTTTCGGCATTCGGGCAAATTCGCGATTGCCCCTAGCCATGTTTCCAGCTATCGCTCGTCCATGCGTGCACGAGAGATGTGTCCGTCGCGGACGTCCGCATATCGAGCTCGTATCGCTGGCCGCGGTTCGGCGTCGAATCGCAACGACCCGCTTAGCGGCCATGGATGGGGCTTGTGGTCGGGCACGAGTACCCACTTTGCCTGGAATGCAGCGCCGTCGGCGACATACTCGCCTGGGGGCGGCACGAGGACCGGGCGGCCGAAGATCGCCGGCGCGATCCGCCGTAGGGCTTCGGATCGGCTGCCACCGCCGATCAGGCGCACACGCTCGATCTCGACGCCATGTGACTCGACAGCATCAAGTGCGTCCGCCAGGCCGCACAACAGGCCCTCGACAGCGGCCCGGGCGAGGTGGGCCGGAGTGGACGTCCTGAGGCTGAGGCCGTAGAGCTCGCCGGTTGAGTCCGGGAGATTGGGAGTTCGTTCTCCTTCGAAGTAGGGGAGGAGAACCAGTCCATCGGCGCCCGATGGAGCTGACAGTGCCAGGTCGGAAAGACCTTGCTGATCGACGCCGAGGATCCGGGCAACGCCCTCGAGAACGCGAGCGGCGTTGAGGGTGCAGACGAGCGGTAAGTAGCGCCCGGTCGCGTCGGCAAAGCCTGCGACGGTGCCGGAACTATCCGGCATCAGGACGTCGGAACTTGCGAACGCGGTACCAGACGTCCCGACCGAGACAATGACGTCGCCGTCGGTGGGACCTACGACAAGCGCAGCCGAGGCGTTGTCACCAGCCCCCGCTCCGAAGAGGGTAGGGCCGCTCTGTCCGGGGCTCTCCGCCGGTTTGAGGACACGCGGGACCTTGACGACGCGTCCCAACGCGCGCTCGAGTAGGTCGAACCGGTATTCATCGGTTATGGGCGACCAGTAGCCCGTGCCGCTCGCGTCGCTTCTGTCAGTGGTGAGCGACTCGATCGTCAGGCCGTCTTGGTGCTGAGAACCCAGGAACCTCCAGGTGAGCCAGTCATGCGGCAGGCAGACGGCTGCTGTGCGATTGGCATTGTCAGGTTCGTGTTCGGCAAGCCATCGGAGCTTCGAGACGGTGAATGCCGCCAAAGGGACACTTCCGACGGCGTGTGCCCACGCATCGGCACCGAACTCCGATACGAGTGCTTCGGCCTCAGGAGCCGATCTCGTGTCGTTCCACAAGAGCGCCGGACGTATGACGTTCGCGTCCTCGTCGAGGCAGATCATGCCGTGCTGTTGCGCGGCGATCGAGATCGAAGCGATACCGTCGAGGCCCCCTGCGTCCGCAAGCGCAGTCTGCAGAGCCTTCCACCAGCTCTCAGGGTCGACCTCGGTCGAATCGGGATGCTGGGCCCACCCCTTGCGGACGAGGTCACCCGTGGCAGCGTCGCGGACGACGACCTTGCACGATTGCGTGGACGAGTCCACTCCGGCGACGAGCGTCACGGCAGGAGCGGGTTCTCGCGCCGGGCAAGTCCGTGGGGCCGGGGGGCGACGCTATCGGGTTGGTCAGCGGGCGCCAAGGACGTGCTCCACCGCGAGCTGATCCAGATGAGCGAACCCGAACCCGTGCACAGCGGCCGTCTTGAGGTCGAAGTCCTCGAAGGCAGACCGGTCAGCGAGCAGATCGAGATAAGACTCGGCGTCCCCGAGCGTCGGAGTGGCGAGTTCTCCGACCTGGCTCGCTCGCAAGGCTTCCTGCACGGCTGGATCGGCACGGAAGGCTGCCGCCCGCTCCTTCAAGAGCAGGTACGTCTGCATGTTGGATGCGGCCGAGGTCCAGACGCCGGCCGCATCCTCTGTTCTCATGGGCTTGTAATCGAAATGCCGGGGGCCGTCGTAGGAAGGCCCACCCCCGGGGCCCCCGTTCTCGAGAAGGTCGACAAGGTGGAAGGCGCTCAGCAGGTCGCCATGTCCGAAGACGAGGTCCTGGTCGAACTTCGCCCCACGCTGACCGTTGAGGTCTATGTGGAAGAGCTTCCCGTGCCAAAGGGCCTGTGAAACGCTGTGTACGAAGTTCATCCCAGCCATCTGTTCGTGCCCGACCTCGGGGTTCAGCCCGACCATCTCGTGATGCTCGAGCGTCGAGATGAAGGCAAGCGCGCTTCCTACGGTGGGCAGCAAGATGTCGCCGCGCGGTTCGTTCGGCTTCGGCTCAATCGCGAATCGGATGTCGTAACCACGGTCGATGACGAATTGCGCGAGAAGGTCAAGTGCCTCCCGGAAGCGGTCCAAGGCCGCCCTGACGTCCTTTGCCGCATCGGTGTCAGAGCCCTCGCGCCCACCCCAGAAGACATACGTCGTCGCCCCAAGCTCGGCGGCGAGGTCGAGATTGCGCATGACCTTTCGGAGGGCGTAGCGGCGGACCTCGCGGTCGTTGCTCGTGAAGGCCCCGTCCTTGAAGATCGGATGGGAGAAGAGATTGGTCGTGACCATCGGCACAACTAGACCTGTCGCGTCCAGGGCGTCGCGGAATCGCTTGATTCTTCGTGCGCGCTCGGCATCATCCGACCCGAATGGAATCAGGTCGTCATCATGAAGAGTCACACCGTACGCGCCCAGTTCGGCAAGGCGAGACACGGCTTCAACGGGGTCTAGCGGGTCTCGTGTCGCATCCCCGAATGTGTCTCGAGCCTGCCAGCCCACCGTCCACAGTCCAAACGAGAAGCGATCATCACGGGTCGGTGCCAGCATCAAGGACCTCCTCGGTACTTCGTTGATGGGTTGAACTTAATCATCCTTGGGCGCGGCGTCAACCGAAAGACGCCTCGCGCTGAGACGCCAGCCAGGGCAGCCGTCAGCCGATGTAGCGACCGAGCAGGCTGAAATCGGCCGGGCTGAGCCGGTCGGCAATGTTCCCGGCCTGATGCCAGTAGGGGTAACGCAGCGGCTCGGCGCTGACCGCGTCCAGCCGCGACACCTCCTCGTCGCTGAGCACGAGATCGGCCGAGGCCAGGTTGTCGGTGAGCTGTGCCTCGGTGCGCGCGCCGACGATCACCGAGGTGACCGCCGGCTTGCCGATGAGGTAGGCCAGTGCGATCTGAGCCGCCGACACACCGCGCGCCGAGCCGATCTCGATCAGTACCTCGATGGTGTCGTACAGCTTGTCCTGGTCGTAGATCGGCGGTTCGTCCCACTCACCGCTCAAGTGCCGGCTGCCTTCTGGGGCGTCGGTCCCTTGTCGCCGGTACTTGCCCGAGAGCAGCCCACCGGCGAGCGGGCTCCACACCAGGATGCCGAGACCCTGGTCGATCGACACCGGCACCAGTTCGGCCTCGGCGTCGCGCGCTTGTAGTGAGTAGTAGATCTGCTGGCTGACAAAACGCGGCAGACCGGTGTGCTCCGACACCGCCAACGCCTTCATCAAGTGCCAGGCGGAGAAGTTCGACGCGCCGACATAGCGCACCTTGCCCGAGCGGACCAGGAAGTCCAGCGCGCCCAGGGTCTCCTCGAGCGGAGTCTGGCCGTCCCATCCGTGCATCTGGTACAGATCGATGTGATCGGTGCCCAGCCGGCGCAGGCTCGCCTCGGCTGAGGAGATGATGTGGTGACGCGACAGCCCCGCGTCGTTGGGCTCTTCGCTCATCGAGAATCGCACCTTGGTCGCGATGAGCACCCGGTCACGATCGCTGCCGAGAGCCTTGCCCAGGATCTCCTCCGATAACCCGTAGGAGTACACGTTGGCGGTGTCGATCAGGTTGACGCCGGCGTCTCTGGCAAGGCCGATCTGCCTCCGAGCTCCCGCGACGTCGATTTGGCCTACGGGACTTGCCCATCCGGTCCCGCCGAAGCCCATTGTGCCAAGCGTGACGGTTGAGACACGCAGTCCGGAGTTACCTAGCTGGCGATATTTCATGCGACAGAAACTACGGGACAATTGTGAGCTTGTCGATCGATCTTGAGGCCATTGCGCCCCTGCAAGGATTGCTGACGATGTCCCACTCGGCGCGAGCGGCGATCGCTATGATCCCTTGCATCTTCGACTATGTCGCACTAGGGCGTTGCCACGCGCGAAACCTGGTGCCGGCACAGGCTGAGTCCCACGCATTTGAACCGTCGGTGGGCCGCAGCGAGGGGCCACACCAGATGATCCGGCCCAGCAGCGGTCGGCTTGCGGGGATCGGTGCCCGATAGCTGTCAATGACCTGTCTGGAAGGAAATCACGTGCACGAGACCGATGAGACGCTCGAATGCTGGTTCCTGACCGGTAGCCAGGCACTCTACGGAGACGAGACGCTGCGCCAAGTGGCTCAGCAATCCGCCGAGATAGTCGCACTGCTGAACGCCGGCCCGGAGATCGGTGTCCGCCTGGTCTGGAAGCCAGTGCTCACCGGAGCAGCAGAGATACGCCGGGCGTGCATCGAGGCGAGCTCCACGGATCAATGCATCGGTGTCATCGCGTGGATGCACACCTTCTCGCCTGCAAAGGCGTGGATCGCCGGGCTCGATGCTCTGCGAAAGCCCCTGTTGCACCTGCACACCCAGGTGAACCTCTCGTTGCCGTGGGACGAGATCGACATGGACTTCATGAACTTGAACCAGGCGCCGCACGGCGATCGTGAGTTCGGCTACATCGAGACACGGATGGCGCTTAGGCGAAAGACGGTAGCCGGCCATGCAAGCAACCCGCTGGTTCGTCAGCGGATCGGCTCATGGGCACGCGCCGCGACCGGCTGGCACGCGGCACAGCAGCTCCGGCTCGTCCGCTTCGGTGACAACATGCGCGATGTTGCGGTGACAGAAGGCGACAAGGTCGAGGCGCAACTCAGGCTCGGGATCTCCGTGAACACCTACGGAGTGAACGACCTCGTCGCCGAAGTGGAGGCCGCCTCTCCCGCGACTGTTGACGCGATCGCTGGCGACTACGAGGCCAGCTACTCGGTCGTGCCCGAGCTCGCCAAGGGCGGTGCCCGTCACGACTCTTTGAACTACGCGGCCCGTATCGAGGCTGGTCTGCGCTCGTTTCTCGAAGGCGGCAAGTTCACCGCCTTCACGACGAACTTCGAAGACCTCGGCGGATTGCGACAGCTTCCCGGTATCGCCGTGCAGCGTCTCATGGCCGAGGGCTACGGCTTCGGTGGCGAGGGCGACTGGAAGACCTCGGCGCTCGTGCGGATCCTCAAGGTCATGGGGGCGGACCAACCGGGTGGCACCTCGTTCATGGAGGACTACACATACCATCTCGGTCCCGGCGAGCCGAAGATCCTCGGTGCGCACATGTTAGAGGTCTGCCCGAGCATCGCGGCTCGGAGACCGAGCTGCGAGATCCACCCACTCGGCATCGGCAACCGCTCCGATCCGGTCCGCCTCGTTTTCGACGCTTTGCCAGATCGGAAGAGCACACGTCTGAACTCAGTCACCTTGTAATCTCGTATGC
>OBLT010002532.1_pt1 | contig 11344 bp, 14 predicted proteins | sample 1518721 | NCBI WGS metagenome assembly OBLT01 (sample SAMEA3539307, study PRJEB22396) | soil metagenome | biome: tundra; feature: field; material: soil | place: USA | collected 2010-05 | depth 0.15 m | reverse complement strand
AGGCCATACAGGCCACAGAGAGCATGGCGAGGGCTATGCCCGCCTTAATACCAGCTGACAGTCGGGAAATTTTTGATTTCAAGGTTAACCCCCTTGGTAATGATAAGAGTTATTTTTTTACCACTGCCCACCTCGATAACGGGCATACTCTGGCTGGCTAGATCCATATAAAATTTCTGAATCTGCTCCCCGGCCTTGGCAAGCCCCTGCCCGGCACCTGCTACCCCGATATCCTGCAGGTTGTTTCCGGTGATCGTCTGAGCAACCCCAAGGGCGGAAAAGCTTGTCATCCCGGATGCAGCGCTCGCCGACTGCCCTACTCCGGACGCTACACCGGCCAGGAACGCTCTGGCAATCTTGGAGCCGAACTTGGCCACGACATTTCCGGCAAGGCCCGGCTTGGCATCTGAGTCCTGCACGAAGCCGGTAATCTGTTGATCTATAACAGCATTTCCGTTTTTGGAAAGGCACGAGAGTGACACAAGCCTACACAACGCCCGTTCCTGGCTCAGATCGCCAACTCCCTCGGCAATCACAAAGCAGCCCTTAAGTCCCATTTTCACCTCATTGGGAAGTTGAGCAGGAGCTGCAACTCGGATGATCACCGGGACTGGATTGCTCTTGCCGCCGGACGAGACTGGTGCGTTTAGCCCAGATAACAGATGAGCCTCCATAAACGAGGGGGGAAGATATACGTGGTTCCCTTTTTTTTTACCCTCATCTGATTTTTCGGGAGCCGAGGCGATATCCCGGTTCTTGGCATGTCCGATCCCCCCGATGATCTCATCCTTGGGCACAGCATTATTGCCATGGCCTCCAGGAGGCTGTGGATACGAACGGGGAACGGCCTGTTCACCACCCTGCGGTGGCTGCGGGATAGGGGGCAGGTCTTTCTGTTTGGGCGAAGAGACGAGGCCAGGTACACCCTTGCTACCCGATTGGCCGCCTTTTACGGGTGTTCCCCCCTGCCCTGCCAACATAGCATTCTGAGTCAATGCAGCATTTTGAGGAGCGCCCGGCGTTACGGAAGGGGCCAGAGGGTTCGGCTTCTGTTGTCCCGGAAGTCCAGCGACAGCATTATTGTCCCCGGGAGCACCGGTTCCGGCAGGGAGTCCTGCACCGAAATTCGCTGCCATTTTCTTTAACTGATCGATATCCTTCTGCTGGGAATCCAACTGCGCTGCCGTAGATTTCTCTGCCAGCTTCGAGTCGAGATTTAGGGTGTTGCCCCTGGGCACATTGGCTTCAATTGGCGGAGCCTGGTTATGAAACGGTAAGACATAAAAGAATCCCAAAGCTATTAAAAAAACACCCCCCATAACCATTGCCACCATGAGGATTTTGCGGGTGTGGGGTTTGGCCGCCTCGTATTTCCTTTTCAGTTTATCGAACACTCAAATCCTCCTCTTTGGCAGCCGTCTTGGTCTCCACAAGGAACAGTCTTGCCCTGCCTCCCCTGTCGGGTTTTAAATTGTCGAACCCGAGAGCGAATGGCCGCTCCACGAACTCCTTCCTAAGGAAATCTTTTTCGTTGAGTTCGATTCCCTGGACCTTCGGGATCACGTAATACTCTTTCAGAATAAGTCCCTCGCCATCCACCGCCACCGATTTATGGAGTACGACGGAAACGTCCTTAAAGAAGTCTATATGTTTGTCGATTAGGGTTATCTCAAAAGAGGTGGGGAGGTTATCCTGATAGGCCAGCCTTATAAGGGCCTCGACCTTCTTTTTCTCCGGCTGGTCTTTGAAGATGGTAAGACCCTGATTCTCCCTCGCACGGATTTTCTTGCCCGATTCGAGGTGGATCGTCTGGCTAGGCACCGCCTTGGGAAAAGCGATGATCGTGTAGGTGCTGTCACCGCAGATGACGGTCAGATCAACCGGAATGGTGACATATTCGTAACTGCCCGCGACATTTTTCTTAACTTGGAATTTGATAAAGGCATTCTTACCGGAAAAATCGATACGAGCCCCCTTCTCTTCCGAGTAAAAAATATCCTTGATCGGTTCACGGCAGACTATCCGGTTAATGTCAGATCTTGAAAGAACCGCTCTCTGGGTAATTTCCGGCATGGCAAGCTGGGCATCGCCTTCCCGGTCCATGGCGGTAAAGGGCAGGCCGGCGGCAGTATCTTCCTCTTTCTTTGTCTTTCCATTTTTCTCTTCCGCTTGTATGACGGCAGCCCTTTTTGTCTCCTGGGCCTTTACCTTTTGCTTGTTCCGCTCAATATCCGGCTTTCCCTTGGGCTGCGCTTGGCTGTCATCCGGCACTGCTAGGGAAAATTCCTTCTCTTCCTCACTTCCATTCTTCTGGGTCTGTTTTTGCTGGAACCCCTTTTGAATGGCTTTGTTCTGGACGTCACTATCCGTCAGAATGGATACATCGTCTTCAGCACTGCCGACACCGGCATCCGCAAGAAACAAGGCTAATGCTAATAAAACAATCAATGTTCTCAATGGGCTTCCCTCCTACTATTTCTGTATTATTTGCGACGATGGGGGTGCCGGTGCATTGCCTGTCGGTTCAACAGGCGGTGTATCAATCTTGATGGCATCCTTGGGTTTTGAATGGCCCTTGCTGTCCTGTGCTGGAGTACGAACCGATATAGAGACCAACTGAAAACGCCCCTCGAACAAGCGGTATTCGATTACATAAGCCCTAACTTCTGCTTCAATGGCTCTGGTGTCGACCCATTGCTTCAGAATGCCAGTTACCGTCAACGTGTGGTCCTTCTGGTTCAACTCAATCGGTTGGTTGATAACGAAAGACGATGTTATCCGCCCCCGCTCTATAGTGTCGGCCAGATCGTAGAAAATCTTCTTCGCATCGGAAAATCTGTCAGGTGCATAATACTGGAGAAGGTCGCCGAATTGGCCTCGGGCAGAACCAGAGTTGTAACTAAACGCCAGAGCCGAGACCACCCGGCCGAAATTGACGATGTAGTCTTGCGAGGCATATCCATCCCGGATGGTAACCCTGCTATCCAGATAAGCAGGCACAAGAATGGTGCGCTGGTGCTTGAAGGCCTCACGAACCTCGTAACCGAGCCAGATATTAACCAGGGCCATCACGACGATGGTAAATTTCACCAGCCGGTTTTCCAGCATAAGGTTACTCGTGAACTTCTCAAATACGTTCAAGTGCATGCTCACTCCTACTCGATAAATTTTGTATGGAAACTCGACGGATAGCCATCAAGGTGGACCAGCCCTGCCCTGTAGAGCAGATGTTTGAAGAAGCCATTCGACGAACGTCTTTTTATCTTTATATATGCATACGGAACTATGAAGGCCGCCCCGAATGTAAACCAGGAACTGGCCATAAACCAGAACACAACCATGAAGAAAATCAACATAGCTTCATCCAATTCCCACCAAATAATCATGATCATGTTGGACAAGTATTGTGGAAATTTTGTGCCGTAAGTTACCATATGAAATCTCCGTTACTTTTACTTTGATGAGTGAAGGGGAACCAACTTAGAGCCATATCGGGAAAAGAATCCGTGGGCTCGGGCTATGAGCCCACGGACATTAAACAAAACGTGTTTCTGGCACCAGAACGGCCACTTCTTAAAAGAAGCAGTAGCCCATCGTGCTGAGGATGCTGTTCGCCTTGATGATGCAGATCAAGCATGCGAACACACCAACGCACGCCATGATCTTCTGGGTCCACAGGCAGTAGCCTGCAACACATACGCCGATCAGGGCAATAGCGTAGGCGGGGGCGCCGGTTGTCGCCTGATTGACGAAGTTGTAGAGGTCATACATGAAGTCGGCGTTGCTGGCAGTTCCCGAGGTGCCATAAGCAAAACCGAACGCTTGGCCGGCAGCCAGAATAACCATGGCTGCCATCATCATGTACACAACCAGCTTCCTCTGTGGTGCTACATTCAGAATCCCTTTCAACATTTTTCATCTCCTTTCTATCGAAATTTCCGTCCTGCTAGGCAGGTCCGGTGCTACAAACAGCTATTTTAAAAGCGACAATATCTGCTGCTGGTTGGCCCCGTTTACAAAACTTCCGTCTATAAAATATGCAGGTGTCCCGGAAATGCGGGAGGATGCCACAACTTCAGCAACACCCTTAATCTTTTCCGGGTTCCGTTTGTATTCAGGGAGCGGCAGGCTGTCGTGCTTGCCAGACAGAACATCCTCAAGAGCCTGTTGGGGATTGTCGGATGAGATGATGTAGTCGGTCTTTTCTTCCGCCCTGGGATGAAGGGATGTTAGAGGAAGCAGGAACACATACCTGGTAACGTCAGTACGTGACTTCCAGAACTCGGCCATCTTGCGGCAGTAGGGGCAGTCCGGATCGATGATCTCTATGACTTGGTGCTTTCCGGAGCCGATTTTTATGGCCTTGGTGAGTCCATTGGCAAAGACATTTACTTTGCCAGCTGTAATCTTTTCCCGGGCCGTGGCCGTCAGATTTTTGCCGTTTCCATCCCACATCTCACCGAAAATAAGTGTCTCGGTTTTAGGGTCGAAATAAAAGACGTTGGGTCCCGACACAACCTCGAATAAGCCGGAGACCTTGGTTGGGGCGACCGATATGATCTCCAGTTTGGGAAACTTCTTTTCGAGGATGACTTTAGAGAGGGATGTTACCAACCCCGGGTCGTCGGCAGCCATCACCGACACTGCCCCAACGGACAAATGGGCCACCAACAAACCAGCCCCTATCAGCAAACACCGGTTATTCATTATTATTCTCCCTCTTTTTGGTTTTCTTCTTTCTTGTCCGTCTTCTCAATCTTCTTCGGCTCGTCTTTCTCGACAATCCATATTTCAGCCCTGCGGTCAGCAGCCAACTTGCCACCCAAAGGCTGGGAAGATCCTAGCCCTGTTATACCGACTACTTTGACACCCAGCGATTCGAGGTAGGCCTTAACCACCTTTGCCCGCCTAAACGATAAACCGTGGTTGTACTTCTCGCTGCCTATCAGGCAGGTATGTCCTTCCACTTTGACCATCACAGGGAGTTTGCTACCTGCTAAAGTTTGCTTGAGTGCCGCCTTTCCCCTCCCCGAAAGCACCTCCGAGTCAAAAAGGAAGTGGGCCGTGGCCACAGGCTTGCGCACCGACTGCACGGCTGGCTGTATAGGTGTAGTCACAGATACCGGAACAGGGTTCGGCAGAGGATTAGAAAGAGAGGATGGCGCTTTTGAAGGGGGAAGCGTGGCCTTAACAGAGAAAGAGTACGGCTGTGGTTTGTGTACGGCCACAACCAGCTTCGGCGCCGACGGGCAATCATCGCAAATAAAATGCTGACCGTTTACCATGGCATAGAGGGCCGGACCGCCGTCATATTTAACTATGCCAGCCCGCAGGTCAGCGGCATTACCTACCGTGGCAGTGGCGAGCAATAACACTAACGCCGGTTTAACAGATTTATACTTCGGCATTTCATTCCTCCTACTATATAAGACAGGGCAAATAGGTAACAAAAATCGGAAAAAAAATGAATAAGTCGAAAAAAAAATCCCTGAAACAATTCTCAGGGAAGGAAAACCCAATAATGGAGCTACTTTACAAAAACTGTGCTCACATAACACGCCACTTGAAACTCGTGAAATCTTTAACTTCGACATACCCCCTGGTACATTTCTGGCGGAAAATACGGTTGGCCTGGGTTAGTGCAGATTCCATATCGTCGTACCATTCTTCCTTGACCCTAGTCTGGTTGCCTATTCGTCCCCACGCTCTCACCAAGACAATATTGAAGAGGGAAACGGTCAGGGCCAGGTAATAAAATCTCTGTTTGTTTTTTGAAATATCCACACAGATCATATGGACGGAATTCCCAATGTTTACGAAACGACTGTCTTCTGCCCGCGGATGCGCCAATCGAATTACCCTCTGAAACCCTTCGGGCGAATCGGTAATCCATTCAACCTTCCAATAGCCCTTTTGATCAATCGATAGAACTGTAGGCGGGCTAGTGCTTTGTTCGCCGTCTCCCCCGTACCTTCGCAATCCTCATTGTCAACCACATGGGCGAAATACATTATGGTATCGCTGATAGGAGACTTTTGCGGAGCAATAACATAGGAGTCTTTCTCCCGAATCCTTAAACCGCTAGGCCATGGCAAAGGATCACTCAAATAGACGCCATAAATATCAAAATAGATATTATTGAAGTCTCTCGACACCGCTAGGTGGCTGATCTCCGACAAAAGTTCACCTCTAACGAGTTTACCCGCAAGCGCTTTTGATATCTGGGCTGGATCCTGCCCGAGAAGATCACGGTGGCTATTGCACCATTGCAGGAATCCAAGATTGGTTTTAGAGATGGCATTCAGTAAGTAAGGGTGAACGCAAAGAGACTTGACCTTCGGAAGGCTGTGTGGCAGCCTAGGAAGGACTTCCTCTTTGGTAAGGACTTTGTACAGAGAACGAGTATCTGTAATAAAGCATCGTGAAATTTCTTGCACAGAATAACCAGAGGCAAGGGCATATTTGGTCGCAATCAACGCTTCTTCAAACATCGGTTCTCCACTGCTAAACCAATATCGCGAATACATCTTCTTAGACATATAAACCTCCTTGTAGGTTCAAATCAAAAACCCCTCAACCATCAACCACTTACGCGATTTTATGCTGGCAAAGGGTAAAAACTAACCAAAAAAATACCATTTAGCTTATTATATTCCATATCCGACATGTAAATTTCGCGCCAAAAAAACCCTAAACCATCAACTACTTACTCAACATTGGTCAAAAAACCCTCAACCATCAGCTACTTACAAAAACCACTCAACCATCAACTACTTACGAGGATTCCTTTAAGTATCCAACCCCAGAACCTAGGATATGCTTATATTATGAATCAAAATCTTTTCTCCTATGTTCCATACTGCGGGACACGAAGTCATCATCATAAACCACCAAAGTCGGCTAACATATTGATGGTTGAGCGGAAATTACCAATAACAGGTTTATTGGCCAGAAAGGATAGGTTAAGCTTCATATTGCGTAAACCACACGTTCCTTGATTCTTTGTTTTTCTGTCGCACACGCTCCTTATTGAAATCCTTGATCTGTTTTTGGGAAACAAAAATCACTTCCTTTTCCATATGTATTTTTGTGGCCAACGCAATCTTCTGTTCTACCCTAGTGCGAATCATACGAGCATGGCCCCGGGGCACGCCCATCACTTTCGCAGCCTCGTAATCATTAAGGATGCCGTGCTCTGTTAATCCCGTAAAGAGTCTGAAGAACAAAATCTCCTGTGGTGAAAGAATGCGCTCTACATTTTGAACCGTCCTGGTAAAATAGCGCTCGGTATCCACATACACGGATGGGTTTATTCTGGGGCATGCCAACATGGGTAGATCGTCTACTCTTGGGTCCCATGAACTGCCAGGGACTGTAGACCCTAAGAGATATCTATTGAATGAAACGAGGAACATCTTCCAGAAACATCCCCTTCCCTCGAGGGCCTTCCTGCGAACTTCGAGAGCCAATGGGTATGCCTCCTGTAAAAATTCCTCCACCTCATCCTGAGTTGTTCTGTAACCCGGAGAGACGTATTTGTAAATCCGTTGGATTAACTTCTTCCGCATCCCCTTGACGATCTCAACGGTTTCCTCGACAGACGGTATGGCATCCTTCCCAAAAATAGACATTCCCCCTCCCCAAAGTATGACAAAGACTAAACCTTCTTGCCCTTTTTATCCTTACCCTTACCTCCGTCTTTCGTTTCCTTCTTGGGAGCGTTTTTGGTCAGCCACGCCCCACAGGATCTGGCGCTGGTATATACCTCCTTCGGAAGAACCAGCCTCTTTTGCCTACTTAACGTCTTGGCGTATTCGAGTGCCTTCTCTGTCGGCGCCCCGTCCTCATCCATCTTTGTCACTCTTCTTGGGATCTCGTATTTCATCAACTTATGGACTCCCTTGACGAATTGCTGCCAACCCTTCCCCGGCACTCTACCCTCTATCTGGTCAAGGTATGCCTCCATCTGGCTTGTCAACGCATACTCGATAACCCACGGGTATTCCTTCTTGAGCCACCCGATGAGCTTTTCCCCTGCCGTTGTCGGATGCACCTGCTTTTTGGTAAGCTGAATGTATTCCTTCTTCTTCAAGACGGCAGAAATGCTCGCATAGGTGGATGGTCTGCCGATTCCGAGCGCTTCCAGCTTTTCAACCAGTGTCGCCTAGGAGTACCTGGAGGGTGCCCGGGTCATTTTGGCCTCGGCCTCTTCGCCCAGCTTGGCAATCAACTCTCCCTTGGTAAGTACAGGGAGCTTCTGGTATCCCTCGTCTTTCTCCTCATCTGAAGCATTGTCCTCGGAATCCGTTCCAGTTGCCGCCCCGTAGATGTCTACCCAACCGGGAAAAGAAGTTATTCTGCCTCTGGCCTTGAACACCTCCCCGCAACATCTAAACCTCGCCTTGGTCTCCTCATATACCGCCGGCGCACCCTGACTGGCCACCGCCCGGCGGAAAATCAGTTCATAGAGCTTGGCATGTTCGACAGTAAGACCCTCCGTGAGGACTATCTTCTGACAATTTGCCAACGAGTGGAGCACCGTCGCTGTTGGGCGAATCGCCTCATGCGCTTCAGCCTGGCTGTTCTTGGAGATATGCCTTATGGGAGATGCCGGAAGGTATTGAGCGCCGTGCCGGTCCTTGATATACGACCAGGCGGCAGTTATGAATTCTTCAGACAACACCGTTGAATCCGTACGGTGATAAGTGATCAAGCCCGCCTCAAACAGACCCTGAGCAAGCTTCATCGTATGGTCTGGTGAGTACTGGAGATTTGCGGATGCAGCAGCCTGCAACTTGACAGTGGTGAACGGGGGCTTGGAATTCCACTTTTTCTGCTGGTTTTCCACACCGACGCATACCGCAGACTTGTCTGCCGTAAGTGATGCCAACACCCGACTGGCCTGTTGCGGATCCGTCATCTTGCCCTGCGCCCAGAACGCACGAAAGGACATATCGTCCTTATGGAGGTCGATTGCGATTATCCAGTACGGGGAAGACGTAAACTCCCTGATTTCCTGCTCCCGTTCGACTACAAGGCGGAGCGCCGGGGATTGGACCCGACCAACCGACTGGGGGAGCGTCAACGACTTTGTGGCAGCCGGGGAAAGAATATAGCCAATGAGCCTGTCCGAAATGCGGCGGCCAAGGAATGAGTGATAGGTGGCTGTGTTCGAATTCGCAAACGGAATTGCAGAATCGATAGCAGCCTTAATTCCCCGCTCGGTCATCTCACGAACCTCGGCCCGCTGGATCGACTTGGATACACCTTGTATTTCCTCTACAACCATACAGGCAATCGCGTAACCCTCCCGATCCGGGTCAGTAGCAACAATACAGTCCTCGCCACGGCATACAGACTTAAGGCGGGAGACAACATTTTTTTGGCGTTCGTCCAGGGGGATGAAGGTTGGATCGTAAGTGGGAAAGGAAATGCCGATCTGGTCTTTTGGAAGGTCCTTGAAATGCCCGACCGTCGCTAGAACCTTTGCGTTAATAAGTACGGCTTTGTACTTCTTGACTTTATTGGGGGATTCAATTATAATTATCATCAAATATCTCCCATAGCCAATCTACAAAGTGTGCAGAATACAAGTCGGGGGAAAAAGCAAACCCGGATTAAAAATCCTATTACCGGTTAAATTTACCCGTTTACGGTAATAGATGCACACATTAAAAACTATGTCAAGAAGTTTTCATTTTATGGGAAAAACCCCCGCTATTAAAACTGCAACTCTCCCTGCCGCAAAGAAGATGGAAACCCTTTCCGACCGACTTTATCGTGCCATGGTAGAAAAGAAGATCACCAAAGCTGAACTGGGCAGAAGAACAGAAGTAGACAGTTCAGCCCTTTGCCGTTTTGTATCCGGAAAGAAGGTCCCAACACCTAGAGTAGTGGCAAGGCTAGCGACCGTTTTGGGGTGTTCAGAGGAATGGTTGCTCTACGGAGTGGGTCCCGGTATCAGCGGAATTAAACCCTTCATAGAAGAAACAAATAATCCCGCCCTAGAACAGCTTTTCCAGGACATCAAGGAGACATACCTGACCCTTGATAACAAGGCCGAAGCGTATGAACTACTCGCCAAGATATATCAAAACCTCAATCCTCCCAAGAAGACATAGCCCTAGCACAACAACCCCTTTTATAATCCGCATAACCCATTAATCCATATTCATTATCCTCGTTATAAGAGTATTCTGTCCCATCCTCACCTTTATGCTCCCTTAAAAAAATTCATCCCCCCTCATTTTTTTTACGATTTTTGTTACCTATTTGCCCTGTCTTATATATTAGGGAACAAAAAATAGGGAGGACTCTCATCTTGCTCACAACCATCGATAACTACGAGATGAAAATTACTTTTCCACAGCGACCGGCCACATTGCTGAGAAACCGGTATTCCTGGTAAAAGTCGGCAACTTTTTCTGTAATTTCCAATTGGCGGTTTCAAGCAACCGTAGTGGCGAACGACCGACATACATCACGATTGAAGCAACCAGAAGTGTTGCCTGGGAATGTCAGAAGCGGAATGTCGGTAAGGGACATATGGTGCGGATCAGTCTTGGAAAATTCATCAACCACTCCAAAAATCAAAATATCATCCAAGAACTGGTGACTTCAATGTCCTTCCAGGAAGGAGATATGACTTGAGCAAAAGATTCCAGCCCCTGCTAATCTGCGCCATGCTGCTTGCATGCAGTCTGGCAACGACAGTCAAAGCCGAGAATTTCTGTTTCGCCGAGGCCGGTGAAATTTATAACATCTCGCCGGAGTTGCTCTGGGGCATTGCCAAACATGAGTCGGGCCTAAACCCACGCGCAATCAACTGGAACACCAATGGGACCTACGACTACGGGGTCATGCAAATAAATTCGAGTTGGGAGAGGATGCTGGGCAGGGAGAAATGGGCGATGATGACAGACCCTTGCATGAATATCAAGACCGGAGCGTGGATACTTAGACAGTGCATCAACGACTATGGGTATGGCTGGAAAGCGGTAGGCTGTTACAACTCCAGGAGCCCCGGAAAAGGGGACAAATATGCCCGCAAGGTGGCGGGCACTTTACTGGCATATAACCTGCTGACACCACGAGTAAGATAAATGCTGGCTCATGAACTGGTCGCAGATATCGCTACTCAGTACCAGGTCTCCCCCAGACTCGTCCTCCAGGAGATAGACAAGGCACTGCAGACAGACGCTTTCAAGGAGGCTATAGGTTTTAACCACGGGTACATCACCGAGGAGGGTATCCAGCTCCACCGGACATTCGGCCTGACGCTGCTCCCAAAGGTAAAACGGTCGCTGTGCAGGATGCTCAGGCACCATGTTCTGGAAGCGCTGGA
>OBLT010002531.1_pt1 | contig 11344 bp, 11 predicted proteins | sample 1518721 | NCBI WGS metagenome assembly OBLT01 (sample SAMEA3539307, study PRJEB22396) | soil metagenome | biome: tundra; feature: field; material: soil | place: USA | collected 2010-05 | depth 0.15 m | reverse complement strand
TGGCCACCTCCTGGCATTGCGATTCGGGACAAGACGAATCACTCCTGGATTGTCGGCCAATCGGAAATTACCTCCGGAAACCGGCCCGGGAGATTCAACTCCGAGCCCGTCCTGCTTAAGTTAGCGCTTATGTGGGCCTTGCCACGCCCGGGCGGGGCGGAGCCCCGTCCCCCCACAACCCAGGGACCTGGCGGCGGAAGTAACGAGAAAGTGAAAAAATGTTTCCCAGAGCCATCCCGAATCTGCGAAACTAGGGCGCGTACAGGGATTGGTTCCAAAGCGCGTCCCGGACTGCCGTTTCTGGCGTTCAAGATCGCAATACGTCCGGAGTTGTCCCGGAAGGAGAGGAATGAACCGAAGCCGTTTGCTGATGATCGGAGGCTTGGCGCTGGCGCTCGGCCTGTTCGCCAGCTATGCCGTCTATAACCGGCTGCGCAACTTCGCGGGCCCAAACGGCAACGAGCGCGGAGTCGCCGTCGTAGTAGCGGCCGACGATATTCAGGTCGGGGTCAAATTGGCAGACCACGATGTTCGCATGGTCACGATTCCGCAATCGGCGGTACCTCCGGGAGCTTTCTCCACCACCTCGAAGGTGCTGGGACGCGGCGCGGTTCTGCCCATGAGCAGCGGCGAATTTATTCTGCCGGGCAAACTGGCGGCGATGAACGCTGGCGCTGGCCTGCCCTCCATGATCCCGCAGGGAATGCGCGCGGTTTCGGTGCGGGTCAACGATGTGGTTTCGGTGGCGGGCTTCGTGCAACCGGGCACCCACGTGGATGTGCTGGCTACCGGCAATCAAGGCAACGGAAACGATCGTCAAACCACCACCGTCCTCGAAAACGTCCTGGTCCTCGCAGTGGGCAAGAGCCTGGACCGGAATGCAGCCGCAGATGCGCAGATCGCGCCGGTGATTACTCTCGCGGTTTCTCCGGACGACGCGCAGAAGCTGGCGTTGGTTTCGCAGGAAGGACGGATTCAGCTGTCTCTGCGCAATCCGCTGGACACGAAAAAGGGCGGCATCGGGGCGACCCGCACAAGTTCGCTGTATTTGGGCGAAGCACCGGTGTCGGTGTCGACCGAGCCGAAACCCAAAACTCACAAGGTAGCAACCAAAGCTCCGGTCAAGGTACTGGCGCCCGCACCCTACCAGGTAGAAATGATCCGTGGCAGCAAACGGGATGAGACTAAGTTTGAAGACAACAAGTGAGCCATCGATACCGCAGCCGTCCGCTCATTTTCTCGATGGATATGCTTCCGGCGGATTTGTTCGTGCAGCCTCGCAGAGGTCCGAATTCATGAAAGTTCATACCCTGGTCGCAGCCGCTTTACTTCTGGGCGCGACAACCTTCTTCGCACCCACCATGTTCGCGCGCACTGCGGCTTCCGACGGCAATCCGCAGGCCGCTCCGGCAACGGCTTCTTCTCCGAACCAGACCGATGCGCCAGCCGCGCAACCCTCGACCACGACCGCCCCTGTATCCGGCCAGAGCGTTACCCCAGGTGCGGCTCCGCTGCGCGTGATGGTGGGCAAGTCCCTCCTGATTAACACCACCGAAAGGCTGAAGCGCGTCTCGGTAACGGACCCCACGGTGGCGGATGCGCTGGTGGTCACGCCCACCCAAGTCCTGGTCAATGGACTCTCTCCTGGCGAGGTTTCACTGCTGATTTGGGACGAGCTGGAGCGTTCGCGCAGCTTCGACCTTCGGGTGGATGTCGATATCACCTCCGCTTCGGAAGAAATGCACCGCCTTTTCCCGGATGAGCAGATCAGCGTGACCCCTTCGCGTTCCGCGATTGTTCTTTCGGGTCACGTAACTACCGAAGACGTCTCCAAACATGCGGGCCTGCTGGCCTCGGCGTATTCCAAGAATGTCGTGAACGTGCTGACCTTCGGCCCAGTCGGAGCCGATGAAGTTCTGCTGGAAGTAAAGTTTGCCGAGGTCGATCGCACGGCTCTGACTCAACTGGGCGTGAATCTGTTTTCCACCGGCGCCGGGAACACCATCATGGGCACGAGCACCGGCCAGTTCGGCGGAGACAAGATCGGGGTCATCAACGACGTGATTGGCGCCCCCCCTCCAGGTTCTGGCGGCACGGCTCCCACAGGGTTTACCAGTCAGACCACCATCTCCGACGTCCTGAACCTGTTTTTCTTTAATCCGCAGATTCACCTTGGCGGCGTCATCAAGGCGCTGCAGGCTCGCAATCTCCTGCAGATACTGGCCGAGCCCAATCTGGTCGCCGTCAACGGCAAGGAAGCCAGCTTTCTGGCTGGCGGAGAATTCCCCTTCCCGGTGGTGCAGCCCGGCGCCGGCGGAGTGTCGACCGTAACCATACAGTTTCGCGAGTTTGGCGTGCGCTTGAAGTTCACCCCGGTGATTCAGCCGAACGGTAATATCCACCTGCACGTCGTTCCTGAAGTAAGCACTTTGGACTTTGCCAACGCCGTCACCGTTTCCGGAACCACCATACCCGCCATCAGCACCCGCAAAGCGGATACGGAATTCGAACTGCAAGATGGGCAGAGCTTCGTCATCGCAGGCCTGATGGATAACCGGGTCACGGATATTGCGAACAAAGTTCCCTGGCTGGGCGATGTCCCGATCCTCGGCAATTTCTTCAAAAGCAAGAGCGCCCAGAAGAGCAACTCGGAATTGATGGTGCTGTGCACGGCGCGCCGGGTTTCGCCGACTACCCAGTCGCCGAAGGGCCCGGTGAACCCGGTGCCCTATCTGGATCAGGACAAGTTCGACGCGAAGAAGCCTCAGTAGCAAGTAAGCGCCGGCGAACTGGCGAAGACGAGGGTTGGAAGCTTTAGACAGGGCGGGGGGGAACGAGTCATGCCGGAATTGTCAGTAGCCGTATTCGCCACGGACAATGACCAGCGCGCGGTGCTGCAGGTTCTGGTGGACGGCACCAGCGTGGCCCACACCGTGTGCAGCAATGCGACCATGCCGATGGCCGCCACCGACCCGGTCATCCGCCGAACGCAGGCTTTTGCCCCCGACGTGATTCTGGTGGACATCGCCGCCGATGGCATCACCTCGGCGCTCCGTGCCGTGGAGTTGCTGCGTCAGGAGCTTCCCGATACCTCCGTGTTCGCCGTCGGCCCCATGCAGCCCCAGTTGATTGTGAGTGCCATGCGGGCGGGTGTGCGCGAATACATCGAGCGCCCCACCACCACCACCGATCTGCTGGAAGCTTTTGTCCGCCTGAGTGCAACTCGCCGCAAGCCCGGGCGCGAAAGTTCACGGGGAAAGGTGTTCACCATCGTGAACGCCAAAGGCGGCAGCGGCGCCACCACGGTGGCCGTCAATCTGGCTCTGGCCCTGCAGTCGATTCACCACAGCACGGCGCTGGTGGACCTGGCGCCGCTCGGCCACTGCGCCTTGCATCTCAATCTCAAGCCAACCTTCACCGTCTCCGACGCCGTTACCAATCTGCACCGCCTGGACTCGTCTCTGCTCGACAGCTTTATGGCCCGTCACGATCGCGGTTTGCAGGTGTTGGCCGGCCCTGCCACGCCCACCGCGATCGAGCCCTCCGCTTCCGACTTTGCCCGCCTGTTTGACACCATGGTCGGCCTGTTTCACTACATCGTCGTGGATGCTTCCTCCCGGCTCGACAGCGCCACTCGTCTGGTCAGCAATCTGTCCGAAAAGATTCTGCTCATCGCCCACGCCGACGTAGCCTCCCTGTGGAGCGCCGGAAGAGTGGCCCAGTATCTAGGCGAGAGCGGCTCACGGGACCGTTTTGCCCTGGTGTTGAACCGGTATCGCAAGGTGGCTGGCTTCAATGAGGCCGACACCGAAGCCGCCATCGGAGCCCCGGTGCTCTGGCGGATTCCCAATCAGTACTTCGCGGTTTCGGCCGCAATCGATCGCGGCGTGCCCCTGATGCAGCAGGGGAACACCGAAATTGCGCGCTCCATTTCCGACTTGGCTGCATACTTGACCAAGGACGATTTAGACGTAAAGCGCACTGCCTGGTCGTTGTTTAAGACGGTTTAGAGATGCGTCGTTCGCTGTTCGCTTTTCGCTCGGACCGGCGAACCGTGAAGGACTGGCGATTAGCGAACGACGAATAGCGAACGACGGGTTTCCGCATCTCTGAAAGTGGTTTAGAAATTATGGCCAATCTGCAAGCCTTCGAACGGAGCGAGTATCAGCAGGTCAAGGCGGACTTGCACCGCAAGATTCTCGATCGCCTCGACCTGGAAAAACTCGGCCGTTCGACCGGAGATTCGGCGCGCGAAGAAGTTCTGATCCTGATCCGCAGTTCGGTCAATAGCGAGGCGGTTCCTCTCAGCTTCGCCGAGCGCGAGCAGTTGTCGCGCGAAATTCTGGACGAGATCTTCGGCTTGGGTCCGCTCGAGCCGCTGCTCAAAGATCCCACCATTTCCGACATTCTCGTCAACCGCTTCGACCGCGTATACGTTGAGCGCGGCGGCAAACTCGAAATCACCGGCTTGTCATTCAAAGACAACCAGCACTTGATGCAGATCATCGACCGCATCGTGTCCCGCATCGGGCGGCGCGTCGATGAGTCTTCGCCCATGGTCGATGCGCGCCTGCAGGATGGCTCGCGCGTCAACGCCATCATTCCGCCGCTGGCGCTCGATGGAGCCTGCCTGTCCATCCGCCGCTTTGGCCGCGATCCGGTAACCGCACGCAACATGCTCGACAACAAGACCCTGACCGAGTCCATGCTGGAACTGCTCTCGGCCATGGTCAAGGGCCGCCTGAACCTGATCATTTCAGGAGGAACGGGCGCCGGCAAGACGACGGTGCTCAACGTCCTTTCCGGTTACATCCCGAATTCGGAGCGCATCGTAACCATCGAAGACGCGGCCGAGTTGCAGCTCAAACAGGAACACGTAGTCCGTTTGGAAACCCGCCCTCCCAACATCGAAGGCAAAGGCTCGGTCCGCATGCGCCAGCTCGTCATCAACAGCCTGCGTATGCGTCCCGACCGCATTGTGGTCGGCGAGGTGCGGGGCGAAGAAGCGTTCGACATGCTTCAGGCCATGAATACCGGCCACGAAGGTTCCCTCACCACCGTACACGCCAACTCTCCGCGCGACGCCCTATCGCGTATCGAGAATATGGTCTCCATGGCCAACCTCAACATTCCCGAGCGTGCGATTCGCCATCAGATCGCGAACGCCGTCCACGCCGTGGTCCAGGTCGCGCGTCTCTCCGACGGCTCGCGCAAGGTGATCACGGTGTCCGAGGTCACCGGCATGGACGGAGACTCGATCACCCTGCAGGACGTTTTCATGTTTGAACGCACCGGCGTTGACGAGAGCGGCAAGGTGCGCGGCGTTTTCCGTCCCACTGGCCTCCCCTCGTCTTTCGCTGAGCGCCTCGCCACCGCCGGTTGCCGCCTGAGTCCCGCGATCTTCGAGTCTCGGATGGAGGTCTAGCGGATGCTGTTCGTTATCGCCTTGCTGGTGTTTGTGGTGGTCACTCTGGCGGTCTTTGCCGCCATGTCTTTGTTTGATCAGCGCAAGGCCCAGGCTCGCGTGCTCCGCGATCGCCTTTCCACCGTTCAGAAACCAGACGAACAACCTGCGCCGGACGTGGCTCTTCTACGTGACGAAGTGCTCAGCCGTATACCGGCCTTCGATACTTTTCTGCGGCGCTCCGATCGCGTCTCGCAGTTGCAAAAAGTGCTGGCGCAGGGAAACGTGGACGTTCGCGCCGGAAATTTCCTGATGCTTTGCGCCGTGTCGGCCCTGGCATTCGCCGCCATCGCTGCTATCGCCGGCGGCAACCTGCTGTTCGGATGGGCCGGCGCTGTGCTCGGCTTTTTTATTCCCTACGCCTATGCCTCGCATATGCGGACCAAGCGCTTTGCCAAATTTGAAGAGAAATTTCCCGAGGCCATCGATACGCTCGCCCGCGCCGTTCGCGCCGGACACGCATTTACCACCGCCCTCGAAATGATTGCCAACGAAGTCGCCGAACCCGTGGCCGGGGAATTCCGCCAACTCTTCGAAGAACAGAAGTTCGGGCTTCCGGTCCGCGATGCTCTGATCAACCTGGCCGACCGCATTCCTACGGTCGACGTCAAGTTCTTCGTGACCGCGGTGATGTTGCAACGCGAAACCGGCGGCAACCTGGCCGAGATTCTGGACAACCTCTCTTACGTCATCCGCGAACGCTTTAAAATCCTGCGCCAGGTCCGCGTCCACACCGCCCAAGGACGCCTCACCATGGTCCTGCTCATGGCCCTGCCGCCTACCATTGTGCTGGTCATGCATCTCCTCAACCCGGGATTCATTCGTCCGCTTTTCACCGACCCGATCGGACACGCGTTGATCGTCGGGGGCATCACTTTGCAGACGATGGGCTATTTTTTCATTCGCAAAATTATCAGGATTCAGGTCTGATTCATGGTGCTGGCACTCTCCATTTTCGTTTTTCTCACCATCGTGGTGATCGTGTTCGCCTTTGGAGCAGCCACGGTTGCGCCTTCGTCGGTGCTCGGATCCCGCCTGCGCGAAATCGGATGGCAACGCCCCAAAGCCCAGGCGAAACCCGCCATGCGCGAACGCATGCAGCAGGCCCTCGATCCCCTGAGCCGCGCCTTGCCGATCTCGCCCTCGGAAGTCTCCCAAACCCGGCTCTGGCTGATTCAGGCCGGATATCGCAATGCCCAGCACGTGACCATCTATCGTGGTTTGCGCGTCCTGTTCGCCGCACTCGGCTTCTTCTCGGTGGTTCTGTTCACCGGATTCGAATCGCCCCTGCTGCTCTTAGGTATGACCGCGTTCGGTTTTTTTATTCCGCGATTTCTTTTAAAGAGGAAACTGAAGGAACGGCAGCGCCGCATTCGCCTCGGCCTTCCCGATGGCCTGGATTTGACCGTGATCTGCGTGGAAGCGGGCTTGTCTCTCGATCAGGCCATGATGCGAGTCGGCAATGACTTGAGCCACGCCCACCCCGAACTGAGCGCGGAATTCCATCTCTTCGACCTCGAAACTCGCGCCGGAAAGCCGCGCGTCGAGGCCCTCCGCAATCTGGCTGAGCGTACCGGAGTCGAAGATGTTCGCTCCCTGGTCGGAACCCTGATTCAGACCGACCGCTTCGGAACCAGCGTGGCCCAGGCCCTGCGCGTGCATTCCGATTCCCTGCGCACCGAGCGCCGCCAGCGTGCCGAAGAGCAAGCCGCGAAGACTACGGTCAAGATGATCATTCCCCTAGTCCTCTTTGTCATGCCCTCCCTGATCTTCGTCACCGTCGGCCCCGCCGTAATTCAATTGATGCACATATTCATGCCGGTGGCGGGTGGAAAACGGTGAGTTATTGAGACATTGAATCATTGAGGTATTGAGTCAATGATTCAATGTCTCAATGACTCAATGACTCAATGACTCGGCCCAAGGGATACGCTTTTAACCGCACACGCACCACTTATCTCGCGACCGATCTGCTGATCGCAAGCACGCACTGGTCCCGCTTTCGCGGCCTCATGGCCACCGACTCGTCCCGCTTCTCCCGCGGACAGGGACTGTGGATCAGCCCTTCCCACGGCATCCACACCTTCGCCATGCGCTTCCCCATCGACGCCGTGTACCTGGACCGGGAACGGATTGTCATCCATATTGAAGAGGGCCTCAAGCCCTGGCGTCTGGCCGCCGTTCGCGTCCACGCCGCTTCCGTACTCGAGGTCCCCGCGGGCACCATAGAAGAATCGCAGACCGCCCTCGGCGACCAGATAGATATTTCTTTCGAAGAACGCCCGCTTCACACCGAAGCCGCCTGAAATTCATTTCTCCAAACCACACACGGCTGCCGGTCGAGATTGCAAATCCTCCACCGAGTCATCCTGAGCGGAGCAGTCCGATACGCGAAGCGAATCGGCCTGCGCAGTCGAAGGACCCCTACTCCACCGAAACAGCCCCGTCGACGCGTGGCCTAGCTGAGTGCCGCACGGATGAATGAAGTGTGTGCTGCCCTGCGGTTCTCTTTGGGGTGTGATTCGAACTATTGAATCCGTACGAGCAGTCCAAGTTCAATCGACGATAACGACATCAAAATCTTCCCCGCCAAAGGGATCAAGTCCGCCAGCCGGTTTGACTTGGCACGGAGCAAGATCACAGCGATATTGCGTCCCGTCAAATTCTGTTGAAACTCAATTCCCTGGTCAAGGGAGACAAACACCTGAAAGCCGGCATTCTCCGCCAGAGACAGCAACTCTCCGTTCTTCTTGCCGGCCCACCCGGCCTCAGGCACAGTGAGGCATTCGTACGCGGAGAGATGGCTCTTAAAATTTCTCGGAATGCACTCGTCGAGCAGGAGTTTCTTCACAGTTCACTGACATAGTTCGCTAACAACTAGTTCTTTCGCATGCTCCAGGGCGCGGATGGCGGCTTCGCGCTTCACGGTGGGAAAATCCTCAAGGAACTCGTCCAGAGTTTGCCCCCCTTCGATGTAATCCAGCAAGGTCTGGAAAGGAACTCGAGTCCCGCTGAACACAGGGGTCCCTCCAAGAATATTGGGGTCTCTCACGATGATGCCGTTGGCCGACGCCATAGCAGGATTTCACCTTCAGTTTACCCGAGCGAACTCAGGAAAACCAAGCGAAGTCGAGATTGTCGCTCAATCTTTGATCTCAAAGAACTAACACGTAACCTCTGGGAAACGTGCCATCCGGCCGGGGGTCCCATCCTAACGTCGCCGGGGGCCCCATCCTAACGTCGCGCCTTTTGCGACGTTAGGGTGGGATTCCACGTCCGCCGAGCACTTGGGGTTTTCCGAACCTGCGAGATGGATTGAGTCGTGGGAACCATCGGCTCACCACGCCATGGATTCATCTCTTGGTCAGCAAGGATCCTAAGCCGCAGACAACCGTGGAATCCCACCCTTCACAAAACGAAGGGTGGGGCACCCGGCGACCAGGTGGATATTTCTTTCGAAGAACGTCCGCTTCACACTGAGGCCGCCTGAAGCACGCAGCATAAGGTCTTCACCAACTCCCCTCCGGCCGGATCGTCAACTGTCCGGCTCTTAGGGCGAGGATTCGCGCACCGGCCGCGCACCGGCGGCGCACCTGGCTCCGCTTTTGAGCTCAGGGTCTCCTGATGTGAACGATCCCGGATGTCCCCGGAGAACTCCCGGGGTGAAGAGAGCACGTGTGGCAGCGATACGTGAACCCTATAGGTATTTCAGTGAATCCAGGATCAGGAATTATATCGAGACTTAAGTCCCGGTACGCTTCCTGTGCCTCAAGGTTGGGAATACTTAAGGTAGCGCACTGGATCCTTGAGCCCAGGAAGCTTCGTGAGTCCATCAGGCTCCTTGGCAAATTTGCACTGATCGCAGATAGCAAGGTTTATCTCAACTTGGGTTGCATCTACCTCAGTCATATTCAAGATGGAGAACTCGACGTGAACGCTGCCATCGCTATTCAAGGGCAGGGTCACTTCCTTCGTTGGTGTTGCATGTGCAGGAGGAGGAGGGTTATCGAAAGGTACAAACGTAAAGGTGAGCTCGGCCTTCGGGCCTGGGGCCATGGCCTTCTGAGTTTTGAGAAGTTCTGCTTGCACGGCAGCCAGCTTCTTTTGCAGCGCCTCGGTTTTGACCTCGGCCTTTAGATCGCCTATCTGGCCTGACATATCCTTGAATGATTCGACGTACATTTTCGTATTGTCCGCCTGAGCTTGGATGGCGGCATCGGCCTTGGCTTGCAGAGCCTTCATGTCGGCCTTGGCCGCAGTCTTCTCTTGGCTGTCGTGGTAGAGACCAATCAAGGACAGAGCGGCCACCACGATAAAGACCGACGCCACCGCGATTTTTAGTCGCGACTCCTCATAGTCGCTCCAGTCTTTTATGATCTCGAACGCACCGAGGGCGACCGTGCCGATGGCCAGGAGATAGGGAATCACTGCGAAGGACCAAGACATGATTTTCAGGGGATTGTACCATCGGCCAGAGGCACCAGCGGGATCGCCCACTGCATGGCGCCCGGAGCGGGGCCTTCGCGCACCGGCCGAGCACTGGATCGAATCCATAGTCTTGCCGGGGGCCCCATCCTAACGTCGCGCCTTTTGCGACGTTAGGGTGGGATTCCACGTCCGCCGAGCACTTGGGGTTTTCCGAACCTGCGAGATGGATTGAGTCGTGGGAACCATCGGCTCACCACGCCATGGATTCATCTCTTGGTCAGCAAGGATCCTAAGCCGCAAACGACCGTGGAATCCCACCCTTCACAAAACGAAGGGTGGGGCACCCGGCTCCGTGGACTGGGAGTCGGGGGCTGGCCCACCCTTTCCTTCCTGCACTACCTCCCTGAGGCTGCCCCACCCTTGCGTTCTTGGCAAGGGTGGGAATTCTGCGCAGGCTCGTTACTCCACCGGCACACCTCTCCATTTCAATCGGACCGGCTGTTGTTCGTTGACTAGCACGGGCCCGTTCTCTTCATACGCGTACGCGCGGTGACTGCTCCAGCGCCATTCTTCCGGCGAGGCCCCAATCCGCGCCGCACCGGATTCTCGTGCATGTAGCGCAACTTCTCGGCGCGCTTGTGCCGGTTCCACACGACAAAATCATAGAAGCGCCGCTGCCAGACGTGGCCCTGCTCCAGCACTGTCTTCCACAGACTTCCGTCGGGACGGGTCTGTCTCTTTCGGAGCCTCTCCAGCATTTCGCGGGCGAAGCGCTGCTTGAGCACCTGCAGGACGACAGAATGGTTGGATTCTTCCGGTTCGGACAAGAGGAGATGCACATGCTCGGGCATGATCACATATCCGACGACGACAATTCGGTAGCGGCTGCGGGTTTCTTCTAGGATGCGCAGGAAGAGGTCGCGACACTGCGGCGCACCTAGCAACGGACGCCGCTGGTAACAACTGAAGGTGATGAAGTGAAGATATCCGGTGCCGTAGGCGCGGCGAAGACGGGCGGGCATGCAGAGACTTTATGTTGACGGAAGGGCTGAAAGCTGTGATGTAGCTCCTGCCCCTTTTGTGACGAATTCCCACACATCGCAAAGAACGCGATGTGTGGGGCACCCGCCCCGGATTATCGACCCGTCTTCGTCCGCACCCGCTCGTAGCGTAGGCCGACCGATCCATTCGCGTAGGACTTGCACTCGGTCAACTTGAACTCGCGCTGCGGGAACTTGCCTAGGAAGCCGGGGATGCCATCCCCTAAAAGAACGGGACCAACACTGAGGTAGAGTTCGTCCACCAAATCCTCTTGCAGGAAACTGCGGCACAACTGGTCGCCGCCGCCCAGGTAGATGTCTTTCCCTGGGCGGCGTTTTAGCTTTCTCACGAAGGCGGTCAGAGATCCGCTCACCACTTCGAATCCGTCGCGTTTGCCCGGCTTCCAACGTC
>OBLT010002530.1_pt1 | contig 11344 bp, 12 predicted proteins | sample 1518721 | NCBI WGS metagenome assembly OBLT01 (sample SAMEA3539307, study PRJEB22396) | soil metagenome | biome: tundra; feature: field; material: soil | place: USA | collected 2010-05 | depth 0.15 m | reverse complement strand
TCAAGTTTGCCGTCCCTGCCGAAGACCGGCTGCGTACCGGCCTGTTCAGCGGACTTGACAGCATCGGCCAGCGGGGAGGCTATCTCGTCGTCGGGATCAGCGCCGCCGACACCAGGGTCCACATGATCGATGAGATCTTCTTTCGTGTCGCCCAGCAGGTTCCGTGGCACATCTTGAGCCGGAAGGTCATCGCCCTACTGGCAGCCGAATCCGGCTATTCGTGGGTTGAAAATGCCGGCGGTCCGCTGTACTTGCGGCTGGCCGGCGAGAACGGGGTCGATCCACAGATGCTTCTTCTGGATTTGAAGAAGGCCATCTCGAACAAGGTGTTCAAACAGCCCGAGCTTTCGCGCGACTTTCGGGTTGCCATGACTCATCTCTGTATCGCAGAACTCTCGGGCGGACAGGAAGGAGCCACTACCATTGAAGTACTGACTGACTGGTTGACGGGCCGCAATAAGGCCGTGAGCGCCGTGAAGCCCTACCAGATCTTTCGTAAGGTCAATCGCGCCACCGCGCGATTCTACTTCGAGTCGATGGCCCATTGGGTGAGATTGGCGGGCTACCCGGGCCTGGTAATCCTAATCGACGCGCAGCGAGTCATGCTGGCGCAGAATCCTCACGATCAGAGTGTCTTCTACAGTAAGGCCGCGGTTCTCGACGCTTATGAGGTATTACGCGAGTTCATCGACGGGGCAGACCGGTTGGAGGGCTGTTTCCTCGCGGTGATTCCCGATGTCGCCTTCCTCGAAGACCACGCTCGCGGGATCGCCTCGTATGCAGCTTTGAAGTACAGGGTATTCGATGAGATTCGAGACCGGAGCCTGGTGAACCCGATGGCGTCGTTGGCCCGGATTTCGGCAGCCGTTCCAGGAAACTGACCATGATGGAAACCGATCGCGCATTCGACTATCGGCGTGCTCTGGAAGCGCTTCGCAACGGAGTGCCGAACCGGGACGCCGTTCGGGAGCTGGGCTCCCATCAACCGGACGCGGAGAGTGCGTTCCTGGAGAAGCTCGCTTCGGTGGAGAGTTCCGCCCGGGACGGCAAACAGGTTCGCGGTCTCCTGATTGCCGGCGATTTCGGCACCGGCAAATCGCACCTGCTGGATTACCTGGAACACCTCGCGGTCTCGAAGAACTTCGTTTCGAGCCGCGTGGTAGTCAGCAAAGAGACGCCGCTTTTCGACCCCGACAAGCTCTACCACGCCGCCATCGACGGCGCGGAAGTTCCCGGGCTCGCGGGCGAAGCCATCCGTGAGATGATTCTGCGGCTGCAGCCCAACACCCGGCGATACGCCGAGTTTTCCGCGTGGGCCAACAGCCTGGCGAGTCAGCTCAACCCTATCTTTGCCGCTACCATCCTGCTTCACGAGAAGCTCAACAACGATCCGGAGCTGGTGGAGCAGGTCACCCGGTTCTGGTTGGGCGAGCGGCTGGCGATCGGTAAGATCAAGCAGGGATTGAAACAGATCGGCGCCTCCGGAACCTATTCGCTCAAGCAGGTCAGAGTCAAAGAACTGGCTCTCCAGCGCTACCGTTTCCTGGCCCGGTTGATTCAGGCCGCGGGTTACAGCGGGTGGGTGCTGCTGATCGACGAAGTGGAGTTGGTGGGCCGCTACAGCCTCTTGCAGCGAGGCCGGTCCTACGCCGAACTGGCCCGCTGGATGGGCCACCTCAAGGGCGAAGTGTACCCCGGGTTAGTCGCCGTGGCAGCCATTACCGACGACTTTGGTCTCGCCGTGCTCCAGGAGAAGAGCGATCGCGACATCGTGGGAACCAGGTTTCGAGCGAAGGAGACCGATGAGTACGTGGCCCTCGCGGGCCGGGCGGAGGCAGGCATGCGCCTGATCGAGCGCGAGGCGCTAATTCTGCAACCGCCCGGCGAGTCCACTCTGGCGCATACCTATCGGCGTCTCAAGGAGATTCACGCCAAGGCCTACGGTTGGGACCCGCCCGAAATCCCCGAGTCGCCGGTTACGGTGACGGCGATGACCCGGCGGATGCGCTCTTACGTGCGCCGTTGGGTCAATGAGTGGGACCTGAAAAGGCTGTACCCCGGCGCGGAAGTCTCGGCCGAGGAAGAGCCGCAGATCCACCTTACCTATGAGCAAGACGAAGCTCTGGAACAGGTGTCAAAGCCTTCGGACGAGGAGTAGCGCGACCACCCGGCGTCGGGCTATTTCTTCGGTGTGATGTCAGTCACCGGCAGATCCCAGTGGGCCGTCAGAATCTCGAACCGCCGTTGTTCCTCGCGTTTATACCTCTCCTGGTCCGGCCAAAGCTGTTTGATGAAGCGCTCTTCGTCAGGATTGGATGTGGTCGCCACGGTCGAGTTCTTGAACCGGATCGTGACCCGGAAATCCCAGCGCCCATCCTCGGTGGTGTGGTTGGCAGGCTGCTCGATTCTCACCGAGAGCATGCGGCCACTCTCGACGTTCTTCAGGAGCAACGGGTAGTGGTTCTTCAGGAAAAGCTGCAGGAATTCCTGCTGATGCCCCCATTGCACTTTGTAGTAATACTCCATGGTGTACGGCTGGTCGGCACCCATTTGTGGCGGTGCGCCCTGGGCTAGCAGTGGCCCCGCACAAACGGAAAGCAAGAACGTGAACAGGATGTTTCTCATCAATCCTCCACCTTTAGAGTGAATTGGATTCTAGCAGACTGCGGCGTTGGCCGGGCAAAGAACCGGTTCCGAGGCACGCCACGCCGCCCGCCAGTCCGCGACCGTTTCGCCAGGCCTCTCAGGCGCGGAAATGCAGGGGGTCCCGGAGGTTTTGCAGCGCTCGATAATAATAGAGCGGAGTGGGCTTCCGTCCTCGAAACTTGAGACTTTTCAGGAATTCGAGCTCACCTTCGCTGGCCCCGCCGCTGAGGGTAACATCTTTGAGAAATTCTTCGAAGCCCGGCGGCTCCTCGAAAACCGCCTGCGGCTCCCGCTCTACGAACTCGAATTTCTTCCGATGCCCGTCCGTCAATCTCCGGTTCAGCAGGATTTCCACGCCGAAGGTCACCAGGTCGATATCCCAGGACGCGACTAGCGGATCGAGGAAGGCGACACAGTTTTCCATCGACATGTGGAAGATGTCGGCATCCAGAAACTCAGGGATTTCCGCCCGCGTTTGTTCATAGGTCCGCTTGCTCAGCCGAGCCATCAAGCGGACCCACTTTTCGCTGTCCATTTCCTCTCTGGCAACACCTTTGGCCACTTCCAGGAGTTTTTGCGTGACCAGCCGTTCCAGCGCTCCAAAGGGCTCCCTCTCAAAGATCGCCCGTATCTGCTTCTGTTGGCGCGACTCGCATTTGCGGACAATCAACTCCCGGACATCCTGGAACAGCGGCTTCGGCGGGTCCGCAACCTTTTTCTTCAGCTCTTCCCTGCGTTGAAGACTGGCCACTTTCGAAAGCTCGCCGCTCGGAAGCTCCAGGAACTTCGCGATCTTGTCGTAGATGTCCGTTCGGTCAGGCGCCGGCGGAATCTTCTTCCTGGCCAGCAACTGCGAAATATAGGATTCGGTTACCTGCGCGGCAGCGGCCAGGTCCTTTTGCTCCAAACCCAACTCGTTCAGGCGATGCCTGATGATCAGGGGGACATCCACGGCTTTCCTTCCTTCCACTTAACCCTTGCAGTTAAGCACTACACCCAATATTGCACATATCGGCTTGACAAGTACAGATAATTAACCTATAATAGTTAACGACTGAGCATTCCAGCCCACTCCTCGGATGAACCGAACTAAGTCGGGTAGTCTGACCTTTCTTCTCTTAGCCGCCCGGAACCAGGGCGATATCCCGCCGAATCGCAGTTCGCGGTTCGCAGAGGAGACTCATGAAAACATTTCGCGGAACCGGGGTCGTCCTTGCTCTCGCTGGATTGGCTGCGATACCCGTTACCGGGTTCGCTCAGACTCCCGATTCAATCGACGTGACCGGCAAATTACGCTTTCATATCGAAAACGCGGTTGGGCCAATGGCAATTGTGGGCACCGCGGCATACGCCGGAATCCTGCAGGAAGCCGGCGCGCCCCTGGAATGGAGACAGGGTGCCGCAGCTTACGGCGAGCGCTTTGCTTCCACGATGGCCTGGTCCGGAATCCACAGCGCTCTCGCTTTCGGTCTGGATTCCACCCTGCATCAGGACCCGCGGTACTTTCGATTGGGCAGCGGCACAGGGTTCTGGCGCCGCTCGGCACATGCGCTCCGTGGAACCATCCTCACGCGCACCGATAGCGGCGGCGAAACGCTGTCCACGTGGCGTCTCGGAAGCGCCTATGGCGCGGCCTTTCTCTCCAACGAGTGGTATCCGGACCGTCTAAATACCGCGCGCCTCGGCTTTCTGCAGGGTTCCATGACGCTCGGGTTCGGTCTGGTCGGCAACCTGGGAGCGGAGTTTTGGCCCGATATCAAGAGAAAGCTGTTCAAAAAATGAGCATTCCACATAAAGCCCGTCTCCCATCGGCCGCTCTTGGGCTGTTGGTGCTTTTCTCGTGCCCAAGCGCCCATTCGTACTCGGTGCTGACGCACGAGGCCATCATCGATTCCACCTGGGACAGTGCGATTAAGCCGCTGCTCCTGAAACGCTTCCCGGCCGCCACGCCGGAAGATTTGAAGGTGGCGCACGCCTTCGCCTACGGGGGAAGCATCATCCAGGACTTGGGGTATTATCCGTTCGGCAGTAAGTTTTACAGCGATTTGACGCATTACGTCCGGAGCGGCGATTTCATCCTCAACCTGATTCGAGAGTCCCAGGATCTCGACGAATATGCATTCGCGCTGGGCGCCCTCTCGCACTTCGCAGCCGACAACAATGGCCACCGCATGGCCACCAACATCTCGGTGCCGCTGCTCTATCCCAAGCTTCGCGCGAAATTCGGGAATTCGATCACGTATGGGGACGATCCCTTCTCGCATACCAAGACCGAGTTTGGATTCGATGTGTTTCAGGCTTCGAAGAGCCGCTACGCTTCGGATGCTTACAAGGGCTTTATCGGTTTTCAAGTCGCAAAACCCGTGCTCCAGCGGGCCTTTGAGGACACCTATGGAATGCGGATCGAGCAGGTATTCCTGAACCTCGACCTCGCGGTCGGATCGTACCGGAGGGCGGTGGGCACAGTCCTTCCGGCCCTGACCAAAGTCGCGTGGCAAATCAAGGGTCCGGAGATCCGGAAGGATATTCCCGGCATCACCCGCAAGAAGTTTCTCTACAATCTGTCTCGCTCCAGCTACGAGAAGAATTGGGGCTCCACCTATCAACGGCCCGGTGTGAAGTCGAGAATTCTGGCGGGCTTCTTCCGCATCGTGCCCAGGACAGGCCCATTCAAGGCGTTGGCGTTCAAGACGCTGACACCGAAGACCGAGCAACTGTACATGGCCGGTTTCAATGAGTCGATCGACCGGTATCGCGAGTTGCTGGCCGAAGTCGGCGCCGGCGGGCTTCGCCTGCCCAATGACAACTTCGACGTGGGCGATGCCACCAAGGCAAGCAAATACAAACTGACTGACGACGCCTACGCGAAACTCCTGCACAAGTTGGAAGGTCGCTACGCGGATCTGCCACAGGATCTCAGGAGCGATATTCTCGCTTTCTACCAGGACCTCACCCTTCCGATCGCGACCAAGTCCCAGAAGAGCGACTGGGCAAGGCTGCAGGTGGAACTCAACCACCTGGAGGCCATAAACCGGGACCTTTCCGCGCCGAGTTCTAAAGTGGCCACCGCGTCCGGCGCGCCGGTCTCCAAGTGACCGATCGATCCAACTGCGAGAGATATTCCTTTCTGGTCAGGTTGTAATGATCGCTGAGCAAATGGCAAGCAGGCGAGGGAACCCCAGCCGCCAGGAGGGCCTGTACTTCTGCCAGGCGGCCAAACTGACCCACTACCGGATGCCAGAAGCAATACCGGAGCGAGAGAGCGCCTAGGGGCATTGGGCAAAAACGCGTGGGCGGATTCAACCGCGAGAATTTTCCAACGATCGCCCACCCTCCTCCGTCCAAAGGTCGAAACAGGTGGGGCATGCTTTAGCTTGCCATCCGGTGTTTTTGTGATTTGGGCAAGCTAAAGCATGCCCCCACCTTAGGTCGAAACGAGTGGAGCATGCCTTGGCATCAATTGCCCTACGATTCGCAAGCTAAAGCATGCGCCACCATGGCGGGAGACAATGGTGGGGGCCGCCGGCAGCATTAGTCACCGGGCACCGATCAACCGGATGCACTCCACCGATTATGCCTCCGAGGCGGACCTGCTGGCGGCGTGCCGGCGGCACGATATCCGTGCGTTCGAACAGCTTTACGAAATGCATGGAGCGCGCCTCAAGAGCATCGCTTATCACATCGTGGGAAACCGGCAGGACGCCGAGGACGCCGTTCAGGAAACGTTCCTGAAGCTCTATCGGGCCATCCAGGGATTTCAGGGCCAGTCCAGTATCGGCACCTGGCTCTGCCGGATCGTGATCAATGTCTGCTACGACCTGGCGAGGAAGCGGCAGCGCGAGACGGAGGCTCCCACGGATCGGCATCCGGCCCCGAATCACCAGGTCGCGCTGCGGGTGGCGCTCCAGGACGCGCTTCGCCGCATCAACCCGCGCCACCGGATGGTGTTCCTGCTGTTTGAGGTTGAAGGCTTGCGGCATGCGGAGATCGCATCGATTTTGGGAGTGCCCGAAGGGACCTCCAAGGCTTGGCTCTTCGAGGCCAGGAAAGAACTAAAACGGCTGCTCACGGAGATCGGGCCATGATATTTCAATGCAACGATCTGGAACGGGCGCTTCGCTCTCCGGAGTTGATGCCGGACGCCCGGGCGCACGCGGAGCGGTGCGTCGAGTGCCGCCGGCAACTGTATCTGTGGGCGGAGATTTCGCGGCTCGCTCCCAGCCTTCACGAGGAGTGGAAGAGCCCTTCGCTCTGGCCCGGGATTCGTGCCGGTCTGGCCGCGGCGGCGCCGCCACCAGGACGCTTACCGGTATGGCGCTGGTCGCTGGCGGCGGCCGCTCTGGTGACACTGGCAATGGCGCTCTCCCAGCCCTGGCGGGCGAAACCGCAGGGCCGCGAATTCCTGACCGAGGATGCGCTCCACGAAGTGCAGCAGGCCGAGTCGTCCTACACACGGTCGATCGAGAGGCTTTCGAAGATCGCCGGATCCAGCTTCGAGCAGTCGCCCTCGCCGTTGGCGGATACCTACCGGGAAAAGCTGGCGCTCCTGGACTCGGCCATCGCGGACTTGAAGGCCAACCTCGCGAACAATCGCTACAACGTTTACTTGCAGAACCAACTCGCATCGCTATATCGAGAGAAGCAGAAGACCTTGCAGGAGTGGCTGGAAAATGCGAAACGCAACTAGAGTGCTTGCATCCCGGAATTCGACCCGGAATAGTCGGAATCCTTTCTCACCGCCGAGACGCCGAGACACCGGGAAAAGCAAAGTATCTCGGCGAACTCTGCCGTCTCTGCGCCCAAGTCCGGGCCTCTCGGCGGTGAAGACTTTTCCCGGTCTGAGGTGGGGCCTCGCTGGATTTCTGCTAATCTGCTGCTGCGCAATCCCTGCGGCGGCGCGCGAGGAAGTGCAGCGTGACTTTCATAAGACCGTCGCACTGACTCCCGGGCGAAGCTTCCGCATCGAGAATTCAAACGGTAACGTCACGGTCCGCACCCAAAGCAAGGGCGAGGTGGATATTCATGCAACCATCCGCTGCTCGGCCGGCAGCGCCTCGGAGGCCCGCAGTTTTTGCGGCCAGATCCAGATCGTGGTGGATGCAGGCTCGGGCGTGTCGGTTCACACCCAGTATCCGTCGAACTGGAGCAGCCACAACCTGTCATACGGCGTACACTATGACGTCACCATGCCGGAAACGGCGCCCCTCGAACTCCGCAACCGCTTCGGCGAGGTGAATGTGGCGAACCTGCATGCCCCCGGGATTATCCGTAACAGCAACGGCGCGGTCATCCTATCCGGCAGCCGCGGCCGCCAGGAGATCGAGAACGCGTTCGGCGCCGTTGAGGTGCGCGGCAATGAGGGCGACCTCTCCATCCGAAACGGCAATGGCGAAGTAAGCGCCAGCGACATCGCCGGCACGGTCGACATCACCAACCGCTTTGGCCAGGTGCGCGTGACGCATGCCGGCCGGGGCGTCACGATCCACGGCAACAACGGCGGGATCGAGGTAGAGAACGTGACTGGCGCGGTGTTGGTCGGTAATTCGTTCGGCGGCGTGGTGGTTTCGGACGCGAAGTCCGACGTGACCGTGCAAAACCAGAATGGCTCGGTCCGCGTAACGGGCGTCGCCGGCACAGCCGACCTCCGCACGTCTTTCGATCGCGTGACTTTCTCCCGCATCGGGAAAATGCTGAACGTACACGCATCGAATGCCACCGTCTCCGGGGACACGGTGGGCGAATCCGCCACCGTGGAGACGACCTTCGGCAGCGTGGACCTGCGTGGTGTAAAAGCGGGTGCGCGGGTGACTTCCGGCAACAGTGCCATCCGGCTCAGCGGGATTGGCGGCGACGTGTATGCGAAGACCTCGTTCGCAGGCATCGATATCGGCGACGTGGCAGGAGCGGTCACCGTGGAGAGCATGAATGGCTCGGTGACGGTCGTCGCCAAGCCCGGGCAGCGGTGCCAACCGATTTCCCTGAATACCAGTTTCTCCCCGATCCGCGTGACGGTGCCGAACGGTATCGGCTATAACGTGATCGCCAGAACCTCATTCGGCCAGATCCACTCCCAAGCCGACATGACGATCAGCGGCAACGTAGGGAGCGACACGCTGAACGGCAAGATCTCGGGTGGCGGCTGCGAACTCCGGCTCACCGATCAAAATGGCAGCATCGACATTCTGAAGGGTAAGTAAGGGTAGACGCCAGCCGCCCCCCAGACAACGGCCAACGTGGCCGGATTACAATCACAGCTTTTGAAAATATCCTTAAGCATATGGTGTGAAACGACTTATCCCAGAATTCCGGTTCCCGGCGGCTTGGTTTTGGCCGTCGCTGCATTACCATGGTGCATGTAGGTTCGGTTGGTGTTTGACGGGACGGAATGCAAACCGCATCGATCGATGCGGTTCCTTTTCGATAAGTGCTTTGTTTCCCACAAAACGTACCCGATTTTCCGCATCGATCGATGCGGTCAGCCCCGTCCTTCAGCGCCGCAAGGTCTGCTACCTGTTGACTTGCTCCATATTACGCCATATGATATATCGCAAGGCGTAATGCTGTGAATGACCCTGCACTTCTGATTCTCGCGAGCCTGGCGGATGGCGACAAGCACGGCTACGCCATGATGGAGGACATCCAGCGTTTCGCCGGTGTCCGCCTGGGGCCGGGAACGCTGTACGGCGCCATCACCCGCCTCGAAGAGCAAGGCTGGATTCGGCCCGTGGAGTCGGAGGACCGGCGCAAGCCCTACCGCCTCACTGCGGACGGCCGACGCCATCTGGAAGAGCGGATGAGCAGACTGGATCGCGTCGTCAAAGCCGCGCAGCAAAGGTTGAAACCCGCATGAGACGCTGGATTCGCCTGGCGGCAGCCCTATATCCGCGGCGCTGGCGTGAGCGGTACAGCGCGGAGTTTCAGGCGCTGATCGAAGACGTCAACCCGGGCTGGCGGGAATTCACGGATGTCATGCTGGGAGCGCTCAAGATGCAGATGTCGACCGCAACCACCTACCTGAAGATCGCCGGCGTCGCAGCCCGAGCCTGCGGCCGGCCTAAAGCAGCTTCCCGTCGCCGGCACGCCAGTCTCGGAAGCCCATGGGGCGGACGTCCTCGTCCGCGCGCGACCCCCTGGCCGCGCTCTTCCTACTTCATACCCGCCACCGTGAACTTCTGGTACATTTGTGCGGCATTCTCGGGCGTCACCATGATGGAATCCAACACGTAGTCGCGGTCGGGGCGGAAGCCGGGTTCGTGCAGGATCCGGGTTCCAACCTCCACGGCCTTGTCTACACACAGCGGATACACGAAGGTGGCCGCCAGGATGCCATCCATCACTTTCTTGATTCCTCCAGCCTCGCCACCCAGGCCGTCCACACCCACGAAAATCATCTCCTGGTCGCGGCCCAGTTCCTTCGCCGCCAGGTAGGCGCCAATCGCCATCGGGTCGTTATGCCCGTACACCACGTCGATCTTCGGCTGCCCGCGCAGGACTTCGGTCATGCGGTCTTTCGCCTTGGCCTGAATCCAGTCCGCCACCGGGTCGGCAACGATCCGGATCTCGGGATACTGGTCGAAGATCTCCTTCGCGCCGCGGTCCCGATTGATCTCGCCCTCCACACCCAGCAGCCCACGCATGGCCACGATTTGCCCTTTGGGCTTGCCGTACTTCTTCGTGAGGTGGTCCACGATGAACCTCCCGGCCAGGCGGCCGATCGCCACATTGTCGCTATGGATGTAGGAGCTATAGTTGGGTTGCAGGATGTCGCGTTCCAGGCAGATCACTGGGATCCTGGCCTCCATTGCCTGCCCCATCACCGCCGTCAGCGCGGCTCTTTCGTTGGGCGCCACAATCAGCAGATCGGGCTTCTGGCGAATGAAGGTCTCGACCTGTGCCACTTGCTTGCTGTTGTCCTGCTGTGCGTCGGAGATCGCCAGTTTGACGTCCGGATACTGTGCGAACAGTTTCTCCATCAGGGCGTTTTGCGCCGCGCGATACGGCTCGGCGTTGTTCGCCTGGCTGAAGGCCACCACCAGTTGTCGCTTCCCCCCGCTGCCGCAAGAGGTGGCCAGCAGGGCTAAGGCAAGGCCCGCCGCAATCACCGTTCTTTGAGTCATGAGTTTGAGTTTCCCGCGCGCTGCACCGCCACGGCCAGCACGATGATCACAGCTTTGATCATCATCTCGATATTGCTGTCGACGTTGTTGAGCCGCAGCATGTTGGTCAGCACCCCCATAATCAGGGTCCCCACGATGGTACCCGAAATCGACCCCTTGCCGCCCGCCAGGCGCGTGCCGCCGATCACCACCGCCGCAATCGCATCTAACTCATACGCGACGCCCGCATTGGGATTGCCCTGATGATTCTCGGCGGCGTAGAGCACGCCCGCGAAGCCTGAGAGCAGGCCGGAAAGCGAATACACCCAAACCTTGGCGCCCAGGATGGGCAGACCCGCGTACTCCGCCGCCTTTTCGTTGTCCCCGATGGCCCGCACGTGGCGGCCGAATACGGTGCGTCCCAAGAGTATCCAGAACAGCGCGGCGGCGAACGCGTACGCGCCGATCACGATGGCCTTTTCGCGGAAGACCGCCGCAAATTCGGCCGCCACATCGCGGCCGAAGCCGATGTCGATGTTCTCGTTCCTCGACAGCCATTTTGCCAGGCCGCGCACGCCGATCATGGAAGCGAGCGTGACCAC
>OBLT010002527.1_pt1 | contig 11351 bp, 13 predicted proteins | sample 1518721 | NCBI WGS metagenome assembly OBLT01 (sample SAMEA3539307, study PRJEB22396) | soil metagenome | biome: tundra; feature: field; material: soil | place: USA | collected 2010-05 | depth 0.15 m | reverse complement strand
GCAGGCCGTCACGCTCAGCCCGGACCGCTTCGACACCAGCACGCTCATCCGCGTCCTTCGCGCGACGATCGGCGGTACTCCTCTCACACCCCCGCGACCGGGCGGCGCACCCAAAGCCGCAGCACCTGTGCGCCGCGCGGCGCGGTGGACCGCCGAAGACGTGATCACAGCGGTCGCGCAGTACGGCGAGGATGCCGCCGTGATTGCCCGGACCGTCACCGGCTGGGCCGCAGGACCGGACTACCGGCTTACCGGCGGCACGGGCCAGAGCTACCCCTCGTTCACCGTCGAGGCCGATTCGGCGCGCACGGTGGGCTCCCGCTGGCGTGGGGTCCTGGCCCTGTACGCCAGCCCGCACGACGGACCGCCCGCCCTGGAGGTCAGGACCAAGAGGATGTACCGGACACCCCCGTACAGCCGTCAGCACAACCGCGACCGCTTGACCGCTGGCCTGTACGCCCTCGGCATCCCGCGACTGGACCGCGAGCGCGATCTTCCCGGAAAACGGCCAGAAATCCCGCTGCACGAACTGACCAGCGGCCGCCTCGAGCGCCTCCTTGCACTCATCGACCACTGGCTCGCAGACGTCCGCGCCCATGCCGCCGAACCCGAGACAACGGCGGAGACGTAACCCTCGGCGCACACCGATCTGCCTTACTTCAGATAATCGGCGATCCGCGCGCCCCACACGTTACGCATATCCGGTCGGGTCACTCGCCGCGATAGCAATCGGTCAGGAGTGGGGAGTCGACGAGGCGCGCTGTCTGCGGACGCTTGCTCATGAGCCTGTTGCCGCCAGACAGGAAAACAGCCAGGGCGATGAAGATAAGTGCCCACACCTGACGTTCACGACGAGTGACGTGTAGCAACCTCCCGCCCTGCCCGCCGCGTGCGAGGGGTTCGCGCGTCCCGGTAGACACCGTCTGGTGCGTCTAGACGAACCCGCGGTGGCACCAGCACCGCCTGTACAGGTCCCCAGGCGCTGCCGCAATTTCCTCTGAGATCCCCTTTCCCGAGGTCATCCGCCAATTATCTCACCGTGATATATCACCGTGATATTGGGTTCCCTTCCGCGCCGACCTACCTTCACATCACAAGGTTCTCCGGTACGGAAAGAGAGTGGTCCCATGGCGGACAGTCCATATCAGTTGACGGCTAGAGGGTGAGCAAGTGACCCTCTCCGTCTGGATGCTAGTTCTAGCTGTGTTCCTGTCAGGTGCAGTAGCCGGTGTATTCGTCATGCTCGTCATCGGCATCCACATAGGCGATCGTGCCCATCACCTAGCTGATGAGCCAGACGCGCACCTAGATGCCCTCACCCGCAGCACGCTGGGCGTCGGCGTGCGCACCGGCTACCCCGCAGGCAATGGCCGCGCCAAAGGAGCATGACCAATGCCTGTTTTCAACCAGCGTGATCACACTACACCGATAATCGCGAAACATTACCTCCGCCGCCCGGCAGGCAATGAGCTGGGAAGCCGGTCCATGATGCCTCGCATTCTCCTCGCGCTGCCTAGTCCGCCCCTGTCACTCATGGCAGGCGTACCTGACAGGGAAAAGCTAACAGGCGATCGGCCCCGACACAGCGCGCCCAGCCAGGACCATTCCGGCACCTGGCTACGGAATGCCGCCACCGGGTTGTGCCTGCTGGCCGCAGCCGCGGCGATGGTGAGTTTCACCGCGCAGTACCGGCTGATCTATGCCACCCGGCGGCTAGCCGTGGTCGCCGGGCTGGAAGCCGCGATCCCCGACGCCGCCGCCCTGGTGTTCGCCTGCCTCGGGATCGCACTGGCCCTGCACGGCAGGCGGGCGATCCGGCCCAGGCTCCTGAACCTCGCCTCCGTCGGCACCAGCGTGTTCATGAACACGATCGCCGCCGCCCCCGGCTGGCGGAACCTGGCCATCTGGTCCATGCCCCCGATCGCCTACGGCCTGGCCAGCGACACCCTCATCGGCGTGGTGCGGGCCTGGGCGATCGCCCGCCATCAGGACCTGGACGTTGCCCTGGTCCCCGAGGAGACAACGCCGCTGGCGGTGGCCGTCAGGCTGGTCTTGTGGCTGCTGCGCCTGGCCCTAGCGCCCGTCTCCACCCTGGCCGAGTTCCGCGCCTGGGTCCTGGAGGAGTGCCCGGTCGCCCCCGGCCGCCGCCAGGCCCCCAGGCCCCGGCCGGCCTCCTCGCCGCACCCGGCCGGGGTCCCGCGGCCGACCAAGACGGCCCGTTTCCTGCTCTTGGTGACCGAACGACACGGGCCACTTGCGGCACTCCCGCTGGACGCCGTGGCCGGTATCGCCGCGGACCTGGCGCCCCAGGTCGACCTGAACGCCGGCTCTGCCCGCGCGGCCTTGCGCAAGGCCGTCCTGGCTGCCCGGAACGGAGCCCCCCGATGATGATCAAGTACGCCATCGCCCTGGCCATCGTCCTGGTCCTAGCCGCGTTCACCGCGTGGGCGTTCCTGCCCGCGCGGTACCTTCCCGGCAACCGCGCCCGCTACCTGCGGGTCCGCCTGCACCTGCGGCTGCATCCCGGCAAAGGCTTCGCTCACGTCTTCAGCTTGTGGCTGCGCTGGGGCCGCCTGGCTGCCCTGCGCCGCTCGGCCCGGATCCGCCCGTCCCTCCCGCTACGCCGCCGGCTCGCGGACTCCCGCGAGCACGCGGTGTTCCTAGGGCGCGCTCACTACCGGCACGGCCTGCGGGTCCCGCTGGAGGAGCACGTCCTGGTGATGGCCCCGCCCCGCACCTACAAGACCGCGTTCCTGGCCGACGTCATCCTGCGCTACCCCGGCCCGGTCATCGCCACCACCACCAAGCCCGACATCTACGCCCTGACCAGCGCCGTCCGCGCCGGACTCGGCCCCGTCCACGTGTTCAACCCCCAGCACATCGGCGGGGTCCCGTCCACCTTCCGCTGGTGCCCGGTCGACGGCTGCCAGGACCCCGCCACCGCGATCCGCCGCGCGGATGCGTTCGCGTTCGCCGTGTCCCAGAAGGGCGTCGAAGACGGCACCTTCTGGTCCGCCAAGGCCAGCGACTACCTGCGCGGGTATTTCCATGCGGCGGCGATCGCCGGGTATGACCTGCGCGCGGTGGCCGCCTGGGTGTCCGGCGCCGACCCCGACGTCCCCGAGCAGATCCTCACCGCTGTCGGCGCCCGCCAGTGGGCGCTCACCCTGTCGGAGCTCCGGTCTGAGGCCCATAAGACCGCGGCCACGGTCCGAATGGTGATGTCCAGGGCCCTGTCGTTCATGGCGGACCCGGCCCTGGCCGCCTCGGTCTTGCCCGGACCCGGCGAAGGCTTCGACATCCCTGCCTTCCTGGCCCAGGCGGGCACCGTCTACATGATCGCCGAAGCCGTCTCCGAAGAAGCCCCCGTCGCTCCGCTGTTCGCCGCGATGGCCGCCGAGATCCACGGCACCGCCGCGCAGGCCGGGCAGGCGTCGGCGTCGGGCCGGCTGGATCCGCCCCTGCTGATGGGCCTGGACGAGGTCACACAGATCTGCCCCGTCCCGCTGCCGTCCTGGCTGTCGGACTCCGGCGGCAAAGGAATCCAGGTGGTCGCCGTCGTGCACGGCGAAGCCCAGCTGGCCGAACGGTGGGGGGATCACGGCCGCCAGGTCGTGCTAGACACCAGCTCGGTGAAGGTATTCCTGCCCGGCATCACCGACACCACGACGCTGCAGACGGCCAGCACCCTGTGCGGCCAGGCGTCGTGGAAGATCCGCGGCCAGGAGCACGCCACCCGCCACGACGCGGCCACCCCGGACATGATCCGCCAGCTCCCCGCCGGATTCGCCCTGGTCATCCGCGGCGGCTGCGCCCCGGTCATCGCCCGCCTGCCCCGCGCGTGGAAGAACCCGCCTACCGCCGCGCCCGCCGTCGCCTTGGCCGCACGGTCGCAGACCCCGCCGGGCTCCCGCCCGCCGCCATGGAGCCGGGCTTCGCCATCCCCGATCACCTGCCCGCCGACTGGATTCCCGGCGACGACACCTCCTACCCGTGGAGCTGACCATGCCACCCGACCCCCTCGCCGCGGCGCTGCACAAGCTCGCCGACCACAGTGAGCAGATCACCGCCCTGACCGGGCAGCTCGCCGAGCTCACCGACCTGATCGCCCAGCTCACCCCCGGCGACACCGACCCCGGCCAGTACCAGCCCGACCCGGCCCCGCCCTGGTGGAAACTCGCGGCCGCCGAGCGCGCCGAACCCCTCGCCCGGCTCCGCGCCTGGGTCGAGCAGGTCTACCGCCCCGGCTACGGTCACCTGGCCGCCACCCTGGACCCCTGCTGGGAAGCCCACGACCTGTGCCTTTATGGCCTGGACATCGCATCCGCCCTGTGGTCGGTCCTGTACCTCCAGCCGGAACGCGCCCCCGGCCTGGTGTCGGCTCAGGCCGAGTACCAGGCCCGGATCCTGCCCGCGCTGGCCGACCAGCTCCGGCTGGAAACCTCCCACTGCGGCCACCCCCGCACTCCCGTCTCCGTCCGGAGCACGCCATGACCGACGACACCCTCCGCCAGGCCCTTGCCTACGCTGCCCGCGGCTGGCCCGTGTTCCCCTGCCAGCCCGGGCAGAAGATCCCCGCCACCACCCACGGCTACCGCGACGCCACCACCAGCCCCCCGCAGATCACTGAATGGTTCACCCGCCATCCCGGCCGGAACCTGGCGATCGCCACGGGCACCCCCGGCCCCGACGTCTTGGACGTCGACCAGCACGGCCCCGCCGGAAGCGGCTTTTCCGCCTTCGCCCGCCTGCGCCACGCCGGCCTGCTCGAGGGCCCCAGCCATTACGTCCGCACCCCCAGCGGGGGCCTGCACCTGTACTTCACCGGCACCGCCCAGCGCAACGGCCACCTCCCCGGCCACCACCTGGACTTCCGCTCCGCGGGCGGCTACATCCTGGCCCCGCCCTCCCAGGTGAACGGTCACCCCTACCAGCTCCTGAGGGCCGCCGATCGGCACGGCACTCTCGACTGGACCGCCGCGACCGGCGTCCTGCAGCCCGGCCGCCAACCACAGCTCCAGCCTCACCCAGATCAGGGGCGGGACCTGGGCTCGCTAGCCGTGTGGGTCGCCGCCCAGCCCGAAGGCAACCGCAACAACGGCCTGTACTGGGCCGCCAACCGCGCCCTGGAGGCCGACCCCGCCGCCGACCTCAGCCCCCTGGCCGCCGCCGCCCGCCAGGCCGGCCTCGCCGACCCCGAGATCACCCGCACCCTGGACTCCGCCCGCCGCACCAGCCAGCCCCGCCCCGACTACCAGGCCGAAGCAGGTGAGGAAAGGTGAGCATCAACACCCCGGCCCCGGCCAGCCCACCCCAAACTGATCAGCCGCACCAGGCCACCAACCCCACCGCCGGGCCGGGCATCGCCCGCGCCCGCATCGGCCGCCTGCACCAGGACGGCAGCACCTACCGGGCCATCGCCACCGCCGCCGGCCTGGCCCAGGCCACCGTGCGCGATCTAGTCTCCGGCCGCCGTCGGCCCGCCCGCGGCACCACAGCCGCCGTCCTCGCCATGAACCCCGAGGGTATACAGCGCGCCCGCGTGGACGCTGGCGGCACCCGCCTCAGGTTGCGCGCCCTGCACGTCATGGGCCACGGCTCCGCCCGCATCGCCCGCGCCCTCAGCGTCCGCGAAACCGCCATTCAGGAACTCGTCCGCGGTGACGCCCGCACCGTCAGCCCGAAACTCCGCGACAAGGTGACCGCTCTTTATGACGCCTGGTGGGACAAGCGCGCCCCCGAACGGACCCGCTTCGAACGCGGCGCCGCCACCGCCGCCCGCAAACGCGCCATCGCCGGGAACTGGTGCGCCGCCGCCGCCCTGGACGACGACCAGCTCGACACCCCCGGCTACCGGCCCCAGTTCGGATGGAAACCCGCCACCGGCACCGGCACCGCCCCCGACATTCACCCGCCCTCCTGCTACCACCGGAAGACCCGCCCATGACCAGTGATAACCGCATGACCTGGGGCCTCATCATCGACGTCCTGGACCTCCTGGAACGCAACGGCTACCACAAGCACGACAACCAGCACACCGGCCAGGCCATCGGCGTCATCCATGACCTCGTCCGCGTCTACGAAGGCGACCGCGACGCCTCCTACGGCACCTACCTCGACCAGACCCGGCCCTCGCCGCCCCCCGAGCCCCGACAACCCGACCGGCAAGCAGATCCCGACGCCGTCATCCTCACCGGCACCGACGTCAGCACCGTCCGGACCGCGCTGGATCTCGCCGCCGACTTCAAGGGGGTCCGCGCGACCCTCTGCACCAGCTGCGCGGACCGATCCTGCCCGACCTGCCAGTCCCGTCTCCAGGACGCCCAGACCTACGACCACCTGGCTGCCCAGATACTCCAGACAGCCGAGGCCCAGTCTGCTCACCGCAATCAGCCCGAGCCCGGCAGACGCAGCCTCTCCCCGGGCCAGCCGGATCCCGCAGCCGGCATCGAGGCCGCCCAGTGACCAGGCCCCGCAGAACACCATCCGGAACCCGCCGCCCGACCGCCACGCCCCTGATCCCCGACCCGCGGCCAGGGGAGAAGGAGATGCCCGAAACCACCGAACCGTACGACCTGCCGTTCCCTGACGACCGCTGGCCTCAAGGCCGTCCCGCGTACGCGATCGTGGTCGACCAGCTCCGCGGCTGGCAGCCCGGCCAGCCCCCATCCCTCGCCGAGCTCCTGGAAACCGGCCGCACACGCGAACCAGAACCAGACCTGGAAGCCGAACCATGACCGGACGCCCATGCCCCTGACCATCACCGCCGACCTGATCACCAGCGACCGCACCACGCACACCGCCCGGCTCGTACCCGCCCGCCCGGCCGGCCGCGAGGCAATCGGCCCATGAGCGCGCGCCACCCGCGCCCCGCCCCTGCGCCGCATCAGGATCAGGCCACCCCACCCAGCGCCAGCATCCCGCGAGCCCCTCAGGTCGGCCAGCCGGAACCAGACCCAGCCGAGCGGCTGGCCTACTCCATCGACGAAGCCGCGCGCTTGACCGGCCTGTCCCGCGACCTGCTGTACGACGAAATGCGCCGCGGCAACCTGACCTACGTCAAAGTCGGCAGGCGCCGACTCATCACCCGCCATCACCTGCAGGAATTCCTCGGTAACGCCTCCTCATAGACAAACCGACCCGCTCCCAGTACCTGGCGTGCTCCCACCCAGGCCCGGACCAGATACACGGCCCGCAAGTCGGCCAAGACCGCCACCGCGACCCCTTAGCCAACCCCTGAAAAACCGAACCCTCACCCGGAAGTTGCCATCATGACGCTGACGATCAACGACACCACCATGACCAGCGACCAGACCGCCCACACGGGCCGGCAAGCACCAGGCCACCAGCACGGATGGGAAGTGTCCTGGCTACCCGGCCAGCTCCTGGACCGCAACACCGCTATCACCGCGATGATCCTGGCCGACACCACCGCCCAAGCTGACCTCCACGAGGGACACCGGCTCTGGCCGCACATCCAAGGCTGGGCCGCCGAGCTTGGCCTGACCGGACCCGACGCCATCGCGCAGGTCTCCCAGCCACCCCGCGGCATCGATCCTCCCCAGGAACGCGCCAGCGGCCAGCCGGATAGGGAAGCAGCCGACTGAGCCGCACGACATGAGACCACCCACGGCGCACTCCGCCGCATCACCAAGCAGCAGCTCGCCGAATTCCCCGCATCTCCCGGAAACACCACCCATGAACCATGCCGAAGACAAATAGTAGACAAGGACCCGCGGCCGGGCCCGGCGACCGGCTGCCCGACGGCGGACCGCTACCCGAGCTGTCCCTGTACGAGCGCCTCATCAACGACGGCATCGTGGCCGCCGACGGCCAGGGCCGCACCCTCGATCACCTCACCGCCCGGCGGCTGGCCATCTGGCTGGCCGCCCGCCCGCAAGAACCCGTCTTCGCGCTGAACCTGGGCCGCTTCGCCGAAACCGGCATGATCAACCCGACCCTCAAGATGCAGCTGCGCATGCGCGCCCGCTCCGGCACCTACACCGACCGGTCCCAGGCCGCCCGGATGCTGGAATACTGCATTGGCCGCGGCACCGACATCGGGCCCATCGGCAAGAACTTCGGCCGCGCCTGCGACCAGATCGACCAAGCCGACATGATGCTCGCCCGGCTCCACGACCGGGCCAGGCAGGGCCTCGCCCTCCCCGAGCAGGCCTGGCCCGAGGCCGACGGCCCCGGAATCATCGCCCTGGCCCAGCGGAACCCCGACAGCCAGACGGTAACCCTCATCCTTGACGCCACCACCGCCAACACCGCCCTGTTCGCTATCGCCGCCATCGCCGACGAACGAGAAGCTCACATTCGCGAAGTCGAACAGTTCGGCCAGAGCCTGCCCGAAGGCTCCTACGGTCGGCGTAACCGCCAGGCCATCGCCGCCCGCGAAACCCGGGTAGCCACCCGGCTGCGAGCCGTCCAGCGCGCCTACCACATCGCAATCGAACGCGACGGCGTATCCAGGCCGCCGGAGCCAACCACAGCAGGCCGCTCTCCAAAGCACGCGGCCGACAGGGAGATCGAACTGGAGTAGAGCGCCAAGTTAATCCACACCACGCCATCACCTATTACGCGACTACTTGGTGTCACCATTACAACGGACACCAGCACCCTCGCCCCCGGTCATGCCCGTCTTACCGACCAGACACCGCAGCAAGGCCAGCCCGACATGCAACACCATCCCCTGGCAGCAGTAACTTGCATTTCCCAGTTCAGGATCACTTTCACTGTCGGCGCACTGGTCCGGCAGAAACCCGCGATCAAAGACCCCCGGAGGTAGGGCTAGGGCTAGGGCTCGTGGCAGGGGCACCACAGGTCACCACCGTGGGGTCACAGCTCCAGGTGGGGTATGGATTTGGATTGGGGGGATTGCTCGTCGATGAGGCGGGTGCAGGCGCTTCAGCCGCCGGGCTTGACGTCACCGGCGATAGGGGCGTCGGCGAGGCGGTCGGCTTGGCGGACCGCGGGCGTCTCGCGGCTGGGGTGTTGAGCCGTTCCTCGAGGGTGTCCAGGCCTTTAGCCCAGCCCGCGAGCCGAGCGTCGGTCGAGCCTTTCGGCGGAACGGCTGTCACATAACTGACGGTAACCGAGCGGTGTGCGGGCACGCGTAGGTACCACTCCACGACTGGGTCAGTGTGGACTATTTTTACCGAATTCGGACGAAAATGGACCGTCTGCACGGTGCTTGTGATTCCCGCTGGGATGCTGTCCTGAAACCAGGTCGCTATGGGCTTACCGGTAGCATTTCGTGCAATGATAGTCTCTGTCAGCTGCGAGCCATTCTTGCCGCCAAGGGTCCATCGTCGCGCAATCAGCAGGCCATTCTTATACCGCTGCAGCGGAAAAGCATACAAGGCGGCGAGATGGGGTTTCGGGGCTCGCGGCGGGCTTGACGGCGAGCGCGTCATCACCAAGCCGATGACGGCACCCAAGGCCGCGACGAGCGCGGCTAGGGAAAGGACAACTGGCCGTGAGCGAATCCGTGACTGCTGCAACCTACGGCGGATCATGCCCCGCCGGGTACCAGTTCTGCCCTTCAGATTGCTCGCCTCGGCTGGTACCTCACCGGGGCGCCAAACGGGCCTGCGGCTCGTCTCCGTCGCGGAATAATTTAGCGCAGCATCAGGTGTCGGATAAGAGGACGGGGCGAACGGGGCGTTCTGGCCGGCTCGCTCATGACGAGGCTCGCTTCGCGCTGCCTGGCGAGACGCAGCTGTCTTTCGCGGGAGCCGCGACTTCGCCACCTCGCGCGCCTCTCGGCCATCGGCGGCCTCGGAAATTGCGGCCGCGGCCTGAATGCCCACTTCCACTGCTCCGGGGTGGACGGGCCCGGGGGCTTTGGTCCAAGGACGACCAGCTTTCGGGAGGTTTCCGGAATCGGAATCGTAAGGTGCAAGATCGAACGCCTCACGCAACGCGTCGCCGAACTCCCGGCAGGTGGCATAACGATCCCCCGGCGACTTTGCAAGCGCCTTCGCCAGGACGCCATCGACACCCGGTGGAAGATCGGGGCGCCGCGAGGTCGCCATCGGCGGCGGCTCCGCCATGTGGGCCCAGATCATGGCAGTGACCTGATCGCGCCGGAACGGTGTTTCACCGCACAGCAGCTCGAACGCCGCGCATCCCAGCGAATACTGGTCTGCCCGGCCATCTGCCGGCTTGCCCTCCATCTGCTCCGGCGCCGAGTAACCCGGGGTCCCGAGGAACTGCCCCGACCTAGTCGGCCCGAGCGAGGTCATCACCCACTTGCTCAGTCCGAAATCTGACAAGTACACATGATCGGGCCGGCCCGGCCGCACATCTACCAGCATGTTCGCTGGCTTGACATCGCGATGTATCAGCCCTGAGCCATGTGCCGCATCCAGAGCAGAAGCCACCGGGGAGATTATCGCCAACGCGCGTCCCGGAGAAAGCTGCCCCGCCCGGCGGACCAAGGTCCCTACGTCACCGCCCGGCACATAGCGCATCGCGATGAACAGCGCCCCTTCTGCCTCGCCGGCCTCAAACACCGGGATGATGTGGGGATCATCAACCGCCGCCGCTGCCCGCGACTCCCGGATGAACCGCTGCCGAAACGCCTCATCCGGCGCCAGTGCAAGGGCCAGGATCTTTAGCGCTACCCGACGTTGAAGGCGGTCATCGCGTGCCCGGAAGACGACCGCCATCCCGCCCGCGCCGATTTGCTCCTCTAGCACGTACCCAGCGACCCGCGAACCCGCAGCAAAGCCTACCGACACCGCGCTTGCCTCAGCCGCGAAGTTCTCGCTCACCATGCCTCCAGCGACCGCCAGCTATCCGCGGTCCCCCTCCTCCGCCCGACTAACGAACACCGGGGATGAGCCGACCCAACTACCTTGGCCGCAAAGAACTCCAGCCATCCCCATACTGTTCGACCACGCCTGCTGAAGACCGCTGCGCCCAGGCGTTCTGCGCCTCGTAACCCCTTTCGCTGGGCATCAGCATGCGGCCGCTCCACATCCTAGGCCAAGTTCGGCGCGAAAATTGGTCAAATCTGCACCATGCAGCCGGACCTCGAGGGCCTATTACCAGGATGACTCGGGCTCAGGGCTGTGCTCGCGGCGTAGTGCGGCCGTGCCGTCGGCAGATATTCCGCCTACGCCATCGTGCAGGTGGTCTCGCGCGGGCGACGGCCGGTCTCCCGCAGACGTGTCCGTCGTCGTCGACTGATCGCGGCCTAGGCGGTCCTTGCCATAGCCGCCGTGATGGCTGTACCGGCTGCGAGCCAGCTAAAGAAGTTTAATACAATAGGGGATTCGATCCATATTGCCGGTCCAGGCTGGCGGTGCGCGCAAGGCGCGCGAGGACCGCCAGGGGAG